>JGI26247J51722_1000012_pt1 | contig 72909 bp, 61 predicted proteins | sample SaaInlV_100m_DNA_2_FD_51722 | JGI IMG/M metagenome (IMG submission 51722)
GCAGTTGCTCCATTAAGAATGCCAAGCATGTTTGATGTTGCGCCCAGTGATGCATAAGAAAATAAGGTAAAAGGAATTGCATTACTGAAAAGTGCAACAACCATAATGCCTGTGAAGTGAGATTTAAAAAGAGCTCTATATTTCTTTTGCACCAAAAAAGGAACAAATAATAGACCGGCCAATAAAAGCCTGAGTGCAACAAGTAAGATTGGACCAAAATCAACCGCTGAAACTTTAATAAACATAAAAGCGCTTCCCCAAACCGCTCCGAGAATAATTAATAGCAGCCAATCTTTAAGATCCATGAATTTAAGTTAAAAAAATTTGAAGAATTATAATGCTATTCCAAGCAACTTACTTGAATAATTAATTCAAATAAAAAAGTTAAGTGTGCAAAAAAAAGAAGCCTCTCGAAAGAGGCTTCTAACTATCAGAGTTAGATAAGTCTGATAGGCGAATTCAGTGATTCACCTCTTGTCAAAAGGCGAACCCTCCGTTTCCTAATTTAATATAAATACTAATAAGATCACCTCCTGAGCAAGGGTATTAAAACAAGCATAAACAAATCCCCTCGGTAATTAATTTATGCGACATCTTATAAAATTATATACGGATATCCTCAAAAATGAAGACCGTACACCACGAAGCTAATTGTTAATTAATGCAGTAGNTCTGGTTGATAATATTCAACGCTCTCAACTATATGTAGTTGGCCTGTTTCATTAGCAGGAAACTGAGCGTTCTCATCAATTTCTAAATAATCAATGGCTTTTTGAATATCTGCACCAAAGTATTTAAAGGCAATGGTCTTAATGCCAGCGCATTTATCAACAAAGGCTTCATATTCATTAAATATTGGATCTAAAGGGTTTAAGTGTACTAAGTTATTCATAATTTTATATTTTACTGTATATATATACAGTATTAAATAACATTCTTAATATTAAGTCAACTATTGGATTGATAGCTTGGATATATCACAATAATTCTTTATGACTAATATCGAAAAATTAAGTGAGCGACTCTCTCTNCTTGAGGCTGATAGNAACATCAAAGCATTGAAATATAGATACTGGAATGCATGTGATTCTAAAAATCCAAATGACATTCTAAAGTGCTTTGATGATGGTGAGGTTTCAATTGATTACGAAGATTTTGGTGTATTTTCTTCATCATTAGATATGGTCAATAAGTTCAAAGTAAATTCCTGCCACCCTCACTTAATTGAGCAGCATGCAGGGAAAAACCCAGTAATAAAATTTATATCATGCGATCAAGCAAAAGGTTCTTGGTCAATGGTTTATAACCTTGAAGATACTCAGAAACTAATCTCATTAACGCTTACTGGGATATATGATGATCTTTACGTGAAAAAGAAAAATGGTTCTTGGAAAATCAAAGAAACTACTTTCAGAAAATCAGGAACTTGCTACAGAAGTAAGACAGAAAAAAATTATTTAAGAGCTAAGGCTGGTCGGACTTTAGGATTCAAAAAGACTATCTAAATTTTTAAAGGCTTTAAATTCAATTGCATTACCAGAAGGGTCCTGCAAAAACATAATTCTCTGCTCACCTGGTTTACCTGCAAATCTAATTTTTGGTTTTATTAAAAAGGCTTGCTTTTTTGCTTTTAAATTTTGAGCAAGCGAATCAAATTGATCAAAATTTAATACAACTCCAAAGTGAGGAACTGGAACATCATCACCATCTACAGAATTAGAATTATCTATATTATTTTGATTGACGTGGTGACAAACAAGCTGATGCCCAAAAAGATTAAAATCAATCCATTTATCACCCTCCCTTCCCCTTTTGCATCCTATAACATCCTCATAGAAAGCAGCTGCTTTAATTAAATCGCTCACAGGTATAGCTAGATGAAATGGATTTGTCATGCACTAAGTTCTAAGTAAATGGTAAAATAAATATACTACATAACATAAATTAAATTCTTTTTAAATTTAAAAAAGAGCAAGGATCACAATATGAAAAAATTATTTAAATACATTGGCTACGCAATTTTAAGTGGTTTAGCTTTAATATCTTTATATCTAGCTAATCTATTTTTTATGAAGCCATATTCGTTAGACCATTACCTTACCAAAGAGCTGGTTGTTGGCTTGCTTGATTCACCAGAATTTATGACCTACATAGGTGTATTTGATCCTTATAATGCAATCTTAAAACACAACCAAAAGCTTTCGATCGATACATTGGAAGAAGGTGAGGAAGATTATAAAGATAACCTTAAGCATCTCGCAATGCTTAAAAAATATAATCCAGAATCGCTGTCTGATGTTCAAAAAGTAACCCAAAAAATAGCTATTTTTAGCACTGAAAATAGCATCAATCGTTTTGAGAACTTTAGATATCACTCATATCCATTTAACCAAATTAGTGGGAACCATTTAGGGTTGGTTGAGTTTATGACAGACACTCACCCTGTTAGAAATTTTAGAGAAGCTACTGACTACATTAAAAGAGTAAAGCTGTTTGATGAATCTTTAAATGCAGACTTGGTTTGGCTAGAAGAACAAAAAAAATTAGGAATCTTTGCTCCGGTATATGTTTTTGATCATGTGATCAGGCAACTTAATGAGCTCATTGGCTATGAAGATGACAGCAACCCGTTAATGCAAGTTTTTATTAGAAAAGTTGGTGAGCTAGATATTGATCAACAATCAAAAGAGGATCTTGCAAGCGATCTCAGTNCTGTTATCCAATCAGATGTTAAGCCTGGGTATAAATTGATTTTAGAGTTCATGGAAAACAACTATGTGAATGCAAATCAGCATCATGGTGTTTGGTCTTTGCCAAATGGAGATGCTTTCTATGCATCTCGCTTAAGATCATTTACAACAACAGACTATACAGCAGAAGAAATACATCAAATTGGCCTTTCTGAGGTGGAAAGAATAGGCGCACGGATGAAAGAAATTTTTATCTCCCTTGGTTACCAAGTGAATAAGCCTGTTGGTGAAATGATGAATGACTTAAATGAAAATCCTGATTTTCTTTATGCTGATACACCAGATAGGAAAGAAATAGTTATTGCTGATTACAATCAAATGGTTAAAGAAGCAGAAGAAGATGTAAGACCTTACTTTGAAAGGTTTCCTGTCAGTCCTGTTGAAGTAAGAGCTGTCCCTGAGTATTCAGAGAAAACTGCAGCTGGAGGCTATTATCAAGCCCCAAGCTTGGATGGCTCTCGCCCCGGAGTGTTTTATGCAAATTTATATGACATCAAACAAACGCCAACATTTGGAATGAGAACGCTAACCTTTCATGAAGCAGTTCCAGGCCATCATTTCCAAATTGCACTCAATCAAGAAAACAAAGATTTAACTTTGTATAGAAAAATGGGTTATCGAACCTCCGCCTTTACTGAGGGATGGGCTTTGTACTCTGAGCAGCTAGCAGTTGAGGCTGGAATGACTAAAAATCTCTATGATGAACTAGGCGTTCTTCAAAGCGAGATGTTTAGAGCCAACCGATTGGTTGTAGATACTGGAATGCATTACAAAAGATGGACTAGAGAAGAAGCCATGGATTATATGAAAAAAACAACTGGCATGTCTGATACCGAGGTTAGAGTAGAAATTGAAAGATACATAGTGTGGCCAGGTCAAGCAACTAGCTACAAAATGGGTATGTTAAAGATACTAGAGTTAAGAAAGAAAGCTCAGGATGCNTTAGGTGAAAAATTTGATATAAGAAAATTTCATACAATCGTCCTAGATCAAGGAATCGTTCCCCTCTTCATCTTGGAAGATATTATTGATGAATGGATCGAGACTGCTTAGCTTTTTGTGAATTAATAATTGGGTTTAGGATCATTGCTAGGACCATCAAGACTATTGTTGTGCCTAACATATCACCAACAAAAAATCTGACAATTTGATCGATACCTATCTCTTGTGAGCTCATAGAAAATTTTGTAAGCATAAGATTAACAAATAGAGAGTTGTATATCGCTGAAATCATAGTAATTAAGGCAATATGTTTGTAATTTCTTTTGTTTAAAGGGCTTGCAGAAGTATTACCCAAAGGGAAACCAAACCAGTCCAGAGTCTGCAGTGCTAGCGGAACTGAAAGCACACTTATCAATGCTGGTATGACATTGATCAGGCTCTCTAAATCAAAAATACTAAAGTCTGGGCCCCAAAGCTCCGCAAGAAATAGAGCTGGAATAGCTTTCCAGCCAAAATAAACTATACATAAGATCCTTGCTGCATGTGGTAAGTAAAATACACTTCCCAGCCAGTTAGGGTTTCCCTCTATTTGAACAACAAAAAAAGACCAAATAATCCAAAGAGCTGATGAAAAGACAAAAGAAGTTAAGGAAACTGTAAAAAAATTTTTCAAGTAGGGGTTTAAGAAATGCTATTTAATGTAACCAATGATTCTCGACCATCGTCTGGTGACTGAGTTAAGCCGATGATTCCTGCATTAGTTAATTTTTTTAAAGTTTTATAAACTGTGGAACGAGACATTCCTGAGTTATCAACAATTTCTGTGATATTGGATCCACCTTCGCTCGATGCTGATTGAATAATAATTGTGTAAAAGACTTTAAGCTCATTAGGAGTAAAGTGTCTAATGTTTAAATCTTTTTCCAAACCATTAAGCATGCTCAAGGCATCTTTAATATTTTCGTAGAAATTAGTCATGGTTGCTGTGTGTGTATTAAAAATATATGTAAACTTTATACGAATGTTGCGAGCATGTCACTTAGAAATCTTTTAAAAGACATGAATTAAGATTGGCGGAGAGACGGGGATTCGAACCCCGGAACCAGTTGCCCAGTTACTACCTTTCCAAGGTAGCGCAATCGACCACTCTGCCATCTCTCCGGAAAATGCATTTTACATGAACTAAAAATTTTTGGCGCAACAAAGGTGCTGCTTATTAACTATCACGCAAAGTAATCATGGGCGAAGCATAGATCGTACCTTTAATAGAAATAATGCCAGCCAAAAAGATAAAGCTAATGGCAACAAAGAAACTAATCGCAAGAATGAATAAATTCGGAGAATAGATAAGATCTAAAAATTGATAAAAAATTACTGATGATAGGATAGTAGCAAAGATGATAGCTGCCGATGCAGATAAAAGCCCAAGAATAAAAAACTCGGATGCTGCTGATTTAAAAATAGTTAGACGACTTGCGCCAATTGCATGCATGATTGCTGTTTCTTTAGTTCGCTGATCTCTGTTTGAATAAATTGAAGCTATTAACGCTAAAACTCCAGCCACTAAGGTCAATAGAAAAATATATTGCACGGCCAGTGAAGCGCTTGCTATGGAGCCTTTTGCTTGATTGATAACTGCTTCTAAATCAACGCTTGTAATAGTTGGAAAACGCTCAATGAAATTACTCATGGTTTTTTTGTTCTCACCTACCTTAAGGCTTGTTATGTAGGAGTTTGGGAGATCTTTTCCAAGAGTGGGTGATAATATAAAAAAGAAATTAGGCGAAAAGCTTTGCCATTCTATTTCTCTAAAACTGGTAACAGATGCAGTAAATGTTTTGCCTCCAGCTGAAAAATTTAACTCATCACCGATCTCTAAATTCATAGAGACCGCAATCTCTTTATCTACTGAAACCTCTGAAACGGTGCTATCTTCATCCCACCACTGGCCATCAACTACTTTATTGCTTAATGGCAGAGAAGTCTGCCATGTCAAATTGGCTTCTCTTTCCATGAGATTCTCAAAATTTGTTTCTTCTGAGTTGGGGCGCTTCGCTGATAGCAGCCTCCCTCGAATTAGAGGGGTNAAAGTTGGGGCAATGCTTGCCTGATTTTTAAAATATTCATCAATAGGCTCTAAATCGTATTCTTGGATATTAAATAAGAAATAATTAGGCGTGTCCTCATCTAGAGTTTCACCCCAAGAATCCACTAAATCTGTTCGAGTTTCAGCCAGCACGATTAAAAATAACAATGAAAGCCCAAAAATTATTATTTGCAAAATGCTTTCGTTGCCTCGCTGAACAATATTTTTGAGGCCAAGCTTCCAACCTATACCATTTGAAAACGTTACAAAAGAAAGTATATAAATTAATANCCTGCCTAAAAGATACAAAGCCATGGTTACTAGAATTAATGTGATNGCAATGTATGCAATCAACTNGATGTCTTGAAATAAGATTCCCAAGAAACTAAACATTGTAAAAAATGCTACAGAATAAATTATTAAATTATTTGAAAGTTTAATGGAGAAGTCATTTCTTAAAATTCGAATGGGCTGGGTTTCACCCAGGATTTTTAAATATGGCGATGCTGTACCAAAAACTACAAAAGTTGCTGTTACGAAACCAAGGATAACTGGTTTGTATGAAGGTGGGGGCAAATCTGCACTGAGAATTCCCTGAAGTGTCTCAACTAGCAGAAACTGCAAAGCGTAACCACACATCAAGCCAATAACAGTTGCAAAAATAACGATCAATGAAAGCTGCATAATTTGATGCCCTAAGATAAAAGATTTAGATGCGCCAAATACTTTCATCAGGGAGGTATGAAGAAGATTCCGATCTGCATATCTTCTAACTGCCATCATTGCTGCAATAACAGCAATAATTATTGTAAACAAACTGGCTAGATTAAAAAATGTTGTTGAATTGCCAATAGCCTCTCCTAAATTATCTCCAGCGTCGTCTNCATTTTGTACTCGCAAGCTTGCTGGTATCTCACCAAGAGCATCCACAAATTGATTTAGGTTTTGATTGGATCCGATAAAAAGATTTCTATAGACTACCCTGCTTCCAGTTTGAATGACTCCCATAGCCTCAACATCTTCAATGTTAGCAATAGCGATTGGATAAAAGCCTACGAAGCTTGAGTTTCGATCAGGGTAATCTTCAATGATCCCATCAACTTTAAAAGTTTTTTTACCAATGGTGAGCTCATCTGATTGAGTTAATTCTAGGGATTCAGACACCTTGCTTTCTATCCAAATGTGACCGGATGGAGGAGAGCCTGAGTGTTGAATTCGCTGGCCCGAAAAGTTTGTAATAATTAACTCCCCCCTCAATGGATAACTGCCAGTCGTTGCTTTAATAGAAGTAAGTAGATTGTCTCCATTGGCGATAACCATGCTTAAAAATGTAATTGTCTCAGCAGAACGTAGGTCTTTAGATGCAGCTATATTGAGATATTCGGAGTCAATTTCTGTGGCTGAACGAAGAACAAGATCTGCCCCAAGAATACTTGATGCTTGAAGCNGCATAGAAGCTTGCAGCCTATCTCCTAAAAATCCAACGCTTGAAATAGAGGTCACAGCCAAAACAATGGAGAAAGATAGTATTAATAAATCACCATTGAATACTTCTGACCAAAATTTTTTCAGACCATAAATAAAACCTCTGATCACAATAGANAACCATCAGATAACTCGAAGACTTCGTCACATTTTTCAGCTAAAACTAAATCATGGGTTACCAAAACTAGAGTTGTGTTAATTAATTCATTGATTGAAAATAAAAGGTCAGTAATCGCGCCAGAACTTTTCTTATCTAAGTTGCCAGTTGGCTCATCTGCAAATAAAATTTTTGGTTTGTTGACTATGGCCCTAGCAATAGCAACCCTTTGTTTTTCACCTCCGCTGAGCTGAGTTGCGAAGTGTTTAGACCGTTTAGCAAGCCCTACTTGGCCNAGAGCTTCTTGGGCTTTANCCATTGCATTTGGGTCACCTGAAATTTCAAGAGGCAGCATCACGTTGTCTAGTGCAGATAACCTTGGCATTAAATGGAATGACTGAAAAACAAACCCAACATCCTTGCCGCGAATTTGAGCTCTCTTATCTTCATCAAGAGCAGTTATTTCAGACCCCAAAAGAGTTACTGTACCTCTTGTTGGTAAATCAAGTCCTGCCATTATGGCAAGCAGAGTAGTTTTTCCAGATCCTGATGGGCCAACCAAAGAAATGGGTTTGCCCTGCTCAACGGATAAATTAATATCTTTAACTATTGTCAAAAGCCCCTCAGGACTGTTAACTTCTTTGGTAATGTTTTTAACTTCTAAAATTAAGTCTTTCAATTTGCGCCTAATGGTATTTTTTGTCATTTTACTGTCTGTTTCATCCACAGTAAATTCTGAAAATCAATCAGATGAACTTAATAATACAATTGTTGTTTTGGGAGATAGTCTTAGCGCAGGATATGGAGTGAAATACGATGAATCATGGCCGTCGCTTCTAGAACAGAGTATTAAAAATAATAATATAGATTTTGGAGTAATCAATGCTGGCATCAGTGGTGATACAACCTCTGGAGGCCTTTATAGACTTCCAAAATTACTCAGTGAGCACAAACCAAAAATTGTGATATTGGAGCTTGGTGGTAATGATGGGTTAAGAGGCATGTCAATCAAAAGAGTGGTTCTAAAAAATCTTGAGAAAATGATTGAGATGATTGTATTAACTGGCGCTGAAACTGTTTTAGTTGGAGTAGAGTTGCCCCCTAACTATGGAGAGCTCTACACAGATAGCTTTGAAAAAATGTTTGTTGATTTAGCAGTAAAATTTAATTTGGAGCTCATCAAGGGATCAATCAAAGAAATGGTGGCATTAGACCTAATGCAAGATGATGGTATTCACCCAAACAAGCTGGGTCACCAGATGGTGGAAAAAGAGGTAAGAGTTAAAATATTGCCAATGCTAGACCAGCAAGCAACTAACTAATCTTAATAATTAAGATTATTGATTATGGTCTCGAAAATTTTTAAAAAGTAGCTTCTTTGAAGAGGATCTAATNGGGTTGATATCTATGCCTCCTCTTCTTAAAAATCTTCCAAAGACAGTCAAATCTTTGATGAGAAAATTACGAGCAAGAGTGCAAAAAATAGACTCTATGCATGCTTCATGAAAATCCCCTCTTTGTCTAAAGGATTTTAAAAGCTTGATAACTGGCTTTGGTTCAATAGCGCTTGAGGAAGAATGAAGATAAATAGTGGCCCAATCTGGCTGCGATGTGACAGGACAAATAGATCGAAAGCCCTCAAATTTAATAATGGTATTTTTCTTTATTTTATTAATTGCACGNTTTAGCAGAACTGCTTTTGGCGAGTTTTCATATTTAACTTTTTTTGTGACTGAAACTTTTGATTGCAAAAGCTTACCCAAATCTTTTTCAATTAATTTACATGCTTTGGCTGAGTTATTAAATTTTTTATTGTAAAAAGAGGCAAGGTAGATTTTTAAAGATTTAGATTCCACGGTTACCAAAGAATTCATTGGAACTTTAATTTCCAATGATTCAAAGACAGGTTGGTTTTTTGCATTCAGGTATGAAAATTCATATGCATTCCAATAATCAAGTCCATAAAAACTACCCATATCAATAGAATGGCGTTCGACAGAATCTAGGAAATTAGGCGAATATGAATCAGTCTTGGGGTTATTTGGTTTGCCTAAATATTTAGTTTTCACTGGCGGGTTCCAATTCCTTTATGAAGTAATAACAAGCATGCAGAGCTTAAAAGCACAATAAAGAAAATAATCATAGATAGCGCAAATGGTATAGAAACATCACTTACTCCCAGCATGCCCTCCCTAAAGGTGTTAACTACATAAAGCATTGGGTTTACCATTGAAATATTTCTCCACACATCTGGAAGAATATTAATAGAGTAAAAAACTCCACCCAAATATATCAAAGGCGTTAAGACAAANGTTGGAATAATTGAAATGTCATCAAANCTATCTGCAAAAATTGCGTTAATAAAACCCATTAATGAAAAAAGAATGGCGGTTAAAAATAGAACAGTAATGGTTAATGCGGGATTAACAATTGTGAATGATGGATAGAAAAACAGACTAACACAAAACACAATGCATCCNATTAAAACACCTCTAGAAACTCCACCCATAATAAATCCAACTAAAATTGCCCAATTGGGCATTGGCGATACAAGGAGTTCTTCAATGGATTTNTGAAATTTCACTGAATAGAAGGAAGAGACAACATTTGCGTAAGAATTAGTAATTACGGACATCATAATTAACCCAGGTATCATGAACTGAATATAATCAAGACCATCCATGGAACCTATTCTTGGGCCGATAAGAGAACCAAAAATNACAAAATATAAAGACATGGTAACGGCTGGTGGAACCAAAGTTTGAACCCAAATTCTTAAAAAACGCTTAATTTCCTTACGAACGAGGGTTACGAGTGAGATAAAAATTTCATTTCTTCTTTTCATAATCAATTCTTTTTAACCATCTCTATAAACATTTCTTCTAGCCTGTTAGATTCATTTCTCATNGATGAGACTTCAATGCCCTGCTCAGTTAATTGATCAAAAAGATCGTTGATAGATTGGTCTCTTTTTATTGCAACATTTAATGTTGTTGCATCCTGCAAGTTAATTTCAAAATTTGAAATCGATGGTGCAACATCCAANGACTGATTTATATCTAAAACAAACCCCTGAACATCTAACCTACTCAGCAAATCTTTCATTGAAGTATTTTCAACCAACTCACCATGATCAATAATTGCAATGTTTTTACATAATTGCTCTGCTTCTTCTAGGTAATGAGTGGTTAAAATTATAGTTGTTCCATTGGCGTTTATTTCTTTTAAGAATTCCCACATCTCTCTTCTAAGCTCTATATCAACTCCGGCAGTTGGCTCATCAAGAATTAAAAGCTTTGGCTCATGAATTAAAGCTTTAGCGATCATTAGCCTTCTTTTAAAGCCTCCGGAAAGTGTTCTAGCTTGCTCATTTCGTTTTTCCCACAAGCCCAATCTTTTAAGAGTAATTTCAGTTTTACGCTTTGCTTCTTTAATTGGAATCCCGTAAAAACCAGCTTGCGTCGTGACAATGTCTACAACTTTTTCAAAATTATTAAAATTTATTTCTTGAGATACAACACCTAGAAGACGCTTTGCTTCCGGAAAATTTTTATCAGTATCAATGTCAAAAATTTTTACTGTGCCGGCGGTTTTGGTGACTAGCGAAGCAATGATTCCGATCGTTGATGATTTACCTGCACCATTAGGACCAAGCAAAGCAAAGAAATCTCCCTGTTTAACGGCAAGATTAATACCTTTTAATGCAACAACTCCAGAGTCATAGGTTTTCTGAAGATCAGAGATCTCAAGAGCAAACTGACTCATGCTGTCTCTTCATCCAGCCCATCAACAAATACTGATAGCAAGAGACCAATAACAAGACCAACCCAAGCACTATAAAAGGTTATAAAAAATGCAATCAATAACGCAGTAGCCATTTCAGAATTCTTCTTTGGAATTGACATCGCAACATAAGCACACGCAAAGCCAGTCAATATCAGAGTTAAAGTAAGCGCCATTACCATTAATGGCTGCATTAAAGTAACAAAGGGAAGTGTAAAATACAAAAATGGAATGCCCATGAGGTAATAGGAGCCAATTCCATCAAAAATTGATGGCATTTGTTTGGGGCCCTTCTTCCATTGCTCTGCAACAACAACATGAACCCCAGTCCATAAAGCTCCCTGTGTAGGAAAAAATGGATTAATTATAGAAGCCAATAAGTTTCTGATTCCAACCGATAGATGTGATCGATTAAGGTCAATTGGCAAGATTTCATCATCTCTATGTTTTTGAGCATCCTTAAGAACTTCTGTAGCGGTAACTAGATCGCCAAAAAGTAACATGTAACCAATAATGACCAAAGGCAACGCATCAACATACATTTGAGCTGAAGGTAAACCAATAAAAATAGGCGAAGTTTTTTCAATTAAACTCATAACCGCAGGTATCTTAAAACCCCATTCAATATTAAAAGTAAGCTCACCCAATATAAAAGCTAGCAAACCAGCAATTACAAAGCCTGGTAATAGACCCAAGGACCCCAACAACCTCAAAAAATCTATTTTTTACAGCTAATTTTTTAAATGGGTTTGAAAAAGTTGTGATAACACAAAGAATAATTGCAACAGTCATTGAGACTGGTTGCACCAGGTAAGCATCAAAATCTTCATAAAACACTTGATAGAAGGCAGCCAAGGCAGCTCCTAAAATAATACCTGCCTTTAATCCATTTGGAATTTTTTCAACTAGCAGTTTTCCCCATCCAGTCAGCCCAAGAATTAAAATTAAAGCTGTGAACTCAAAGCACATTGCTGCCATAAATTGAAAAGCTTCTGGGTTGTACTTGCAGACTCCACCAATGCAAGTGTCAGATCCATCAGGTGGCACGCCATAGTAACCAGCTGCTGCAAGAGCACCCATCACTATTGGAACCGCTGGAGTTACCCAGCCAGGTGCCATAGGCTCTCCAAAAATTAAGGGCCCTGCAGAAATAAAGGTTCCAGCAACCATGCTTAATGCAACTGCCTCTTCGAATGTTAGGCCAAGCTTCATCGCCAATGGAGCTGCTGCAAATGCAGTTGCACCAGAAATAACTAAGCCTTGAAGAAATTCAGGAGCCCTAAACTTTATATGAATAAAAGGAATGCGAAGAGTAAATGGGCCCCATTTAATTCCACTGCTTTGGGTTGTATTAATTGTATTCATTTTGATAGTTCCGACATACCGTCTTCCAATCCTTTTAAAGTTAATGGAAACATTCTTTGCTCCATGAGTTCTCTAATGATACATAAAGAAGAGGTATAGTCCCAATGATCATCCGGCACTGGGTTNAACCATGCAGCTCTATCGAAATGCTCGCATAGACGTTTGATGGTTGCGCCCCCTGGTTCTTCATTCCAATGCTCAATACTTCCACCAGCGTTTGTAATCTCATATGGGGCCATGGTGGCATCACCAACAAAGATCACTTTATAATCAGCACTATATTTATTGATAATATCTTGAACTAAAAATCTTTCTTGGGTTCTTCTGCGATTGTCTTCCCACACTGATTCGTAAACACAATTATGAAAATAGAAATATTTTAAATGTTTAAATTCTGTTTTTAATGCTGAAAATAGTTCTTCACAAAGCTTAATATAGGGGTCCATTGATCCACCAACATCAAAAAATATTAATACTTTTACATGATTGGTTCTCTCAGGAATCATATTAATGTCTAGCATCCCAGCGTTTCGNGCAGTGGATTTAATTGTGCCGTCCATATCTAACTCATAATCTGTGCTTTGACGAGCAAATTTTCTCAGTCTTCTGAGGGCCACTTTAATATTTCGAGTGCCTATTTCCACTGAATCATCTAAATTTTGATACTGTCTTTGCTCCCAAACTTTAACCGCTTTCTTTTGGCCGCCCTCACCACCAACTCTGATACCTTCTGGATTTTGCCCATTATTACCAAATGGTGAGGTACCATTTGTACCAATCCACTTATTTCCGCCTTCATGTCTTTCTTTTTGCTCTTCCATCCTTTTTTTAAATTCCTCGAGCAACTTTTCTAATCCACCNAAAGATTGAATTTTTTTTAATTCTTCTGGATCTAATTCTTTTTCAAAAGCTTTGCGCAACCAATCGTCAGGTATCAACGCCTCAAAAATATCTTCTAACTTTTCAATACCCTTAAAATAAATTTCAAATGCTTTATCAAATTTATCGTAGTTCTTTTCATCTTTAACCAAAACAGTTCTAGAAAGAAAATAAAAATCTTCCATGTCTGCAAATGCGAGTCTTTTTTCAAGAGCTCCCAATAAATCCAATAGCTCTCTCAGGGTGCATGGCACTCCAGCAGATCTAACGGTATGAAAAAGATTAATTAACATTAAATTATTTTGTTTGCTCTCTTCTTGACATAAATGCAAGACGTTCTAACAATTGAACATCCTGTTCATTTTTTAATAAAGCTCCATACAAAGGAGGAATTGCTTTAGATGTATCTGCATTTTTTAAGATTTCATCCGGCAGTTCATCTGACATTAACAACTTCAACCAATCTATTAATTCAGAAGTTGAAGGTTTTTTCTTCATGCCAGGAATTTTTCTTACATCAAAAAATAAATCCAAAGCTTCTTTGACTAATGCTTTCTTGATTTTGGGATAGTGAACTTTAACAATGCCTTCCATTGTTGAGCGATCTGGGAATTGAATATAGTGAAAGAAGCATCTTCTTAAAAATGCATCAGGGAGTTCTTTTTCGTTATTTGAAGTAATGATAATCAAAGGCCTCTTTTTAGCTTTAATTGTTTCACCAGTTTCGTAACAATAAAACTCCATGCGATCTAACTCTTGAAGTAAATCATTGGGAAATTCAATGTCTGCTTTATCTATTTCATCAATAAGCAAAACTACTTGTTTATCAGATTCAAATGCATCCCACAACTTGCCTTTTTTAATGTAATTTTTAATATCTTTAACTCTCTCATCACCTAGCTGAGAGTCTCTAAGTCTAGTAACGGCATCATACTCATAGAGGCCCTGTGAAGCCTTAGTGGTTGATTTAATATGCCATTCAATTAATTCCATGTTCAGGGATTGGGCAACTTCAATTGCCAATAGGGTCTTTCCAGTTCCTGGCTCACCTTTTATGATAAGAGGCCTTTCTAAAGCAATAGTTGCATTGACTGCCATGCTTAGATCTTCAGTAGACACATAATTTTTAGTACCTTTAAATTTCATAATATTTCCTTTGGTAGTTATGAAGAAATTTTTTCTTCTGATTTTAAGATTTTTGCAAGCTGACGGCTAGTGGCAACTAAATTTCCGTCCATATCCCAGATATTGCAGTCTTGCTCAAAATAACCATTGCTAATGTCTTTTGCTAAACCATCTATAAATAGACGATTAGTTTTAGGGAGCTGACGAATGTTGCAAGTGAGCGTAAGAGTGGGAACCCACCCAAGTGAGCCGTATTTATTTTGCACTACAGGAGGCAAAATGTCTGCCAGATATGAAAGCACGAATGTATCAGCCGCTCCGCCCTTTAACTCAAGAAAAGCTGAGCATCTTGCTTCGGCTACATCCATTGAGATATCTCTATCCCACCATGCATGATCGGGATGAACCGACATTTCAAGTTGCTGAATAAATGATGGGGTAGAGCCTGCTTTGAAGTTTTCATAATTCATCACCTTAAACTGGTTTTCTGGAACAGAATTCATAATTTCTGGCAGCGGGGTTTCAAGACCAGAATGCCCTTTCATATATTGAAAATCAGAGCAAAGAGCTGAAAATAAACAGGTTAATTTACCATTCTGCATTAATCTGACTTGTCCCATTGAGGAACCTCTTGAAGTTCTGATAACCTCAACGTGAAGTTCAGCAGGTTTTGGTTCTGTTCTATCTAAATAATATACATTGGAATTAATTGAATTTGGATGAGTAAGCACTGATGAAAGTGCTTTATTCATCAACGCCAAAAGGTACCCTCCATGAGGGGTATTACCTACAAAATATCTTGAATCAGGCGTAAATGAAAAAATATTTTCTGAAACTTGATCAAGCTTTAATGCAGATTGAAATTGTTCAAATTGGTTCATATTGATAGATAATTAGGTAATTGTAATTCAAAGAAATTAAAAATGGCTGGATTTATAGACATTGCATGTAATTTTACACATGAGTCTTTTAAGGATAATTTAGAGACTGTTATTAAAAATGCTGAGATTCAAAAAGTTAACAAGTTTGTGCTGTTGTGCGCTAGTTTAAAAGACTTGGAGCCTATAAAAAAAATCCANGAATCATCACCTGAAAAATTCTTTATTTCAGCTGGCATTCACCCCCACAACGCCAAAGAAGTTCTTAAGATNGGCTATCAAGATCTTCTAAAAAAATTAGCATTCAGTAAGCCGCATGCCATTGGAGAAACTGGCTTAGACTATTTTAGAAATATTTCTTCCCCTGAGATTCAAAGAGAATCTTTTAAAATGCATATTGATATTGCAAAAGAGCTTAATCTCCCCCTTTACTTACACCAAAGAGAGTCTCACCAAGACTTTATTAAAATAATTAAAGAAAATTTAAACAACTTTCCAAAGTTTGTTGTCCATTGTTTTACTGGCACTCAAGAAGAGTTAGATGATTACCTAGATCTAGGAGCATACATTGGATTAACTGGCTGGATTTGTGATGCTAAGCGCAATGTTGATCTACGCCAATCAATTAAAAACATACCTTTAGAAAAATTGATGTTAGAGACTGACTGCCCCTACTTAATCCCTAAAAATCTTACAGACAAACCGGCAAAAAATATTAATGAACCAAAATATTTACCTCATATAGCAAATGAAATTAGCAAGCTCACAGGAGTCGATGTTGAGGAGCTTTGCTCAGCAACGCATGATAATGCAGTTAAGTTTTTTAACTAAAACAAGATCTATCTAAGTTAAATTTCTTACAAATCTCATCATTGTTTTGGCCAGCTTTCACTGAGGAATGTTGAATTTCTGGGGTTGTTTCTGAGAATCTTGGTGCAGGTGCAGGCTGAGTAACTCCATCAATCTCAACAAATGAGTTTCTTGCTTTCATGTGATGATGTTCCGGAGCTTCTGACAAGCTTAAAATTGGGGCAACACAAGCATCAGACCCATCAAAGATAGCCGCCCATTCATCACGAGTTTTCTGCTTTATTCTTTCTTGCATTAAAGATTTAAGTTCTGGCCATTGGTTGCGATTCATTTGATCTTGAAATTTTGGATCAGAAATTTCTAGTTTTTCTAGAAGGATTGAGTAAAACTGAGGCTCTATAGACCCAACGGCTAGAAATTTTTTATCTGCACACTCATAAGAGTCATAAAAATGGGCTGCACCATCTAGCATATTTGACTCCCTCTCATCCTGCCAAAATCCAGAGGCTTTAAAAGCATAAAACATAGACATAAGAACTGAAGCCCCATCAACCATTGCCGCATCAACAACTTGCCCTTTCCCACCGCTCTTAATATTTAATAAAGCAGAAACTATGCCCAAAGCTAGAAACATGCCTCCTCCGCCAAAATCACCCACTAAATTTAAGGGAGGTGGAGGAGTTTCATTTTTTCTACCCATCGCTTCCAGCGCTCCTGTTAGGGCAATGTAATTAATATCATGGCCAGCTGTTTTTGCCAAGGGACCATCTTGACCCCAACCAGTCATCCTGCCATAAACTAATTTTGAATTAACTGCCAAGCAATCATCAGGACCCAGCCCAAGTCGCTCCATTACTCCAGGTCTAAAACCTTCAATCAAACCATCTACATTTGTTAATAATTTTTTGATTTCGACCACTGTATCAGGGTCTTTTAAATCAGCTGATAAAGATGATTTAGATCGATGTTGAAAGTCAATGGTATTACCATGACCATGTTGCGAAGATCTATCGATCCTAATAATTTCAGCACCTAAATCTGCAAGGACCATTCCGCAAAATGGGCCAGGGCCTATACCAGCAAACTCGACAAGTGTAATTCCTTTTAATGGACCGGCCATTTATGTCTCCTTGAGTACAAAAGCTTTAAAAAAATTCAATAGAAATGGTAGCAAAGTTAACGAAGCAAAAAAAGAAACTAATAAAGCAAAGGCTGTGAAGAGGCCAAACAATACTGTTGGAGTAAAGTTTGATAATGCAAAAACAGAGAAGCCTGCGGCTATTGTTGTGGCTGTATAAAACACTGCTCTACCAACTGAATTATGAGAATTTAAAATCCTTTCATCGCTTGGGGAGCGATTTATTTGAACTTCAGTTTTATATCGATACAAATAATGAATGGTATTATCAACAGCCATACCTACGCTTATTGCAGCAACAGTTATCGTCATCATGTCTAGAGGAATTCCAAGGATTCCCAGCATACCCAGAACCGAACCAGCAGTAATTAAATTTGGTGTTAGCGCTATCAGCATGATTTTTATTGATCTAAAAAGAATCAGCAACATTAAACCAATGGCTCCAAACACCAATCCAAGAGATTTTATTTGAGAAGAAAATAAAGACTGCAGCATGTTGTTATATAAAACTGCCAAACCTGTTACCTGAAATTGATCTGGCTCTAATTGAAATTTATTTTCTAAATCAAAATGTATTTTTTCAAGTAATTCTTTTCTATTTAGTGTTTTTGCAGACTCAAGCACTCTAGCAGATATCCTTACCTTAGAGTCATCTTCATTAATGTATGAATACAGAAGCGTTTCTTTAATATCTTCGGGTAGAACTGATCGCAACAAGGCTAGCTCTAAATCATTAAGATCATTGTTGTCATTAATCAATCTGGCTAATTTAATACCGCTGGCCACACTAAGCACCTTCCCCATTTCTGGAATGCTATCAAGGTAATCATGAATAGATTCAAGTTTTGATAAAGAGCTTGCATTCCACCAGTATCCAGATGCTTCACTGGAATCATCCTCAAATAAATCGTCTTCAAATAAATCATCGTCTTCAAACAGTGAGTCATCAAAAAGTTCTTGAGCTGGTTGATCAATCAAGATCTCTAAAGTTGCTGTTCCACCAAGCTCTTGATCAAGCAATAACATCCCCTGATATATTTCAGTCTCTGGAGAGAAATAATCAATAAATCTATTTTCTACTTCTAATTTTGAAATTCCATAAAGCATTGAGGCTGCAATTAAAAAAAATAATAGCGCTATCTGATTTCCATTTTTAAGAGTAATAAAAGCTAATTTTGTAGGTATTTTTTTAATAAAGTTCAGTGAAGAAGCCTGTTTAGAACTAATCAGTAGCTTCATTGCAGCTGGCAAAAATGTGAATGTAAAGATAAATGCAAAAATCATTCCAACCGACATCATCTTCCCAAACTCTATTACTGGTTTAATATCACCCATTATTAAAGATAAAAAAGCAATTGCTGTAGTCAATGCAGCGAACAAGCATGGCATAACCATCTGATTTAGAGTTATATATATAGCTCGATCTATTGATTCTTCACTCTTGCAGACCTCTATAAATCTAACCAAAACGTGAACAGTCAATGAGATGGTTAGTATCAAAAGTAACGCAATAAAATTTGAAGATATTACACTTATCTTCCAGTCCATCAAACCCAGAATGCTTGCAGTAAATGCAGTGGTTACTAATGCATTACTGAGAGGTAGAATAACGAACCAAAGGTTCTGAAAAAAGAGGTATAGCATTAAGCAAAATACCAATGCTACTCCTGCACCAAATACAGCGAGGTCCGATTTAATAAAGCTCATCATATCTGTAGCTATCATTGATGCGCCACCTAAAAATAATTTTCCCTGATCGCGCCTCTCATCTAGAAGTTCCCTGATCTTAGCAATAAGCTCAGCTCTTTGAATAGAATCAGCGTTATTAATTTGAGATATTTGACGATTTATTTTTTTAAGATCATTGCGGTCACTGCTAGAGAGGGTCGATTTGTCCTGTAATTCATACCTTTTTCGAATTAAAGACCTATAAGAGGAGTTTTCTTTTAAAGTTACCTGCATCGCAGTAGTCTCTCCAGAGGGACTTATTATTAGTTCGGAATATACTGGATTGTTGATAATTTCTTCTTTGGCAGCAATCAAATCCAAACCCTCTGTTTCAAGAGTTTTAAGACTATCCATTAAGTCAGCAAGTGGTACCTTGGGTTGAAAAAAAATTGGGGCATCTAAAATTGTTAACACAGAGTCTACATTGGGAAGCTTGCTNAGTGACTCATCAAGATTTTTAATCACAGACAAAGATTGCTTAGAAAATAAATCGGCTTTAGGGGTAAAGGTNATTATTAAAAAATCTGAATTACCAAAAATCTCCCCTGTTTCCCTATATATTTTAAATGCTTCATCTCCGTCTATTACCAAAGCATCAGATGAAGCGTCAAGCTTAAAGTTTTGCAGTCCTGGCGATGANATTAAAAAAATAATCCCAATAAAAATAAGGCTAATTAATGGTCTTAAGAGAATATAATTGAAAAGTCTATTCATTTTTTTAATTTTTATTTGAACAATCCGGTGATTCATGGATCACAGGATTTTTATTATATTCATCAATAGTAAATGCCTGTATTGATAATGCATGTATTTGTTTCATTGTTTCCAATAAAATTTTATAAATCATTTGATGCCTGTGGACTTTTGAAAGGCCGCAAAAATTATCAGATACCAGAACAAGCTTAAAGTGTGTTTCAGAACCTGGAGGCACATTATGCATAGAGCTCTCATTTTCTAAAAAAAGATGTTTCACATTAAGACCTTCATTAAGATGGTGAATAATAGTTTCGTATGCCGACATAATTAAAGGGATTCCATTTGTAAAAGAGCTTTTTTATTACCGGCACCCAAGGCAAACTCTCCAATTGATTGATCTTGCTTGATCACTCTATGGCAAGGGATGAAAATAGGAACCGGATTTATCTTGCAGGCTGTTCCAACTGCTCTAAAGGCTCCTGGCGATCCAATTTGTTTTGCGATAGAAAGGTATGATTCTGTTGCTCCTCTAGAAATCTGACAAAGAGCGTTCCAAACTTTTAGTTGAAAATCTGTTCCAATTAAATCGATCTCTGGAAGAGAATCCAACCCCTTAGGTGAAAAGAATTGATTTATATATTTTTGAAGAGAGCTATCGTGGGGATATTCAGGTTGTATTGATTTAAAAAAACGAAGTTCTCTAAGGCCTAAATCACTATAAGTTGATTGAAAAAAGCCTATCGGAGAAGAAACATATTTTATATTCATGGCAATATTTTAGCATTTTGACTTTAAAAACAATTTTATATTTATAAAAAAGGAGAGGTTAACCTCTCCTTTTTTTATTATAAATTCTGTTTAATTGCTTGTATTGTATATCCATTCCATTGAGTAAAGATTACTTGGAGAGCACGAAGCTATATTTTCTTTCCATCTATCATTAAACCCATTCTCTCTCCTGTAATCACGAATTGCTGGCCAAGTTTTAGTTGCTTCTGCCCTCTTGTTACGATGATAGTAGTGAGTCATTGTAATCATATCGAATGGAGTGTCAGCATCAAACCCTCTATACGGTCTCAAATAATGAACTCCAAATCCATCTCTACCAAGCTCTATATTTGCTTCTTCATTATCTGCAGCAAGCTCAAGTATTTTNNTCCATGACGCATTATCTGTAAATTTNCAAGATCTGAAATCAACCATCTGAATGTCATCGCGCTCTTCAACAGGAATTCTCATGTGCAATGCTGCTGTATTTAGAAATGCAACCTGTCTATCACATATACCAGGATTTGCAGCACCCTTGGCATCGTAATCATTAAGATAAGCTCCATATTCTTTGTACATTTCTTCTCCATTGGGCCATGTGCCCCAGAGAACATAATCATGATCCGTTTTTCCAGCTAAAACTGGCGTAAAGATGGTTTTGGAATATTGCAAACCATTTGCTTTAAGAAACTTTTCATATTTTTTTGCATGTTTGATAACATCATCGTAGCTTTTTCCTGGTTTGTATTTACAAAAACTTGCTTCAGTTCGAACGTTATATTGCTCAGAANTTGCAAATCCAGTTTGAGCAAATAATAAAAATGGTATTAGTAACAAATATCTCATGCGGTCTCCAAATTGGGTTATTTATAAACATTAACGCCTAAAGAGCTTACTCTCAAGTCAAAAAATATTTAGAAAAGATGGTGCGGCATCCGAGATTCGAACTCGGACCATCTGCTTGGAAGGCAGATATACTAGCCATTATACTAATGCCGCTAGCTGAAGAAATCGTATATTACACTATCTTGTTGTGAATCTTAAGAGAATTGAATAGTCTTTTAACTTAAGTTAGGTATTCACAAATGAATTAGTTTAAAATTAAATCATGATATTTGATTTCAATCACCTCAAAACAGCAAAAATTAAATACCTCAGCCATGGGTATAGAGTTGGCAAAGTCTCTGTAAAATTAATTCTTTTAGGTGTTGCTGGAATTATTCATGCCGTGCTGCCTTTTGTATTAGTTGAGACTGTTAGCAATGGGGTAAAAAAAATTGCAGATGAGCTTTCACGTTTCTAAGTTATAGAACCTTATAGCGGCTATAAAGCTTGGATGACTTGCACTCTGACTGTTCAAGCAGTAACTTCTGAATTTCTTTGCCAATCTCTANAGCTTGCCAAGATTCTATAAACGCTTTTCTTGAATCCTGAGATGAGAATACATTTGTCCATTGAAATTGATTGCTATTAGCTTGGTTGCCAGAATAGACGATATCAACTGGAGATTTATTTTTTACCAATGCATCGGTAAATTGCTCAAGCACTAATTTTATAGTTGCATAGTCATAGTTTTCAAGATAACCACATTCTAAAATCTCCACCACTGCTGGCGACGCATCAATAGTTTCCTTTGTTAACTTCAATGAGTTGTATGAGAAAGTTGGATTTTCACAGGTAGCAATTTCCTTAAAAGATAATGCTGCAAGAGCAAGGTCTAACTTGTCTATCGAAACCTCATCTTTATGTTTTAGGAACAGCTCAAAAGATGTTGTTTGAAGTTCAGCTTGCTTAATTGGAAATAAAAAAAATAATTCCTCAGAACTATCTACTATTTGCGAAAAGCTCTTAACAAGATTAGGGATAAATCTTTCAACAGAGTTAAGAGTTTGACCTTCAATCAAATTACATTTATAAAATGATTCTTTGTTGGAATAAGTAGGTTTAATAAAATTACCAAGCTCCAACCCTGTTGCTTTAGAGCCATCATTGCAAGATGCAATAATAAGGAAACAAAGAAAAGCTATTATGAATTTCAGCAACACTAAAAAAATATTTAAACAGTGAGATAATAATATTATGAAAAGATATATCTGCATACCAATTCTCTCACTTACCTTTTTTCTTATTGCGCCAACAAATCTTTATGCATATAAGTTTGGATTAGGGTCCTGNCTTGATCAAAGGAGTGCACAAGCGATATGGCCATCTATAAAAAATAAAAATATTGATGGGTTTATATTTCTGGGAGATAACGTTTATGGGGACCATCCAAATGGGAAGCTAGTAAAAATGAAAAAAGCTTACGCTCAACAAAGAAATAATTTTCCTGTCTGGCTTACGAGTGATACAGAGATATTATCAATCTGGGATGATCATGATTATGGTTTGAATGACGGAGGCAAAAATTACATTTTAAAAAAAGAAGCCGAACAAATGTTTTTAGATTTCTGGCATGTGCCTGCAAATGATCCAAGAAGAAAAAGAGAGGGAATTTATTTCAATATAAATAAAAATATTGATGGTGCTAATATTGAATTTATAGGTCTTGATACAAGGTATTTTAGGTCAGAGCTGCTAGGGAAAAAAAGTAATTACAAACCAAATGTAGACCCAAATGCAACTATCCTTGGCAAAGATCAATGGAAATGGCTAGAATCAACAATTAATAATTCAACGGCAGATGTGATTATTATTCTTTCATCCATCCAGATATTGGCAACCAATCATCAATATGAAAAATGGGCTAATTTTCCTTTAGAACGTACAAAACTCTTGAATTTACTCTCTATCGCATCAATAGAAAAAACTATTATAGCTATCTCGGGTGATAGGCATCGCTCTGGAATCTACCAGAACAAACACTTTACCGAAATTACAGCTTCGTCCTTAAATAAAGTGGCTTCAAACAATAAAGAAAATGATCCTCTTTTAATAGGAAAGATGTTTCCAGAAAAAAACTTTGGCATTCTGAATATAGAACCAGCAAAAAAGAAAATAACGATTTCAATTCATAATGAAAATGGAAGAGAGCTCAATTCTCAAAAAATCAAAATGGTTCATTTTTGATGGCCTTCATTTTTTATCTATTAAGTTTTCATAAAAAATAGTATCGTTTCAATATACCTTCTTACAATAAATATAAAATTATGAAAAAAATTACTTTTTTATTTGCATTACTAATCTCTAATTTTGGTTTTGCAGATACATTGCTTCACGTTGGAAATTTAATTGATACTAATAATGGTCAAATTAGCAAAGCCATGACTGTAAGAGTTGCAGGAAATAAAATAATTGAAGTATCAAAAGGTTATGCAAATCCTAAAAAATCGGATTCAGTAATTAATCTAAAGCAATCATATGTTCTTCCAGGATTTATGGATATGCATGTTCACCTTGCACAAGAGTATGTTCCTAAAGCTGAGAGGCAATCTAAGGTTGAGCCTGAGTTTAGGGCATTATTCGCAGCCAACGCTGCTACAAAGACCCTTATGGCTGGATTTACATCCGTTAGAAACCTTGGCGATGGAGGAATGGAAACAATTGCTTTGCGACAAGCAATTCAACAAGGCTTAATTGTAGGGCCAAGGATTTTTACCTCTGGCAAAACAATAGCAACAACAGGTGGCCATGGAGATCCTACAAATGGAATGGCAAAAGCTGACTATTCACCACCTTCACCAGAAGATGGAGTCATTGATAGTCCTGAAGAGGCTATAAAAGCAGTAAGACAAAGGTATAAAGATGGAACAGACGGAATTAAGATTACGGCAACTGGAGGGGTTCTTAGCGTTGCAAAGTCTGGTGAAAATCCACAATTTACACAGGACGAACTGCTGGCAATTATTTCAACAGCAAATGACTATGGGCTTTGGACAGCAGCTCATGCTCATGGAANAGAAGGAATGAAAAGAGCGGTTGAGGCTGGAATCAACTCGATTGAGCATGGAACTTTCATGGATCAAGAGGTTATGGAGCTAATGAAAGCAAAAGGAACCTATTATGTGCCAACTATAATGGCTGGAAATTGGGTTGCAGAGAAAGCCAAAATTCCAAATTTTTTTCCATCACTTGTTAGACCTAAAGCAGCAAAAATTGGACCTCAAATTCAATCAACTTTTGCGCAGGCTTATAAAGCAGGCGTCAAAATAGCATTTGGAACTGACTCAGGAGTTTCTGCTCATGGTGATAATTGGCAGGAATTTATTCTCATGACAGACGCTGGAATGCCAAATGATAAGGCTCTAAAAAGTGCAACAATTGAACCAGCAAAACTTTTAAGAATGGAAGACGTGCTGGGCCAAATAAAACCTGGAATGCTTGCCGATATTATTGCTTTGGAAGAAAATCCAATTGTCAATATTGACTCAGTTCAGAATGTAATCTTTGTAATGAAAGATGGAGAAGTTTTCAAAGAAAACTCTTAAAGTGGCCTCAAAAGCTAAAGCTATTATATTGGGTGCAGGCATGAGCGGAATTGCATGCGGACTATCGCTTAATAATAATTTTAATGTTTCTATATTTGAAAAATCTAGAGGGGTTGGGGGCCGACTGTGCGCAAAAAAATTGACTAATGGTTTGCTTCATTTTGGAGCTCAATTTTGCACATCTCAAGCCAATCAATTTCAAGAGTTTCTCTTAAAAAATAAGGCGATTAACTTTTTAGGGTCTGCATTTAACTGTGCTGAAAATTCTATTGTGGAAACTGATCATTATTTTACTCATCCTCAAGGTATGCATAGCCTACTTAAACAGGAAGCAAATTTGTTGAATATTACCTTCAATCAAAAAGCTGTTCATATTGATGAGGCAAAGAAAGTTGTCTATTTCGAATCAGGTCATGAAGAGTCATATGACATAATTATTTCTAGCCTTCCCCTGCCTCAATCTCAGGATATCTTTCAGTCAACTATAGAACATGATTCTAAATTTGGTCCATGTATAGCGGTTGGCATGAATTTTAAACTTCCGTCAGATATTATTCATAATGCTTTTAAAAACTTTAATGCAGATGTGCCGTGGTTTGCTTCAAGTAAATTTTATAATTCAGAGGAACAAGAGACATGGATCATGCAATTTTCACCAGAGGCAAGCACTAAAATGATGTCCGCCTCAGATTCATACATCGAGAATGCTGTAACAAGATCTATAGCAGANTTCTTTAATCAAGATTTTAAATTAAAGAATATTAAAATTTTTAGATGGAAATATGCTTTATGCTCAAGATCGGAATTAAACAATAAATTTACTTCAATCTCCGAAGAGGCTTTTGCTATTGGAGATTGGAATATTTCTGCAAGAGTAGAGTCAGCTTATATCTCTGGGGTAGCGTTAGGAAATTTTTTAAATGAGGCAAGAGCATGAAACAAATAGGCGTAATCTTTCCAGATGATCTTGCTACCAATAACAAGGTCCTCTCCACTATAGATAAAGCTGATCCTCTATTATTATATGAGCCTTGCGATACCTTCTATCAAATTAATCACCACAAGCATAAATTAGTTTTTTTGATTTCCTCTTTAAGACATTGGAAAAAAGTACTTGAAAAAGACTATTTGAATATTATTCACATCAAGGTATCAAAGGACAGAAAATTTGATTTGATGCATGAGCTTGAAATTTTGCATGAAAAAACTCAATTTAAAATTTTAAATGTGACTCAACCTAGCGATCATGGCATTCTTACACAACTTATGTTTTTCGGATCTAAGCATAATGTAAAGCTAAAAATACATCCTGATACAAAATTTATTGATTCTATTGATGGGTTCTCTGAATGGTCAAAAGATAAAAAATCTCTTGTACAAGAGTACTATTATCGTTGGTTGAGAAAAAAATATAATCTCCTTATGGAGGGTGCCAAACCTCTAGGAGGTAAATGGAACTTTGATAAAGAAAATCAAAAAAGTATTTCAAAATTAAAAGAGGCTCCAAAGGAAAGAAATAAACTCAAATCAGATGAGCTCACAGTCTCAACCATGGTTGAAATTGAAAACTGCTTTCCTGATTCTATTGGTAATTTAGAGAATTTTAACTGGGCTGTGACCCACAAAGATGCTAGAAAACAATTAAAAATTTTTTTAAAAGACTACTTTAAGTATTTCGGTGATTTTCAAGACGCTATTGATAAAAATAATTCAACAATGTTCCACTCCTTACTTTCTCCATATATTAATGCAGGCTTGTTAGATCCAATGGAGTGCATTGTTGATGCAATCAGCTCCTTTAAAGAGCAAGAAAATGAAATACCTATAAATGCACTAGAAGGGTTCATAAGGCAAATCCTTGGGTGGCGAGAATTTATTAGAGGGGTTTACTGGGAAAATATGCCGCAGTATAAAGAAATGAATTTCTGGTCACATAACAACAGCTTGAATAAAAATTGGTATACAGGCGAAACAGGCATACCTCCGTTAGATGATGCCATCAAAGAGTCAATAGAGACTGGTTACACACATCACATAAACAGACTGATGATCATTTCTAACTTAATGAACTTAACAGGAATCAGGCCAAATGAAATGTATCAGTGGTTTATGGAGATGTATGTTGACTCAGCAGATTGGGTGATGGTACCAAATGTATATGGCATGGGTACATATGCAGATGGTGGTATATTTTCGACCAAGCCATATATTTGTGGTTCAAGCTATATGTTAAGGATGTCTAATTATAAAAAAGATGGTTGGTGTGATGCAGTGGATGGGCTCTACTGGAGGTTTATTGAAAACAACCGAGAGTTTTTTGCCACCAGCCCTAGATTGGCCTTGATGCCAAAATCTCTTGATAGAATGGATTCAGGTAGAAAAGTAAAAATTTTTAAGGCTGCTGAAGAGTTTATAGAAAAAAATACTTCTTAAATTAAAGATCTTCTAGCAGAAAGCTAGAAGCTGCTAAACTCATTGCAGGATTTTCATGAGCAACGTCGGGCACTGTTTGGTATCGCCACCTAAAAGGCATTTTGCTCTCCACTCCAAGATTGACCAGATCATTAAAAAAATTAGTTCCTCTCTCAAATCTATGCTTTCCTTGTTTNTTTGCCTTTCTCATTGCGGGCAAAGAATGGTGTTTAGGNTCGTTATCAGCATCGCCTAGAAAAATACCTCCCTTAAGATTTAAAAACCATTTAATCCTTTCGTTTGAAACATTCATATTTTTGATGCCAAAAGGAAAACCGATTGTTTGGTTGGCAAAAGTATAAAAACCTGCATTTGCCATGGCAGCTTTCTCAACCCTAGTTTCTTCGCTTAGTAGTAGGTAGCGATGAACGAATTGAGAGCCTCCTGAATGACCATAAAGTCTAAAATTGAGTGTAGAAATATTTAACTTAGATTTAAAAAAATCGAACAAAAGGCCTAATGAATCATCTAGGTGTAAAGACACATCTTTTAATTTCTTTCCTTTCGAATTTGTTTTCATTAAATAGACATACTCCGGAAAGAATTCCTTTGAAAATTCTGGAGCAATCAATACCACATTTCTTTGCTCTGCCAATGGCAACCAATCATTTATATATCTCTCTGCTGATCTTGAAACGCCGTGCATGATAAATAAAATTTTTGTATTCTCATTAATTGAGGTCGGCAATGAATAAAAAATATTTATATCAGGCTTATTCCAATAAGAAAATGTTGATTGTTGAACCTCTCGTCCAAGCAATTCAATGGAGGAAACAAAAATAAAAAATAGTGCTAATTTGTTCATTAATGCTGATGGCCTTTTGGTTTTTCGGGAGCTTTGCATTTGCCTCTTTCCCAGTCACCTGGTTTGCAGTCATAAATTATTCTTCCATGGTCTTTAATTAAATAATCGAGTATTTGATGAGCGTGAACTCCAAAGCCTAATGAAGCATCCTCTTGAAGTTCATCTATGGGTATGGTGTAACTCGTCCAATCTTTTGGAGCTCTCCACCCAGGTGGAGGAACTAACTGGGCTCTGATGCCTGAGATAGGATGAAGTGCGCGCCATTCTCTAATTTGATTAGCCATCATCTCAACCAATTTTGGGTACTTGGTAGCAAGATTTTTATATTCATTAGGATCAGTATTAATATCAAACAATTGATTTTCTACATTAACTTCTAGGAGAGAACTTGTGATGACCTGAACTAACTTCCACTTGTCGTTAAAAACAGTGGTATGGAATTCACCATAATTAGGGGTCTCTGAAGCAAAATATACTTCCTTGGAAAGTTTTATATCCTTAGAGTCGCGAATTGCTGGCCACATGTCTCTGCCCCATATTTCTTTGGTATTGAGCATAGGTACATCTGAGGCGCTAGCAAGAGTTGGAAAAACATCCATTACCGTCATGATTGAAGAAAAATTAGAGTTTGCATCAATCTTTCCTTTCCATTTCATTGCTGCAATTACCCTGATTCCTCCTTCGTAAGTATCTCCTTTTCCTCCTCGCAATGGAAAGTTATCAGCACCGCCGCCTGCATAAGCAGCACCACCATTATCACTGCTAAATAAAATAAGTGTTTCCTCTTCTATTCCCTCTGCTGCAAGTGTATTTAGGACTTGTCCAATTGCTTGATCTAGGCCATCAACTACTGCTGCATAAATGGGTCTAGCACTAGGTGAGAAGCCATTGAGCTTTCTAGTGCGGTCAATAGAAACACTTCTAGTAAGTTCTCTTTTATCTTCTAGATCAGCATATTTTTTAACCAAATCATCTGGTGCCTCGAGCGGGCTGTGGGGAGCAATAAATGGCATATATAAGAAAAAGGGTTTTTCTTTATCTCTTGCTTCTATCCATCTTGTTGCCTCATTGGCGAGAAGAAATGTTTCATAGCCTTCGTCAGACACAGTAACTCCATTTCGCTGAAAATCAATACCACCTTGGTTAGCAAATGGAGGAAAATATCCAACCTCAGTATGCATGTGACCATAAAAATCATCGAAACCTCGTGCATTTGGATGAAAAATTTCTTGAGAATGGCCCAAATGCCATTTTCCAACCATGGCAGTTTGATACCCAGCAGCCTTAAAAGATTCTGGCATAAAATGCTCATCTGGGTGAACGCCATTGTTCATCCAAGGCATGACAACTGAATAGGATATTCCTAATCGCAGAGGATCTCTTCCTGTCATCAATGCTGCACGGGTAGGACTACAAATCGGTGTTGCATAAAATCTATCGAGGGTTAAACCTTCGGAAAAAAGGGAATTAATTGCTGGAGTGTCAATTGGAGCGCCTCTGAGAGAAATGTCAGCCCAACCTAAATCATCAACAAGAAAAATAATTACATTTGGTTGTTTTGCCTCAGCAAAAGCAGGAACAATAAATGAAAGGAGTACCAGAAGCACATATCTAAAATTCATAATCATCTCCATTAAAATTATTTGTCCAATTCCAATATTCTACCAATCTCCATGGAGATGTGGTGACAACTTTCCCTTGTGAGTTCTGATACCAGCTTGATACCTTTGGATGTTGCCAAACCATTTTATCTAAACGATCATTTAGTCTCTTTTGATAATCTTCAACAGTAGCACTCTTCGGTTTAATACTTCTGTAATTATTTGCAATCATGTGTTTAATTGCAGAACAAATATATTGAATTTGGCACTCTGAATTAAAAATAATGCTCCCAGCATGAGCCAAGTTAGTTCCTGGACCATACATGGCAAAAAAGTTAGGTAAAGTGTCAAATGTAATTCCTAGGTATGATTCAGGTGCATCTCCATACATTTTTTTAAAGCTGCCCTGCCCCCCATCGACATGCATGGGCTGGAAAAATTCCTGAGCATTAAACCCAGTAGCAAAAATAATGGTATCAAATTCCAGCTCTTTCTCTGATGTAGAAATTCCAATTGATGAAATAGTTTTAAGCTCTTCTGCCAGCAATTCAACATGAGGTAAATGAAGTGATTGCAGCCAAGCACCATTATCCTGCAGCATACGTTTGCCAAATGGTGGGTAATCTGGAAGCACTTTAGAAATCAAAGATGGGTCTGTAATTTGAGCTAAAATAGCATCTGTAAATATTTGTCTCATTGCATCATTTTCCGCATTGATAGAAGCCCCATTGCCATCCCATTCCTTATCAATGATCAATGAGTTAAGAAGCTGATCTGAGCCAGGATAAAAAAGTAAAAACCGATACCAGCGAGAATAAAAAGGCAGATGGGCTAATAGCCACTGCTTGCCCTCGCTTACCTTTGTGTGATATTCAGGATTTGGGAACATCCAAGGCGGGGATCGCTGAAAAATTGCAAGTTGCTCACAATCTTTTGCAATGGCAGGAACAATTTGAAATGCGCTTGCTCCGCTTCCAATAACAGCAACTTTTTTACCAGTGATTACGTCTTCTTTAGGCCATCTTGCGGAGTGAAAAATACTTCCTTGAAAATCATCAATTCCTTTAATGCTTGGTATCTTAGGTTGATTAAGTTGCCCCACACATGAGATAACAAGGTTGACTTCTTCTTTAATATTTTTTCCTTGACGCTCAGAACTAACCGTCCACAACTTAGTATCCTCATCAAAAAACATGCTTTTGACTGTGGTATTAAAATGGGTATGCTTGTTGATACCAAACTTCTTAAAACATTTGTTGAAATATTCTTTTAATTCAGGTTGTTGAGAGAAATGCTCAGACCAAAGATGGTTTTCTTCAAACGAATAAGAATAAAAATGATTGGCGATATCTACACGAGAACCTGGATAGTCATTTTCGTGCCATGTTCCACCCACGCTATCATTTTTTTCATAGATCTTAAATTTAATGCCTTGCTCAGCAAGCTTAATAGCAGCAAGTATTCCCGACATACCAGATCCAATAATCAGAACCTCCATATCATTATGTTCATCACAATCACTAACAGCTGGCTCCGAAGGTTCATCCTTGATATTAAGCTCTTGAAGCATCATAGGAACGTAGTCAATAGCAACAATATCGCCAACCACAAAGTTCATCATTATATTTAAATCATCTTCTGAGGGAATATAAGGGGTTCGATGACCTGAATCATTAAAAAAATTAGTAATTTCTTCCAATGCTAAATTCTTAATAATATTTTTTTCAAGATCTGTATAAAAACCCTGAGTTTCCCCAAGCACTGCCTGTCGCGGCTTGGGTAATTTACTTAATATTGAAATATCTCCTGTAAGATGAACGAGCGAAACAGCAAGAACAGGAAAACTGGCAGAATCCAGTGCATTCGATAGAGTTTGTTTGTTAATATTCACAGTATTTCAATTATGCACTTAAAAACATTTTCCTCTAAAGCTATAAACTAAAAATGTCTGAATATTTAGAAAACATAACAAAAATTCATAATTCTTCTTTTAGATTTGTCATGGTATCAAGCGGCGGAGGAACCAATGCTATTTCTGAGATACTAAAAGTTCCAGGAGCGAGTAAATCTGTGCTCGAAGCATATGTTCCATATGCTAAAGAGTCCCTTGACTACTATCTTTTAAAGCAGCCAGATCAATACTGCAGCCTTAATACAACTCTAAGCATGGCAGCTAAAGCATACAGTGCAGCAAAGAAGATTGATCCGCATACACACCCAAGTTATTTATTGGGTGTTGCTGTGACCGCTTCTTTGGCTACAAACTATTCAAAAAAAGGAGAGCATAAGTTTTTTATAGCAATACAAACTTATAAATATTCCTCAAGCTTCTCTTATTCATTCGTAAAGGGCGAGCTTTCAAGAGATCAAGAAGAAAAAATGGTTACCCATCATATTATTCAAGCGCTAGCTGAAGCATGTGGAATTCAAGGCTTACAATTAAAAGAAACTGACAGGCTAAAATTAAAGACTGTAAATGCTAAGAAACCATGGGTTCAGCTAGTAGATAATCAAATTGATTTTGTAGCCTCCTCTAATCGGATGCCAGAACTAATATTTCCTGGTTCATTTAACCCATTTCACTCTGGTCACAAAGAAATGAGTAAATTAGCAGAAAGCAAAACTGGTTTAGGTCTAGCATATGAAATTTGCATTCAAAACGCAGACAAGCCCCCTCTTTCATACCATGAGATAGAAAGAACTTTGTCGCAATTCGATCAAAATAATCATTGGGTTCTTACTAAAGCAGGGAAATTTACAGATAAAGCAGCATTATTTCCAAACTCTGTATTTATTATTGGTGCTGATACACTCAATCGCATCCTCGATGAAAAATTTTATTTAAATCGAAAAGATATGCTAGATCAGCTTGATTTATTTAATAGCCATAATATTAATTTTTTAGTTTTTGGTCGAAAAATTAGAAATAGTTTTATCGATCTTGAATCAGTCTCAGTTCCNGAGCATATATCCAATCGATTCTCTGGCTTTGGTGAAGAAATTTTTAGAGATGATATATCCTCTACCAAAATACGCAAAGAGCAGGAATAATAAGAGCTGAAAAAAATATGTATACTAATTAACAATAATAAATAAACATAAAACGGGGGGTTTTATATGCAAGGATTTCTGCCTAAAAAAATGCCTGCCAGGTCATTCTCAATCCAATCAGAGTCATGCGCAAGAATTGAAGAAATATGTAATAACCTGCCAAAATTATTGCTAACGGGGAAGGTTCAATCGACAGTTAATAAGCTCTCTAAAAAAGATTTGTCCATCAATGAGCTACTCATCAATCAAATGGGGCAGGACTTAAAATTAGCCATGTCACAACTGAGCTTCATAGCACATGCATATATCTGGGGAGATAAAAAACCCCATGGAAAATTACCAGAATCCCTCGCAAAGCCCTGGGTAGAAGTCGCAAGCAACCAAGGCAGACCAGCAATATTAAGCTATGCAAGTTACTGCCTTGATAACTGGTTTTTAATTGATGCTGAAGAGCCAATATCACTTGAAAATGTAGGGTTGATAAATAATTTTTTAGGTGGCGTAGATGAGGATTGGTTTGTAACTATTCATGTGTGCATAGAAAATGCCGCCTCTGAAGCGATCAATGCATGTTCNCAAATTGCAGGTTGCGATCAAGACACACCAGAAAATGAAATCTCTAATTTGCTACAAAAGATATGTCTATCAATGCGCAGAGTAAATGAAGTCTTTGCAAGAATGCCTGAAAAATGCGATCCATATATTTACTATCATCGNGTGAGACCTTTTATTTTTGGAACAAAAGATAATCCTGACTTAAAAAATGGTTTAGTTTATGAGGGTCAATTTGATAATGANCCACAATTTTTTCGTGGTGAGACAGGNGCTCAAAGCAGCATCATCCCATCATTAGATGGCGCCCTNCAAATTGCTCACACCAAAGATCATTTACGTCATTATCTAAATGAAATGAGAGATTACATGCCCCCGAAACATCGTGAATTTATCTCTAAGCTAGAAAAGAAATCTCAAGTTAAAAAACTTGTAGAAAATTCCAAGCGCTTATCTGAACAATACAATGAATGTCTAGAGGAAATAAGAGCATTTAGAGCAATGCATCTTGAGTATGCTGGAACATATATACACAAACAGTCCCAAATTAAAAATCCTTTCGGTAGAGGTGGCTCAACGATTACAGGAACGGGCGGGACTCCATATATGACCTATCTCAAGAAACATCGAGACGAAACAGAAAAGCAGAAAAAGTAATATAGGATTATTTACTGTGTGGAGGCAATTTAGCCTCAACAAACCACTCGTGAATTTGCTTGGCAGGATTGAATTTTTTCATTCTAAGCTTTTGATTTTCAATAACCAGTTTCTTAGTTTTAATTGCAAGGTAGTGATAGGTATGACTATCTCTTGATTCGCTTTCGGGAATTAGATAAACCTTTGTTTGTTTTTTCTTGCTGTCTGCCATAATGTTGATGATTATACCCAAAACATACAAATTTCCCATAATATTGAGTAAAAATCTCACTAAATATTTATGCATGTTTTGTAAAAATTACTTTAGAATACACGCGTAAATGTTAGGTAAATGCAAAGCCTACTTGCATGTCAAGGACACTTTACATATGATTGTGCATTATTTATCAATACATATTGAAATTCGAAATTTTTAGATGAAACTAAGAGCCCTATTTTTTGTCCTGCTGAGCTTAAGCACAAAACATGCCATGGCTGAAAGCATTGAGCTCGACGGAACGCTCTCGCCTGAAGAATGGGCCAGTGCTGTTATCTTTGATTTAGAGTATGAGGTTATGCCCGCACGTAACACGCCTGCTAATTTAAAAACAACTGCCTATGTTAAATACGATGAAAAATATCTTTATGTGGGAGTTAAAGCTTATGGAGATCCTAAAAAAATAAGAGCCACATTAAAAAATAGAGATGAAACATGGAATGAGGATTATGTAGCACTAATGGCTGATCCTTTCGGGGATGATAGATACGGAATATTGATTGGCGTAAATNCGCTTGGCGTTCAGCTAGATGAAAAGCATACCTCTGGCACTGATCCAGATGATTCCTGGGACATACTCTTTAGATCAGCAACATCTACTCAAGATGATGGTTATTCTGCTGAGCTAATTATCCCATTTGCGGAACTTCAGTTCCCCGAAACAGAATTGCAAAAATGGGAGCTAGGATTTATTAGAAAATCCTATCAGGCTGGATTGCAAACTGTTTTTGCCTCGTTTAAAAATCTTCCTGCGGAGACTTGCTACGCCTGCCAAGCTGACCAAGAGGTTTTTTTAGGCTCTCCTGATAAGGTTTATAGAAACTACATATATCCATATATTTTTCTAAATCAAAATGGTGACAGGCCTGTGAAAGATTTTAAGCTGCAGAACCCAGATTATGAAATTGGTGTTACGGGTCTATATGATCTCAGTAAAACAGCTGCAATTGAATACACCATTAACCCTGATTTTTCTCAAGTTGAATCTGATGTGCCAATGATTATGGCCAATCAAACTTTTGCAATGTCGTACCCTGAAAAAAGAACCTTCTTTATTAAAGGAGCTGAGTTATTAAAGTCTGATATGCAAACTGTCTACACCAGATCAATTACTAACCCACTTGGAGCAGTTAAATATATTAACCAAGGAAAAACAAATTCCACTTACTTCATGCAGGCCACCGATACAGATTCACCCTATTTAGCGGCTGGAGAATACCAATCATACAAAGGCAACGCTGGTAAAAGCAAAGTAACTATAGGTAGATTTAAAAAAAATCTGGGCAATAAATCGCACTTAGGGTTACTTGCAACNAATCGAGACTATCAATCAGGCGGATCGGGATCCNTGGTGGAATTTGATGGCTTGATAAACTTCCTTGATNATTATGTTTTAGAGTTAAATTACGCAAGAAGCAATACGCANGAAGGCAATATCAATTATATTGATACAAAAGACACTTTTGCTGAGAGAACCTATGCGATGGATGGAGAATCTTTTTCAGGAAATGCAAAAAACTTCCGACTTAGAAGAGCGTTGGATAATTCATATGCAGGAATAAGGTTTAAAGATGTCTCCCCCACCTATAGAGCGCATGTTGGCTTTGTTGGGCGAAATGACTACAAGAGTAGAAATTATTGGTATGGAAGAACTTTTAGATCTGAAGGAACGCTTCGAAAAATTACATTTCACTGGAATAATCGAAATAGATTTAACTACAGAGATGAAAAAACTTTTGAGTTTTATGAATTTAAAGTTGATTTAGAAACAGATTTTAATTTTACAGGAACTGCTGAATGGGTAATCAAACCGAGTGAAAAATTTAAAGGCCTGCAATACGGAGAGCAAACAGTCTTTGAAGCAAGAGGCCAATACCATCCAAGCGAAAGTTTCTTTACAAGCTTTAGGGCAAGAAAAGGAGAAGCTATTGCATACAGGATTGACATTCCTGAGATTGGCGATTCCATTGAATATAATTTATATGCCGTCTTTCGTTTCTCTGATAACTTTAAAATCTCACTAGGTCATAGATACTCTGAACTTACAAGCAAACTAACCAGTGAAGAATTCTATGCTGGAGAAATTAATAGATTTGAGGTTGACTACCAGCTAGACAGCTCTCTATCAACGAGAACAATTATTGAGAAGAGCGATTTTAGTGATGATTATTACCTTGAAGCTCTTATTCAGTGGAAGCCAAATCCTTATACTATTTTTTATGCAGGTGGCACCCAGTATTTCGAGGAACCAAACCCTTTTAGTAATAGCATAAGGCTTGAAACATCACAGATATATGCAAAGTTTCAATATTTTTACAATCCAAATAGCTAAAAGTTAAACTAGCAACTAATAGATCTTCCGGTTGCCTTTCCATCCCTAATAACGATTGAATTCAGATCAAAGTTAATTTCATCCTTGCTTAAAAATAAGCTTCTTACTTGAATCTTTGTCTTATCTAGTCCATTTTTTTCCAGGCATGACAATGGAACATTGATTGTTGTCCACTCACCCATGAACTCAGTTGGCAATTCAAGGGAGCCTCTGCAATTATTGCCACATCCAACACTAAAATATAAAGCTGGGCTGGATAAGCTATTCACTCTCATAATAATTTCATAAAAAGGTGACCCCATAGTCGAAAGGTTCACATATGATTCAGTAGAAATTCCAAAGGCTTGTAAAGATTCATCATTTTTAAAAATGATGTTTTTTGCATCATCTTGCCTTTGATAGTCAAATCTTTTGATTTTAATTTTATTGTTGCTGCTAACATAGTCATCATCTGTTACAAATTCAGGACCCAGCTTAGTTACAATAAATTCTTTTCCAGGAATCGAAGCAGCTCCTAAGAAAATATTAACCAAATCAAGTTGACTTGCGTTGTTCTTGATTTGAATTTTTTGAATTTGAATATTTGATTTGTACGTAAGGCCATACCCAAATGGGAACAAGGGATCATAGACACTGTCTGTGTGGTTTAAAACTGCCTGATCTTTTGATCTAGGCCATGAATATGAAAGTCTACCCGTAAAATCATATTTAATTTTATTATCCGATGTAAAAATAACATCGGCTATTCCCTCAACTGCTGTTCCAGGAAGCCATGCAGCAACAAATGCATCAGATGAATTCATTTGTCTATTAACCACTAGCGGCCGACCTGATAAAAAGAGGCTGACAGTTGGAACACCTTTTGCATTTATAGCCTCCAATAATGGAAGAAATTTTGGGTCAGTCGCAGCAAATGAAACATCTTTTAGATCGCCAAGCATCTCTGCATAGGGTTCCTCACCAAAGACTCCAATTACAACATCTGGCTCTTTTAAAAATTTACCATTTTTAGAGAACTCTATTGTTCCTCCGGACGAAAGAATCATTTCCTCTAAAGCTTCGTATATTGAACTAACATTTATAAAATCCTTATTTGAATTTTCTCTTCCTTGCCAAGTAATGGTCCAGCCTCCTGTTTGAGAGGAAATTTTATTTGCTGCGTCACCAATGATTCCTATGTGCTGCGAAGGATTTAATGGAAGTAAATTATTATTATTTTTAAGCAGTACCAACGACTCTCTAACTGCTTGTCGGGCCAATGCAATATGATCTGGATGACCTAAATAATTTTCCTTAAATTCATGTGGAATTCTACCATTTAGCAAACCAAGCCTAGATTTAACTGTCAAAATATTTCTTACTGCCTCATCAAGTCTTGATTCTGGTATTTCTCCAGATTTGACTTGTTTGATAGTATTCCGCAAGAGATCTTTCCAGTTCTCAGGGACCATGAACATATCAACGCCTGCATTAAATGATTGCGAACACTTCGAATTTGAGCAATTTGCAACCTGACCATGCCCATTCCAATCACCGACTACAAAACCATCAAAACTCATATCCTTTTTTAAAATATCTGTTAATAACAACTTGGAACCATGCAGCTTTTTTCCATTCCATGAATTAAAACTAGCCATAACAGTTTGCGCACAAGCATCTAAAGCATCAAAATATGGATAACCATGAAGCTCCCTGAGACCCATTTCTGAAATTCTTGTATTACCTTGATCTATACCTTTATAGGTTCCACCATCGCCCATAAAATGTTTTGCTGTGGCAATTACATGATTGTTATCAAGCAGTGTCTCGCGTTCACCCTGCAAGCCTAAAATAAAGGCTTTGCCAAGAGCAGAAACAAGAAGTGGATCTTCTGAATAACCCTCATATGTTCTCCCCCACCTGTCATCTTGTGGCACTGCAATAGTTGGTGCAAATGTCCATGCAACTCCAGTAGATAACACCTCTAAAGCGATAGCCTGGCCAATTTCTTTTAACAAATCTATATTGCCAGTTGCGCCTAGACCAATATTGTGAGGAAATAATGTCGCACCAATTACATTGTTGTGGCCGTGAACTGCATCAGTTCCCCATAAAACAGGAACTTTTATACCTTTATACGAAGGGGAAGCATCATAAAATTCTTTACTTAAATTTTTCCAATCCTCAACAGAGCTGTACTTATTGCCATTTGGAGCTGTGTTTCCACCATTTAAAACCGATCCTATTTTAAATTTTTTAACATCTGCGGGTGATATAAAATCTAAATCACCTTGAATTACTTGCCCAACTTTCTCCTCAACACTCATTCCATTAATTAATTGCTCAATAATGTCTAAATTATTAAAAGAATTGTATTCACAAGAATTTGTTCGTGACCAGTCAACCTGAGTTAGGGCGTTAGGAACATAAAGTAATAAAATTATAAATAAAAACTTTTTCATGGCTTCTCCTTATTTAAAATCTAAGTCTGAAAATTCAACCCTAGTTTTGTCTTGAGTTAATAAAAAATGTAAGGGTAATTGCTCACTACAATGAGCTTGCTCAACTATGTTTCTTTTTTCATCACTTGGAACTAGCAAGATGCAACGCTTAGCATTTAGAAGCATTGAGAGGTTCATAGAGATCCTCTTGTAGCTAGGTGTGCCTAATGGCTGATCAGAATAAATAAAATCAGGGGTAGCATTAATATCAAAGGCGCTAAGATGATTAAGTTGATCTGGGAACAATGATGCAAAATGCCCGTCATTTCCAAGCCCGAGCAAGACTAGATCAAATGGCAATTTTATATACTCTTTTGAAAGTGTTGGATGTAACAATGAACTGAAATTTGCTACGGAAGCATTATTTACAAGCAAATGATTTTTGATGAGTTGCTCATTGGAATCTTCATGATCTTGAGCGACAACCCTATCATCTCCTAATAAAATCTGGACTTTGCTCCAATCTAAATTTTTATTACTTAACTTTTCATATAATGGCAAAGGGCTCTTTCCGCCACATACAACAAGAGAAGCATATCCATTTTCATCTATACCCTTTAGCAATGAATTAGCTATTGAGCTTGATAGGATTTCTAAAGTTCTTTCTTCCAATTTATCAATCAGGATTTTGGCTAAATTTATTAATAAAATTTAGACTTCCATGCAAGCATGTCATTTCTTGGTTTATTAGAACCACAGGAATTTGAGCTAATACGTCTGCGTGCATTGATTTTCGATTGACTAAGAAATTACTCATGAAAGCATCTTTATTTAGAAATTCATGCAAGGTTCGCATTAAGCCACCTGCAAGGAAGATGCCCTTTCCAGGCATATATGCTAAAGCAAGCTCAGAAAGCATTTGTGAAAGCGCTGTTAAAAATACTTCAATGCTTTTTTGAGCGAACTTATCAACGCTGAAAGCTGCCACAATCTCTTCTGGTGATTTTTCTATACCAGCAAAATATAAATAAATTTTAGCCAGGCCGCCGCCAGAAATTAAATCTTCAATTACATTAAAATTAGCAGCATCCTCCAAGCCTAATTCTTTAAGTAGTTTTGGATTACTTAATAAGCTGTTTCCAATTTCTGTAGGAAGCACAATATTATCTTTAATAACTTGTGCTGCGCCCAATCCAGTTCCAGGGCCTAAGATTAATGCAGTTTCATTGAAAGGACTGCCTACGTTAATAAAGCTTTTTTCATCATCCGCAAAAAGAGATAGGCCATGACCAATTGACTCCCAATCATTAAGGATGTGACAAGAATCTAATTGAAATTTATTAAGGATATCTTCTTCGTCAATTTCAAATTCTCTATTTGTCATAGAGATAGAATGATGAAGCTTGGGACCAGCTATTGAAAAGACAATATGCCTGATGGCTGAATCTGCATCAAGAAAACCCTGTAACAGATCTTCAAATAAATCTAAGCAATCCAAGTTTTGTTTATGGGCATCTATGAGAGTATTAGTTCCAATCTCAGCAGTTGCAGTTCTTATGTTGGTCCCACCAATATCTACGAGCAAGACTCGACTATTAAGGAATGCAACTTGGGAATTAACTACCATAGCAAATAGTATGTAATGATTAAAATGGTACAAATAACAGCTGCACTGATATTGAATGATTGCTCGGTCTTAAAGTTAATGCCTGATAAATCAATTGCTTTTTCTTGATCGGCATACCCTTGCACCAATGAGGTCAAATAACATCCAAAACCAGAGACTAAAAATACAACGCCCATTCTGTGTATAAATGGATACTCTGGGAAAAGTAGAAAAATAGTCAAAGAAAGAATTAAAGACATAATCGCAGCAACTAAAACACTCAAAGTTGTTGCCTTTTTCCAAAATAAAGCAACTAAAAAAATTACTAAAATTCCAGGAGTAAAAAACCCTGTGAAGTTTTGAATATATTGAAAGGCTGACTCCATACTTCCAAGTAATGGCTGAGCACAAAGGACGGCTATGACCAATGCAATCCATGCAACATTCCTACCAACAGTCACTAGTTTTTGGTCTGAGGGTCTTGATTTAGCAAAACTTCTATAAATGTCCATGGTAAAAATTGTGCTAACACTGTTTGTCATAGAAGCCAAAGAGGAAACGATAGCTGCAACTAGTGCAGCAAAAGTTAAGCCAAGCAACCCATTAGGCAACAAAGACATCATCATTGGATACGCTTGATCAGACTTCTCAAGTGTTGGGTATATAACAGCTGCGCATATTCCTGGAAGAACAACTACAAATGGCATTAATAACTTAAGGTAAGCAGCAAACATAACTCCTTTTTGAGCCTCGGGCAAAGATTTAGCCCCTAAAGCCCTTTGGGTTATGTACTGGTTGAATCCCCAGTATGCAAAATGAGCTATCCACAAACCACCAATTAAAACCCAAACACCAGGTAAATCTTTGTAAGCGGGATTGTCGGAAGACAAAATCATATCAAATTTTTCTGGCAGCAATTGATAGACTTGGGTCATACCAGTCAAGACACCCGCACCATCAGAAATTTGATTTAAAGCTATGTAGGATACAGAAAGACCTCCAAAGATTAGCAAAACAACTTGAATAATATCTGTCATAGCCACAGCTTTTAAACCGCCCCATAATGAGTAAGCTAGAGAAAGAAGAGCCAAAAGCACCAGGCCTGAAAATAAATCTAAACCAGTTAGTGAATTAATAGCCAGGGAGCCGAGCCAAAGAACGCTAGTTAAGTTTATAAAAACATATACTGCAAGCCAAAAAAAAGATAAAACAAGACTTACCCTTTTATCAAATCTCTGCTCCAAAAATTGAGGCATGGTATAAATTTGTTTCTCTAAAAAAAGAGGTAAGAAATATTTCGCCATAACTATCAAGGCAATAGCTGCTGTTAATTCATATGTGGCTATGGCCATACCTACAACAAAGCCCTGACCGGACATACCAATAATTTGTTCAGCAGAAATATTAGCTGCAATCAAAGAAGCTCCTATAGCCCACCAGGGAAGAGACCGACCAGCTAGAAAATAATCTTCAGCTGTTTTCTCAGCTCCTGATTGTGAGCGTGATACGTACTGTGCTAAAAATATAATTCCTATGCAGTAAATGCTGACAATAAATATGTCTAAATTGCTAAATAACATTAATACACTACCCCATTGATATCGTTGTCAAAGAACATACATTATCGTTAAAATAGTAAGATAAGGCAATAATATTTATAAAATCACATGACTGTAACAATTAAGGACGTCTCTAAAGATGCTAGCGTATCAATAAAAACTGTTTCTCGAGTTATTAATAATGAGGCAAATGTAGCTGAAAAAACTAAAGAAAAAGTTCTAACTTCCGTTAAAAAACTTGGTTTTAAACCTAATAAAAGTGCTCAAAGCCTTAGATCAAAGAAATCATATATGCTAGCTTTGCTTTATGATAATCCTAATAAATCCTACCTTGCAGATATTCAAAGCGGTATTTTCAATGCATGTAAAACAAGCGGCTACAATTTAGTCATTCAAGAATGTGATTACAAATCACCAGATTTAAATAACACTATTGTTGAATTTGTGGAGGATTTTAAAATTGATGGGCTTATCATCACCCCTCCCCTAAGCGACATGGAAAGCTTTCTTTCTCATTTAGATGGTAAATCTATTGAGTATTCGGTAATAGCTCCTAAAACATTAAACACAGAATCTTTATATGTTGCTTCAAATGACTACGAGGCCTCGTATACCCTGACAATGGAAATTATTAAGCATGGCCATAAAGATATAGGCTTTATTAAAGGGCACTCAAAACATTCTGCTTCAAGTTTACGATTCAATGGGTTCGTAGATGCAATGAAAAATAGTGGAATAAAAGTTAATGATGATTGGATAAAGCAAGGAAACTTTAGCTTTAAATCAGGATTTGATGCAGGAGTAGAGATTTTTCACTCAGAAAATATTCCTACCGCAATTTTTGCAAGCAATGACTCAATGGCTGCTGGCATCATGAAATCCGCACAAATGAAAGGCATGCAAGTTCCTCAAGATCTATCTCTAGTCGGATTTGATGATTCTCCTATAGCACATCAAATGTGGCCGGCGCTAACAACCGTTAAACAGCCAGTTGAAAAAATGGCCAATCATGCAGCAAAAATATTGATTGCAAAATTTGATGGTTTAGCTGAGAGAACTAAATCGAAAGAGTTTAAATCAGAGCTTATTGTTCGCGAGTCTTTAAAAAGCTTATAGCCCGAAGGACTCAATAATTCCTGTTACCACAAATTCTATCGCTAAAGCTCCTAGCAGTATTCCAAATATTTTTTGAACAACGATAATGATCGTAGGTCCAACTCGCTTAGAGAGACTCGCTGAGAGCCACATAGCAAGAGCAACTAATATAATAATAAATAGAATAGGCATAAAGTTTATTAACATTTGCATTGGGTTGCTTTCATTATTTTCAGCTATTAACAATGCTGTTGTCATTGCTCCGGGCCCAGCAATCAATGGGATGGCTAGCGGGAAGATTGCTAGAGATTGGATGGACTCATCGTCCATTGCCACTTCTGCTGTGTTCTGCCTCCTAGTTTGTCGTTGCTCAAGAACCATTTGAAATGCAATTGCAATCAAAAACAGGCCTCCGATAATTTTAAATGAGCTCATGGAAATACCCATGACGTCTAAAACCGCTGTTCCAAATAAATAAAACAATGACAAAATAAAAAAAGAAACAACGGTGGCTTGGATATATATTTTTTTAACATCTCCTTTATTTAAACCCTGAGTAAGGCTTGCAAAAATCGGAACAAGTGCAATGGGATCAACTGCTACAAATAACAAAATAGTATTTTCTAGTAATTGATCAAACATTCTAAGTGGAAACTATTTGAATAGAGTCTGTATGTGAAGCTGAGTATATTCCAGCTATAAGAACAAACTTTAGTGATTTCTTGGATTTGGTGGATGATGACAAGATAGATTTAATCTTTTTGATGGTTAAGGACTTATTAGAAATTGATTTTAAAAAATATGGCTTGATGCCTCCAACCAAACTTAAATGATTGTAAGTATTATTGTTATTAGTAAATGCATGAACGGGCATCCTAAAAGGCTTTGTATTAGATACAACATTGGCTGTTTGCCCAGATCTTGTAATTATAATTATACCATCTGCGTTAATTCTAGACGCTAGATCCCTAGCCCCTAATGCGATATTTTGCCAGTCTGAACTCTCATTAAGAAACCTCTCATAACCCAGTGTTCTAAAGTACTCAGTTTTTAATGCAATTTTTTTTAGCATTTTAATACACTGGATTGGGAATTTTCCAACGCTTGTCTCACCTGAAAGCATTACTGCATCGGCACCTTCATAGATTGCGTTTGCAACATCAGTAACCTCAGCTCTTGTAGGTGTTGGATTATTTATCATGGACTCTAATAAATGTGTTGCCACAATGGACCTTCTGCCCCACTTCGCAGTTGCATACATAATTCTTCTTTGAATATTTGGGAGATCAGCCAGATCTGTTTCAATACCTAAATCCCCTCTTGCAACCATTACTATATCTGCAGCTTGAGTAATTGCATGAATGTTATCAAGGCCCTCTTGGTTTTCAATCTTTGCAATGATTTGAGCTGATGATTTTTTTTTCTTTAAGATGGCTCTTAAATCTAAAACATCCTTAGCCGATCTCACAAATGATAAGGCGATAAAACTTACATTATGTTTGATAGCAAGGTTGATGTCTTTGCGATCTTTTTTTGTAATTGAGGGAAGGTCGACCCTTACCCCTGGAAGATTCACATGACGCTTGCTTCCTAATGTCCCACCATCCAGCACTCTACATTTTAAATTTTCATTATCTTTGGCTAATACTTTAAAATTCAGCAACCCATTATCAATGCTAATTTTGGAACCCTTCTCAACACTCTTGATGAGGCCTTTGTAATTAATTTTGATTGATGATGTTTCAACATCTACATCGTCTCTAATTGTTAAGTTAACTATGTCACCAATATTAAGGTCAATATCAGACTGATTAATACCTGTTCTAATTTCTGGGCCTTGAGTATCTAGGAGTATCCCAGCAGGACCGTAAACTTTTGATTGCTGCTGATTAATTTTTTTGATCGAATTTATTATATTAATTGCATCAGAGTGTGATGCATGAGACATATTGATTCTTGCGACATTCATCCCAGCAGCATGAAGACTTTTTAAATCACTATATTTAGAGGTGCTAGGACCTATTGTTGCAATAATCTTAGTTTTGATTTGAGTCATGAATCGCATAATACTCTTTTAAACAGCAAAGTGAAGTTATTGACATCGTTGTCATGGGTAAGTATATTTATAAATCATGGATAAAAATTTAGCTACTAACGAGCTTTCAATAAACTTATTTATTTTTGGCGGTACCGGTGATCTAGCACAAAGAAAGCTGCTACCTGCACTCTTTCGGCACCACAAATCAAGTAGGCTAGATAATGTTGGTAAAATTTTTGGCATTGGTTCCAGTAATCTAAATTCAAAGAGTTATTCGGAAGAAACTAAATTAAAATTAACAACTTATCTAGATGACGGTGAGTTTGAAGATCATATGATTGATCAGTTTCTTCAAAAAATTACCTACATACAAATTAACTTTAATCACACAAATGACTTTGAAAAACTAAACTCTTTTAGTCAAAGAGATCATAGAAATTTATATTATTTAGCTGTCTCTCCAACATTCTATAAAGTAATTGCTGAAAACCTTCATCAACATTCATTAGTAAGCCCCTCCTCCTCTATTATTGTTGAAAAGCCCATTGGAGATAACCATCAGTCGTCAGTAGAGATCAATGAATCCTTGGCAGTTTATTTCCAAGAAAATCAAATTTTTAGAATTGATCACTACCTTGGAAAGGAGGCTGTTCAGAATCTTCTTGCCTTAAGGTTTGGTAATGTTCTATTTGAAAAAATCTGGTCAAATGTGGCCATAGACCATGTTCAAATTACTGTATCTGAAACACTTGGGCTTGAAAGCAGAGGCTCCTACTATGACCAAACAGGAGCAATCAAGGATATGCTTCAGAACCATTTGCTACAAATACTATGTCTAGTTGCAATGGAGCCCCCAACAAATATAACTTCAGAATCCATTCGCGATGAAAAGCTTAAAGTTCTTCGCTCTTTACGACCTATTAACCTGGATAATGCTGAAAACGATATTGTGATTGGTCAATACAAAGACGGAGCTATAAATTCAAAACCTAAGGTTTCATACATTAATGAGGATGGCGTAGATCTGAAAAGCCAGACCGAAACATTTGTTGCGCTTAAAATGCTTATAGATAATTGGCGTTGGTCAGGTGTGCCATTTTTCCTTAGAACTGGCAAAAGAATGTCAGAGAAACGCTCAGAGATTGTCATACAATTTAAATCTGTCCCTCTTAATATTTTTGACACTAAAAATACCCACAAAGATAACCAGCTTGTCATCAGACTACAGCCAGAAGAAAGTATTAAGTTAAAGATTATGATTAAAAAACCCTCTGCATCGGGTTTTGAGCTTCAAGAGCTGCCATTGGATCTATTGTTTGATGATTACTACGAAGAAGACCACTTAGATGCTTATGAAAGACTATTAATGGATATTATTAATAATAAACCCTCATTGTTTATGAGAAGAGATGAGGTTGAGGAAGCATGGCTTTTTATAGACCAATTGATTAAATCTATAGAACATTCAAATATCGGCTTATCAAAATATAACGCTGGTAGCTGGGGTCCCTCTAGCTCTGATTTGCTTATTGCAGCTCATAATGCGAAATGGAACAATGAGGAAGAGTAGATGATCGAAAAAATAGAGAGTATAAAAAAAAGGATTGAATCAAGGAGTGAGCCTACTCGATCAAGCTACATAGAAAATATTAAGGCATGGAAAGATAAATCACCCAATCGAAATAGTTTAGGGTGCTCCAATCTAGCTCACACATTTGCGGCATGCAATAAGTCAACACCAACAAATGAAATTAATATCAAGAAATTTGTAGGCATTATTACTGCATACAATGACATGCTTTCTGCACATGCACCCTTGGAAGCATATCCTAAAATTCTTAAAGATGAAGGTGAGAGACTCAACCTTCATGTTCAGGTTGCTGGCGGTGTTCCTGCAATGTGCGATGGAATCACTCAAGGGGAGCCTGGCATGGAGCTATCATTGTTTAGTAGAGATACCATTGCTTTATCTACTGCAATTGGTTTATCCCATAATGTATTTGATTCTGCAATCTGCATGGGAACATGTGACAAAATTGTTCCTGGACTGCTAATAGGAGCACTTCAGTTTGGGCATCTTCCAATTATCTTCCTTCCAGGTGGGCCTATGGCTACAGGAATTTCAAATACCAAAAAAGCAAAAACAAGGCAATCATATGCTGCCGGCAAAATAAAAAAAATTGACCTCTTGGCTATCGAGCAACAGGCCTATCATTCCAAGGGAACATGTACATTTTACGGAACAGCAAATACCAATCAACTAATTGCTGAAGCAATGGGGTTTCAATTGCCAGGAGCTGCATTTACTCCAACAGAATCCCCAGTGAGAGACCTCCTTAATCGAGAAAGCCTTAAATCATTGATGCGATTAATGGACTCTGAATTAGGGCTCGGTGAAATGTTAGATATCAAGAACTGGATGAATGCAATGATAGTGCTTTTGACAAGTGGTGGCTCAACAAATCTAGTAATTCATTTGATAGCAATGGCAAGGTCTGCAGGCTATATTATTACCAACCAAGACTTCAATGATTTATCCTTGACAGTACCACTATTGTGTCAAATTTATCCAAATGGAANTGCTGATGTAAATGCGTTTCATGCAGAGGGTGGTATTGCAAGACTCTTAACAAACCTACTTGAAGCTGATTTAATTTATGAAGACATTCAGACTGTTGCAGGGCTTGGTTTGACTAACTATACAAAAATCCCCTCATGCAACAACAATGAAAAAGAAAAAATTGAATGGAAAAAATTAGTATCCACTAAAAGCACTCCTAAAAGTATTGCAAGAGCTTGCAAACCTTTTAAAAATAATGGAGGCATAAAATTTATTGATGGAGATATAGCACAGGGAGTTATGAAGGTGTCTGCTTTGGAGAATGAGAATGAGGTCATAGAAGCACCGGCTAAAGTTTTTACAAATCAAGATGATGTATTGCATGCATTTAAAACCAATGAATTAAATCAAGACTCTATCATTGTATTGCTAGGGCAAAGCCCAGAAATCAATGGAATGCCGGAACTCCATAAACTAACATCTCCAATCAATGTTCTTCAGCAAAAAGGATTCAAAATAGCATTGATAACTGATGGAAGAATGTCAGGTGCATCTGGCTCATTTCCAGCGCTCATTCATGCAGTAAGCGAAAATAAAAATTTATATCGNATTAAAGATAATGANGATCTTATTTTGGATTTAAATAAAAAAATATTCTCAACAAATGCTGATTTAGGTACCAGGAAAACAATAGAAATAGATTCTTATAACGAAGGTTTAGGACGCGATCTTTTTAAAATTTTTAGAAATAACGTAAGCTCAGTAAATACAGGAGCATCTATATTTAATGACTAAATTAGAAATACCAAAATTTCTTCCCACTCTAACATTGTCATCTTTGAAAGAAGCAAATACTGTTTGCAGCATTTTAAAGTCTTCAAATATTAATTCTATTGAGGTTACTCTTAGATCATCTTTTTCAATTGAAGCAATTAAATATATAGCTGATGAGACGAGCATAAGTTTAGGCCTTGGTACCGTTTTAGATATCAAACAATTGGAAATATTTAAAAGCAATAAAATTGATTTTGCTGTCTCACCTGGGTTTGATGATCAAATTGCAGAATATTGCCTTGTTAATAATATAAATTATGTGCCTGGTGTTGAGACATCAACCGAGGTAATGTATGCAACAAAAAAAGGACTGACTAAATTAAAATTCTTTCCAGCTGAGCAATCCGGAGGCGTTGAAAAGCTTAAAGCATTTCAAGCAGTGTTCCCCGAGATAAGCTTTATGTGTACTGGTGGTATTAGCTTAAATAATTATAAGAAATATATTGAATTAGAGAATGTATTTTCAGTAGGCGGATCATTCGTACTGCCAAAGAACTTACTTAATGAATCGGATAAATCTCAAGCTAAGAATTATTTAGGATCACTGTAGGCAAAAAAAAACAGAGCTAGGCTCTGTTTCTTCAGTTCGAGGTTAGAAGGGGTCTAAAGTGAGATTTTCTTTAGCTCCTTGAAGGTTTTCTCTTGCCTTCTTGGTGGGGTACTAAGCTCTTTTTTATCGTCGACTCTTAGCATCGCTTTCGCCCTTCGTCTCTACCTTCTCTTTCTCTCTTACTCCCGTCTGCAGTTGTTTGTAAGTCGGTCCGAGTTGGTCTATTAAATATACGCCTTTAGGGTTCAGTGTCAACACCTATATGCAAAAAAATGTAATTAATTTTTAAAGTTTATTTTAAGATTAAATCTGAGTGAGTGACGTCTGCATATTTAGCCTGCAAATCATATAAATTTGCTGCGTGAGCACTCAAATCCCTATCACCCACACAGTTCTCGACAACAATGGTTTTTAGGTTATTTTGGAGAGAATCCAATGCGGTGGCTCTAACGCATCCACTTGTTGTTACACCGCAAATAACAACAGAATCTACTTTCATTTGAATAAGGTGCTCATTCAGATTTGTTTGAAAAAATGCGCTAGCAAATTTCTTTTCGATAACTGTTTCACCTTCAGATGGTGCTAACTCATCCAAAAAAGATACTTCCTCTGAATTGGGTTTTAGAATATTTAATGCTGGAATTTTTGACCTAAAGACGCTTGCGTCGGAATCATTGCGATAGATAGTTGTGGTAAAAATTACCGGCAATTTCCTTACCCTAAACTGATCAACTAAACTGATATTAGATTCAATTAAATCGCTGCACTCAAAGCCAAGAGGTGAACGAGCATCAATAAAGCCTCGACACATATCTACAACAACTAAAGCAGGAGTAGACCCTATGCCAGTTGGGTGTGAATCAAGTTTGCTCAAGTCTTATTGATTAAGGAAAGTTGGAGAAACGGGAGGTTCTAAGTGAGTTTCTTCGAGACTTCTGGATTTAATTTCTTCGATTGATCCGCCAAAATTAAACATTTCATCAGCGACTGTATCCTTTGCCATCTCAGCTCTTAAAGCTTTTGTCCCGTCTTCATTAAGAGAAAGGTCATCATTGATTACAACCCCATATCTTTTAGCACCATCAGGTGAAACTAGTTTTTTTGAAACATCGGAAACAACAATAGCAGGATCACGTTGAAGTGGATCTCCCCAACCTCCTCCCCCCCAAGTATTGAAATACAATAGATCGCCTTTTTGAACTTTAATGCCCTCACATTTTGCAGGTATGTACTCCTCAGATCCATCGGTTCTAACCAGTAACTTTGTTGAGCGCATCCCAGGCTTACCTCCATTTACGCCCCATGGATATGTGAGCCATCTATCGTCATGAATACCAATATGGCCGTCAACTAGGAATCGATATGCAACTGACAACCCGTTGCCACCCCTATGCAGTCCTGCTCCGCCTGAATCAACAATAAATTCATATTTTTCAACTCTTAACGGAAAATATGCTTCAACGAATTCATTGGGTACATTTGTAAATGAAGGCCATAGGGAATGCCCATCAGGCCCATCGCCAATTGGTCTTCCAGGAACTCCACCGAATCCAATTTGAAATAATTGAAACCAGTCTCCCTTGTCATCATAGCCAGAGAAAAATAGATGTGGTGAGTCAGAAAATCCTGCGGCATTTAGCATTTCATCAGGAGCACCCATTCCAAGTAGCGCACCTAAAACATCAAAAATTCTTCCTAGGGCATGAGTTCTTCCAGACAATGCAGCTGGATAGTTAGGTTTTAAAAGTGTTCCTTGAGGGATTCTGACATCCACAAGATCGTAGAAACCATCATTGAATACAATTTGTGGATCAACAACGTTAATAGTAAAGGACCCAAAGAACATTTTGAACATGTCTTCATTGAGATAAAAGTTAACTGAACTCTGAGCCTGAGGATCTGTTCCTTCAAAGTCAAAGATTGCCTTATCTCCTTCACGCCACATTTTACAATGAATCTTATATGGCCCCATTCCCATGCCATCATCACAAATATAATCTGAGAACTCTCTTGGCTCCTCAGGAATAAACATAGAAATAATGTGCTTCATTGCATCATAGTTTCTTTGCAACATAATCTTCATTGTTGAACAAAAAATATCATCGCCAAATCTATCTGCAATTTCATTGCATCTCTTAGCTGCTGTATTGCATGCTGCAACTAAAGCATTTAAATCAAAACGGTTCCATTGAGATGTTCTAACATTATGAAGAATAAGTTCTAAGACATCAGATTGTAGTTCGCCTTTTTTATATAATTTTATTGGTGGAATTCTAATGCCTTCTTGAAAAATTGTTGTGGCTTCGGTTGGTATTGAGCCAGGCACCATGCCTCCATTATCGGACATATGACCAAACATTGCAGACCAAGCAATGTGCCTACCATCTCTAAACACTGGTTTTAAAACCATCCAATCTGGAAGATGCGAAACAGCTGCATTACACATATAAGGGTCATTGGTCAAAATAATGTCGCCCTCCTCTATTTCTTCGTCATAAGCTTCAGTAAAACCATGAATAAATGATCCAAACTGCCCAACCACCATTTTTCCTTCTCGGTTTGCAATCATAGGAAAGCAGTCACCCTGCTCTCTGATACCGGGTGACAATGCTGTTCTGCTAACTAATGCATCCATTTCCTCTCTTGCATTCTTCAAAGCATTCTCAATAAGATCGACGGTAATACCATCAACGTCAATTGATTTAAGTGGAGAGTTGTTTGTTTCAATGATTCTTGCTGACATAGTTATTTTGTAGGATTGATAATTAGGTTGCCGACTTGATCAACGGCAGCTTCATGGTTGGGTAATATCACAGTAGTTGAATCCATCTCTGAAACAATAGCTGGTCCAGGAATTAAATGTTTGGAATGTAATTTATTGCGATCATATATTTTTGCATCATGCCATTTAGCATCATGATAAAAACGAGAATCTTGAATAACTGCATCTTCTAAGGATGCGTCTGATTCTGGGTTTGCTGAAGAACTAATTTCAGCTTGTGCAACTTTAACAATTGCTCTTATCATTAAAATTTCATGACCATCGCTTAATTTGAATGTGAATAGTTGGTAGTGCTCGTCATCAAAGGCATCTGTGATCAACTGAATACCTTTTGATTCATACTCTTTTTCATCAAATTCAACTGTGATCTGAAATGCTTGACCGGCATATCGCACATCTGCCTGATAGGTTACTTCTAGATTCGAATCACTCACACCATCTTTAATTAAAGACTGTGATGCTTTGTCCTTTAAGTCCTTGAGATCGCCAAGAAACTTTTCAGTGGTTATATCTTGAGCCATGGCTAAATATGATCTTGAGGCTTCATCTTGAATCTGAGTAGTTGCATCACCATAAGCGCATAGGACACCAGGACCAGGAGGAATAATTACAGGAAAAGAATTTGAAAGCATTCCAAGTGCATTGGCGTGCAAAGGGCCGGCTCCACCAAAACCAACTAAAGCAAAATCTCTAGGGTCAAATCCTTGCTCAACTGAAACCAATCTGAGAGCGCCAAACATTGATTCATTAACAATTTTGATAATTCCTTCAGCTGCCTCCATTAAACCAATACCAATGCCATCTGCAATTTTTTGCACTGCTTTTTCTGCTGCTGCCTTGTCAATCACCATGTCGCCGCCAAGCTGAACATCGCTGGGTAAGAGACCCAAAACAATATTTGCATCACAAACAGTAGGCTGATCTCCTCCTTTCATATAAGCCGCAGGACCTGGAACTGCTCCAGCAGACTCTGGACCAACTCGCAATGCTTTGGTTAACTCTGGAACAAAGGCAATAGAGCCGCCACCAGCTCCAACAGTTCTAACATCTACCGAAGGTGCTTTCACCCTCACATCACCAACCAACGTCTCTCTTCGCACTTTTGCTCTTGAGTTTTGAATCAAGGCAACGTCTGTAGAGGTTCCACCCATATCAAAAGTAAGAATATTATCGTAACCAGCTTGATTGCAAAAATGAATTGCGCCTGCCACCCCACCAGCAGGGCCAGACATCAAATGATTTACCGGAGAGTCTCCAGTAGCTCTGCTTGAAGCTAATCCTCCATCAGAACGAAGAATCGATAATTGAACGTCACCACCTAAAGATTTTTCAAGATTTGCTTGCAAATTATTTACATAATTTGAGACTTGGGGACGAACATATGAGTTTAAGACCGTTGTCTCTGCCCTTTCGTATTCTTGCATTTCTGGAATGACTTCACTCGATATAGAGATAGGGATATCAGTAAAAATTTCTGCAGCAATTTTAGCTGCTGCAACTTCATTTGAATTATTGATGTATGAATTTACAAAACTAATAGTTAAAGCTTCAACCTCACCCTTAGCTTTAAGGCTTGATAATTGCTCTCTAAGATGACCTTCATCTAATTCAACAGATATTTCTCCTGAAGCATCTGTTCTTTCTTTGACGCCATAGGTCAACTCTAAAGGGGCAAGTAAGGGTCCTTTAACAAAGCTTACCCAGCCACCCAAACCTCCAGGACAAAAAGAACGAGCTACTTGAAGCACGCTTTCATAACCATGAGTGGTTAAAAGGCCTACCTTAGCTCCATTCCCAGTTAAAACTGCATTGGTTGCAACAGTTGTGCCATGCATAACTAGTTTTATATCCTTTGGATCTACCCCTGATTGCTCACAGACTCTTGCAACACCATTTAGAACCCCTATCGATGAATCTTCTGGTGTGGATGGAACTTTTGCGGTATGCGTGGAACCATCTGATTCATTTATCAATAAAAAATCAGTAAAAGTTCCACCAACATCAACGCCTAATCGGTATGACATAAAAATTTAATTCCTTTTTAAAAATTATATTTTAAGTCTAACCCATAAGTNGCATAAGGTGCTTCATGAATAAATGACCCGCCAAACTCTGGNGCTGGAATAACTTCTGCAAGATACTCCTCATCGGTTATATTTCGACCCCAAAGTGTCAATGTCATTTTTTCTCCAATCAATGAAGCTCTCAGGTCAATCAGGTTATATGCATCACGAACAGATTTGCTCATGTCGGAATTCACAGGAAATCCTAGCAAAGCTCCCCAAACAGAAGGCTGTTGATTATTCTGCACAGTATGGAACCAAGTTTCACCAACTTCCATGTAATCAGCCCTGATTACAAGATCATAGTTAGCGGAAAAGGATGATTCGTATTGAATCCCTAGATTATAGGTATGCTCCGGAGCTAGAGGTGCGTTATTTCCAACNGTATTAGGTCTGTGAGCATTCTTTTTAATCTCACCATCAGTAAAGCCTACTCCGCCATCTAATCTTAGATTATCGCTAAGAGCATATTTGAAATCTAANTCTGAGCCACTAATATCTAACTGATCAATTGAAGTAACCACTCTTAATAATCCCCATGGCCCAGCAAAGAATTCAAAGAATTGATTGTCATCAACTTCAGTTTCAAATAAAGCTCCATTAACTTCCAATCTTCCATCTAAGTATCTTCCCTTAAAACCAACTTCAAATGACTTTGATACCTCTTTGTTGAAAGAGTCAGAGACGCCNAAGCCTGCNCCAACTGGGATATTTAATTGAGAGTTAATTAATGCGCTGCTTCCAGAAGAATTAAATCCTCCAGATCTAAAACCCACTCCATAAGAAGCATAGACTGTAGTGTTGTCTGCNCTNGTTGTTAATGAAATCTTAGGTTGAAACTGATCGTAGCTTTTATCCCTTGAAGGAATTTTACTTCCTCCAGCTGTCATAGCTGGGTTAATGGGTGCACCACCTCCGTAATATAGTGCTGAGGTTGTAGCAGGAACATTATTGTCTACAGAACGTTTTTCTTTATCGTATCGGCCTTCTATAGAAAGCTCTGTTACGTCTGATAAATCAACAGAAAATTGGCCAAACAATGAAAANACATCAGTATTAAAAGTATCATCAAACATTAAGTCAGTTGGGTTTTTTCCAGTTTTTGGTACGTAAGATTTGTATTCNAAACCTTGGCCCAAATCTGCTCCGTATGAGACCGCAACATCTCTCTCGATTTCAGCATAGTAGCCCCCAATCAACCAACGAGTTGATTGGTTTTGATCGCTAGTTAACTTCACTTCGATGGAAATATCATCCTGATCACGTGATTGGAACTGATACCCGTCACAAGTGTGAGGTAGGTATGGCCCAAGAACGGAGTTTGCCCCAGAAGGCGCGGTGCCAGGAGCTGCAAAAGAGAACCCAGGAGGAAGTGAATTAATAAGACCTAGAGCAGTTGCAGTATTGGAAGCTGCACAAGAAGGTACGCCAAAGTATCCTCCAAAAGCACCCGAAGTTCCATCAGACATTAAGAACTCTTCAAGGTGGTTGTAAGCGAAGATAGCTGAAAACTCTCTACCATCTCCCAAATCTTCTGTGTACTTAAGTGACATATCTGCTGTTTCTTGNTCATTCACTGGAGGAACATTAAACATATAAGAGAATTGATGTGTATTTACATCTTTAAAAAATTGATCCGCNCCAGGCGTGCCAAAACCCTGAAATGCAGGTAGTGCAAAGACGGCNTTGAAATTAATAGTTCCTCCACTAGCCTCACTTACACCAGCTCTAAAATCCCAGGAACTATCTCCATTATCAACTAGAATTCTGCTTCTGATAGTTGTGTCCTCGAAAAAATCTACATTTTGAGAGTTAGTAAACACATTGGTATGCTCGCCATCTGTTTCTCGAGTACTAACTGAAAATCTTGTATAAACGTTATCGCCCATCATTCCAGAATTAACATACTGCAACTTAGAAGAATTATTAATGCCCATACCGACCACTGCNGTACTTTCAGATTCTTCAGAAGGCGCTTTAGTGGTAATCAATATTGCACCAGAGGTTGCATTTCTTCCATAAAGAGCGCCTTGAGGGCCTTTGAGCACCTCAATCTGAGCAATATCTAATAACTCTCTATTAAATGCATTGGGGTTAGTTTGCAATACACCATCAACAACAAACGCAAAATTAGACTCAGCATCCCTAGTTGAAGTTAATCCACGAATTGTTACAAGTGTATCTCCAACATTAACAGTATTCGCCATAACCACATTAGGTGTTAAAGCTATAAAATCTTCTGGTCTTTCGATGCCAGCATCATCAATATCGCTTGCAGTAAAAACACTCATTGCAATAGGAACATCTTGCACGCTCTCATCAACCTTACGAGCAGACACAACCACCTCCTCAAGAGTAGGCTCAGCCAGCAAACTTACTGAAATAAATAAAAATGAGATCACTATAAGCAATCGATAGAACGTGTGAGAAATATACATATTTTTACCCTTTACCCCTAAGTTAAATAAATGTTATCTTCATTTTATACATGAAAATTAAGATTTAAACAAATTAATAATATGTGTAGCTTTAGCGCACATTGATAGTATTTTTCTTCACTCTAAAATATATAATAAGCAAATGTCAGAAGCCAACAAACCACTTAAAGATATTAAAGTTCTAGATTTAACGCATATGCTATCTGGCCCATATGGAGGGATGATTCTTGCCGATTTAGGCTGTGAAGTTGTGAAGGTTGAGCCTTTGATAAAAGGAGAAGGGACAAGAAGGCTGCTAGAAAATGATCCTGACTACTCTGTTAATGGAATGGGCGCCTATTTTTATACATTAAANAGAAATAAAAAAAGTCTTTCTCTTGATCTAAAAAAGAGTGAAGGCATTAAAATTTTTTATGAGCTTGTTAAAAAAGCAGATGTTGTACTTAGCAACTTTTCTGCAGGGGTTACAAAAAAACTAAAGATTGATTTTGATCATCTAAAAGATATCAATCCTAAAATTATTACTTGCACAGTTAGTGGGTTTGGAGAATCTGGTCCTAACTTTCAAAGACCTGCTTTTGATCAAATTGCACAAGCTCTTGGTGGCGGCATGTCAATTACCGGGCTATCAGCTAGTGAGCCCATNCGGGCAGGAATACCAATTGGAGATCTTGGTGGGGGTATGTTTGCCGTTATGGGAATTCAAGCTGCGCTTATAGCAAGAGTTCAATCTGGAGTTGGGCAGCATGTTGACATATCAATGCTTGATTGCCAGGTGTCCATGCTTAATTACATGGCCACAATGCACACTATGTCCGGAATAGTCCCATATCCGATTGGAAATTCTCATTTTGTTCACATGCCCTACAACACATTTNCTACTAAAGATTACCCCATTGTTATTGCAGCTGTAGGCGATCAATTCTGGCCTAGGCTTCTTAAAATTTTTAAAACTCCCGAGCTTGCGGATTCAAAGTATGACGAAGCATTTGAAAGGCAAAAAGATAAGGAAAAGCTAGAAAAAATTCTTCAAAATGAACTAATTCATCAAAGCTCTGAACATTGGCTGGCTGAACTTGAAAAAGAATCCGTCCCTTGTGCAAGAGTAAATAACCTCGAGCAAGCGCTTAATGATGAGCAGGTACAATTTAGAAATATGTTAGTTGATGTCCCGCACCCAGAAGGTGGTTCTGCAAAAATTCCCGGAAACCCAATCAAACTATCTTCAGTAGAAAATGAGGAATTTCTTGCTCCCCCTCTTTTAGGGGCGCACACTAAAGAAGTTTTAACAAATTGGCTAGGATATTCAAGTGAAGAACTGGAATCTTTAAATGAACAACAAATAATTGAGATGCATAAATGAGCGCAGAATTCGTCTTTGTAAATGAGGTGGGGCCAAGGGATGGTTTGCAAAACCAAAAAACTATCCTTGGGTCTGATAAGCGCCTTCAACTTATTCATCAATTAATTGATGCAAATATCCCTGGGATTGAAGTTGCAAGTTTTGTAAATCCAAAGGCTGTTCCAGCGATGGCTGGAGCAAATGAAATAGTTCAAGGCCTTGAAAAAAGCAACGGCTGTAAAATTTCTGTTCTAGTACCAAACATGAAGGGGTTTGAATTAGCAAGCAAAGCCGGAGCACAAGTTATTACCGTTGTACCCTCTGCCACCGAGACAATGAATCAAAAAAATATCAATATGAGCCTAGATGAAACCATTGCTAGCTCCTGCAATATTCTTAAGAGTGCCAAAGTATCTAATCTCCAGACTAGAGCATATGTATCGGTTGCTTGGGAGTGTCCCTATGAGGGAAAAGTGGATGCTTCAATTGTTCTAAAAATGACTGAACGATTGTTAACTGCTGGAGCAGACGAAATTATTCTTGCAGATACTATTGGCGCAGCCAACCCATCAAGTGTAGGACACCTCTTTAACCTATGTGTAAATGAATTTGATCAGGAGATTCTTTCAGGCCACTTTCATGATACTCGAGCTATGGCACTGGCAAATGTATGTGCTGCTCTTAGTGAAGGCATTAGGAAATTTGATAGCTGTATTGGAGGGCTTGGTGGTTGTCCATTTGCCCCAGGTGCCGCTGGCAATCTAGCAACTGAGGATCTTGCAAATATGCTATCTCAGATGGGTTATGACACTAAGATTGATCTTAATAAATTACCTGAAATAGTTGCATTTTGTTCCAATGAACTTAATGCGCCTCTGGGAGGTAGAATGACTGCNTGGCTTTCTAAGTAACTGTTTGTTGCCTATTTACTAGAAAATTTTTNCCACACTCTAATCCAACTTCATAGTCAGCTTTCATGATCTTAATATCGGTAGTGGCCCTTCTGNCAGTAAGCCTCTTTGGAGGGCAAATCTGAGTGATCGAGCAATCATCTGGTGGATTGTTTATAAAATCTAATGAGGCATTATAGGTTGCAGTATTTGTTTTCAGGGCTTTGGATATTTCAGGATATTGCTTAGTAAAAAAAGCAGCAATGTAATTTTCAAGTTTTGTTTTTCTTACAAATGATTCCTCATAAGTTCTAATCACAACAATATCTCTGGCNCCCATCTCATAGGCTTTTTNTACTGGCAGTGGATCTGTGATGCCACCATCGTATTTCCTATTGCCGTCAATAATAACTGGATTTTTCATCAANACAGGTAATGAGCCCGAGGCAAGCATTTCATTTACATAATTATTTTCAGATAACTCAATGTATTCCGGATGACCGGAATGGGCATCAGAAATAACTACAAAAAAATTCTTATTTTGCAAATTATTTTGAAGTCGAGCAAAGTCAATTGGAAAGATAGACTCTGCATCTTCATATAATTTTTCAAAGTCCATCACGCTCTTATTTCGAAAGATGTTATAAAAATTAACATATTTTTTTGATGCAGAAAAAAGCATTTTTTCCAGGTTGTAATTTGAGACATTGAGAATATACCAAAGCTGAACAACAGAGCCATTTGATACACCAAGATGAAGATTAAAAGGATTGAATGAAGCTTGGATAAATGAATCGATTACACCAAAGGAAAAAACGCCCCTGCTGCCTCCACCTTCAACCACTAATGCTTTCTTCATTTGATTAAAAACTCACTGAATAAATTTAAGCCAAAAAAAAACAGAGCCAGGCTCTGTTTCTTCAGTTCGAGATTGGAAGGGGTCTAAAGTGAGATTTTCTTTAGCTCCTTGAAGGTTTTCTCTTGCCTTCTTGGTGGGGTACTAAGCTCTTTTTTATTGTCGACTCTTAGTATCGCTTTCGCCCTTCGTCTCTGCCTTCTCTTTCTCTCTTACTCCCGTCTGCAGTTGTTTGTAAGTCGGTCCGAGTTGGTCTATTAAATATACGCCTATGGAAAATAGTGTCAACACTTTTAGCAAAAAAAACTTAACTATTTACAAATAATTTATTTTTTCCATTCATTTTTATAGAAATTAGCTAGCACCTCATAAGCTTCTTTTTTATTTCCTTGCTCATCAATTAATCCTTTCCTGTTATAAAAATCCTGAACTCCAGCTAAAGGTCTAAGCATTGCTCTAAAATCTTTTAAGACCCAGGGGCTGATTCCTTGAATCTGAGGATTATTAGCAATCATTTTAAGTTGAAGCTTGTATAAATCAGCTTGGTAGCCTTCAGACCAAATTTTATCTGTTTTATTTCCGTATTGAGCTCCAGCTCCAAACTCTGAGATATGAATAGGTTTATTAAAAGAGGAGCTAATTTTAATTTCTGGTATTATCTCAAACATTAATTTTCTTAGCGTTCCCTCGCCAACCATCATTTGTTCGGCAAAAAAAGTGACATAATACCAACCAAAGTACTCATTGTATGAAATAAGATCTACTAGTTCACCTAAAGGATCATCTATTGAAAGTGAAAATTTAGTATCAGAATCCAAAGGAGTGCCTGCCTTAGCTAAAATTGATTGAAAAATTAATTTTTCTTTTGCTTCTACCCATTTAGATTTAGCTCCTTGAGAAGCTAATGCCAAAACCAATAATCTAAATTGCTCTTCACTCCCCGATAACAATGCAGCGGTAGTAAGGCGAGAGGTATCAATTAGATCAATTTCTAATAACAGTTTTGATAAAAAGTTCATTCTTGAAGATGAAAAAGGTGTTTCGTTAGCAACTGACCAAACAACAACAGATGCCCTATTCTGATCTCTTTGCACTAATCTAGAAATTTGATTTTTTGCTATCTCTAATGTTGCGGGATTATCCCAGTCAATATTCCAATAAACAGGAACCTCTTCCCAAAGCATGATACCCATTTTATCTGCAAGCTTAGCAAGGTGACGTGTATAAGGGTAATGAGCTGCTCTAACAAAGTTAGTGTTTAACTCTTTGGCTGTTCCGAGCAATTGCTGAAAGTGTTGTTTTGAAAAAGCTGGTCCAGGAATACCAATGGGCTCTGCATGCATTGCAATGCCCTTAAAATTAATTTCATTATTATTTAAATATATTTTTTGGCCATTTGTTTGGATAGATCTAAAGCCAATAAGATCTGAAATTTTCTCTTGTTTGGATGAAATATAAACTTTATATAATTTTGGATTTGATGGCGACCAAAGCATTGGGTTAATTTGAATGGTCTCTTCAATCTGACCAAGCTCATTCGTTTCAAAGGCTTGCTTAAAATCTAATTCAGGAATCTCAAGGGTAATTTTTTGATTCTGAAAAGAATTTGAAGTCTCAACCTTAAATTCAGCCTTGCTATGATCTTTCGGGTTGATCTGAAGATATGCATTCAAAATGTATTGAGCAGGCGTTTGAACAAGGTACACATCTCCGACAATGCCGCCCCATGGCCACCAATCTGTTTTCTGCGTTGGTACCGATGATTCACTCAACCTGTTATCGGTTTGAATGATTAATATGTTCTCGCCTTCTTTTAGGAACTCTGTAATATTAAAATTAAAGGGTACATAACCTCCAATGAATTCACCCACAGCTTTACCATTAATAAATACCTTGGTTGTAAAGTTACTTCCTTCTAAATAAAGATGGGTTAGTTGGTCGACTTTTCTAAAGTGAGTAAATTTTTTATATAACCAAACTGGCCCCCTGTAAAAAAATAACTTCTCATCAAATGCATTCCAGGCGCCAGGGATAGTAATTTTTTTTGCAGTTTCAAAGTTATATTCAATCAGCTCCATACCAGTTTTCTGAGTTTTATTCTTTGGAAATCCACCAAAAAAAGAAGACTCTGGNAATCCATTGTTCATTGGATCAACAATGTAGCTCCACTCTCCATTTAATNAGGTAATTGCCCTAGAATCAATCCAGCCTAAAAGTTGATCTGGTGAGCTATAGATTGGGGGCGTTCTTCCAAAAAAACTATTTGTATCCGTTTCATCTTCTGCAAACGAATCAAAAGAAAATATTAAAGAGAGAGTAAAAAAAACTTTAATAAATTCAGAGTGCATAAAATTAATCAATTACAAAACTGCTAACTATTTGAAATAAGTCTTCCGTGCCCTGCAAATAACTTGAGACCTTAACTCGCTCGTTGTTACCATGGACTCCAGAAAAACTACCTTGATTAAATAAGACTGGATTAAACCCATAACTATCAATTCCTAGCTCACGAGTAAAATGGCTGTCAGTAAACCCTGTGCTCACAGCAGGTGCTACTCTTGAGCCAGGATGCAATGAGGAGGTGATCGCTTTGATGTGTTGAAAGAATTCAGACTCTGTTGACGAAACTGCTGGTGCAAAAGCAAGAATAAGGTCAACTTTAACCCCAGATGGAGCAACTAAATCTTTAAAATCTTGTATAAATTCATCTGAAGTTCGATCAGGTAACATCCTGCAATCTACTTCAGCAATTGCCACTGGAGGAACAACATTTATTTTTTTAGAGCCTTGGAGCATTGTTAAAGAACAGGTATCTCTTGTTAGAGCATGATAGGACGGGGATGATTTCTGAAATTTAGAGAGAAAGTCTTTTTCTTTAATAGCGCCTCGAATATCCGAAAATGCAATNGCATCATCACCGCTCATATTAAGAGATAAGCTTTTAAAATAAGTATCTACGGCTGGAATGATTCTAGGAGCAAAGGGGTTCTCTCTTACTAAATTAAGTGCATGAACAATCCTAGAAACTGAGCTTGTGGTCCTTGGTGATGAGCCGTGACCCGGAACATCAGTGGCTGTTAGTCTCAACCATACTGGGACCTTTTGAGTCACCTCAATTGAAAAGACTTTATCGTTATCTATTATCATGCCGCTTCCGCCCTCATTAATAGCAAAACCAGCGCCTTCAAATACCTCTGGATGATTTTCTATCATCCAGCCAGCACCATATAAACCGCCAGCCTCTTCATCTGCAGTAGCTAAGAAAACTAAATCTCGGTTAAGCTTTTTTCCATCTCTATGCAGCCTAACGAAAGAAACCAGTTGAGAGATTCCAGCTCCTTTCATATCTATGACGCCTCTGCCATAGAGATAACCATCTTTAATTTGAGCAACCATTGGATCGGTTTCCCAATAATCTTTTGATGCTGGAACAACATCAGTGTGTTGCAAGAGAATGAGGGCAGGTTTATCTCCACCCTTGATTCTTGCCCAAATATTACCTCTGCCTGGCGCGCTCTCGCCAAATGAATACTCAATGCCCTCTTCTTCAAATATTTTTGCATAAAAATCAACAGCTCTGGATTCATTTCCTGGAGGATTGATAGTGTCTACTCCAACAAAATCAGATAGCAGTTGAATAGGATCTAACGGGTCAGCAGAAACTGAAATAGTTAGAATTGTAATCAAACTTATAAAATATTTTTTTAATAGCATTAGCTCACTCCTTCGACTAAAACGACATGACGATTTGAAGAGTTAATTGAATAAGTTAAAGCCTCTTGATATTCATCTGACTCATAACAAAACTTTGCCTCTTCCATTGAATTAAACTCAACTAAAACAGTTCTTTCATAGGGGCCACCTTCAAGCTCCTCCTGATCCCCTCCGCGCACCAAAAATGTGCCGCCATTTTTAGAAATGGCTGGTCCAGCTAATTGAATATATTTATCATATTCATCAGGATTATGAACATGGCATCTAGTGATCCAGTAAGCTTTCATTGTGCTTTGTACTTTAATCTCATTGCATGCAGAATTGGTTCAGTGTAACCACTAGGTTGCACCCTTCCCTTGATAGCTAAGTTGCAAGCTGCATTAAATGCCATGCCATCATATGAAGGTGCCATTGGTTGGTATTCTGGATCCCCAGAATTTTGCTGATCAACCACTGCAGCCATTTTTTTCATAGTTTCTAATACCTGATCTTCAGTACAAATTTTATGATGCAACCAGTTAGCAATGTGCTGACTAGAGATTCTACAAGTTGCTCGATCCTCCATTAAACCTACGTTGTTAATATCAGGCACCTTAGAGCAACCAACACCTTGGTCAATCCATCTGACAACATAGCCAAGAATTCCCTGGGCATTATTTTCAAGCTCTTTTTGAATATCATCTGCAGATAAAACTGATGGGTCGGGCATAACAGGAATAGTTAAAATATCATTAAGACTTGCTTTAGGTCGATCTAATAAAATTTGTTGCTGATCCGATACTAAAATTTTATGGTAATGCATTGCATGTAATGTTGCGCCTGTGGGTGACGGGACCCAAGCACAGTTGGCACCAGATTCTGGATGCATAGTTTTAGTCTTATACATATTTAACATTTCATCAGGCATAGGCCACATTCCTTTACCAATTTGGGCCTTCCCTTTAAATCCAGATTCAAGACCTGAATCTACATTCCAATCTTCATATGCAAGAATCCATGGTTGCTGTTTCATCTCAGCCTTTGGAATCATGGGTCCAGCTTCCATGCTNGTATGAATCTCATCGCCCGTCCTATCTAAAAATCCTGTATTGATAAAAATTACTCTATCTTTGGCTACGCGAATACACTCCTTGAGATTGACAGTGGTCCTTCTCTCCTCATCCATGATGCCAACCTTTGCAGTATGTGGGGTTAAATTTAGGGCTGACTCTACAGCTGAGAATAAATCACAAGTAAATTGAACTTCATCAGGGCCGTGCATTTTAGGTTTGACGATATAGATGCTTCCTGCCTTGGAATTTTGAACAGNGCTGCTTCCATTGAGGTCATGCATTGCAATGCAGATGGTAAACATAGCATCTAGTATGCCCTCTGGAATTTCATTCCCATCTTTATCAAAGATTGCTGGGTTTGTCATTAAATGGCCAACATTTCTGACCAACATTAAACTGCGTCCTGATAAGGCAAAGCTAGAGCCATCTGAGGAGATGTACNCTCTATCTGGGTTGAGAGATCGAGTCANCTCAGTGCCGCCCTTGATAAATGTTTCTTTTAAATCTCCTTTCATGAGACCTAGCCAATTTCTATAAACAGTAACTTTGTCCTCTCCATCAACTGCAGCTACTGAGTCTTCACAGTCTTGAATGGTGGTAATTGCTGACTCCATTAACACATCTTTAATGCCTGCAGGATCNGTTTCTCCAACTGAGTGAGATGGATCAATTTGAATTTCAGCATGAAGATTATTATTTTTTAAGAGCACCCCAGACGGTTGATCAGTTGAGCCTTGGTAGCCCTGAAACTGCTGTTGATTAACTAATACTGCATCATCACCATTTGCTAGGCCCAGTTTCAGTTCTCCAGCCTCTACTGAGATAGAGGTAACGTCAGAGAAACTAGCTCCCTCGATTGCAAAGTTCTCATCTAGAAATTCTTTAGCAAATGCAATGACCTTGTCTCCACGCATTGGATTGTATGCTCCTGCCCTTGAAGCTCCATCATCCTCGGCAATCATATCTGTTCCATACAATGCATCGTACAAACTACCCCATCTTGCATTGGCAGCATTCAGAGCAAACCTTGCATTCATAACTGGAACAACTAATTGTGGACCAGCTATAGAAGATATTTCAGGATCAACATTCTGAGTGGTAATATTAAAATCTGGGCCCTCATCAATTAAATAACCTATTTCTTTAAGAAAAGCTTTATAAATATCTAAATTTTGTTCGCCCTTAGGGTTTGCCAGATGCCAAGAGTCAATTTGCTCCTGAATGCTTTCTCTAATCTGAAGAAGTGATTTATTTCTAGGACTAAATTCATTGATGATGGTCTCGAAACTATCCCAAAAATAAGTTTCTGAGATATCTAATCCTGGTAAAACCTCAGAAGCTAAAAATTGCTCAAGATNAGTTGAGACTGATAAGGACCCCTTCTTTATATANTTGTCTGACACTTTGACTCTCACTTGTGTAATAGGAATAAAGATATAGTCTAACAAATAAAAATGAAGCACTATAAGAAAATTTATGTAATTAAAAAATTAATGTTTCATCTGCTTCTAATCAGATTAAAATCTACTTAAATGCATCAAAATAAAATATTTCTTCTGGGTCTAATAACTTTATTAATTAGCTCATGTGGTGGAGGTGGTGGAGGTGGCGCTCCATCGATCCAACCAACCCCCACTGCTCCAGTCACTCCCCCAACACCAGCAGTATCAAGTAATCTTGAATCTCAAGCACGGGGCACAATAAATGGAACCATAAGTTACGAAGACATTGATCGAACGTTTATACTCTATGTCCCATCAAGCTATAACAGTTCATCAAAACAGCCTTTGGTATTTAATTTTCATGGTTACGGCAGCAATGCCAGCGAGCAAATGGCATATGGAGATCTGCGCTCTCAGGCAGATGCTAATGGATTTATTCTGGTCTACCCTGAGGCTCTTGATGATATTTTTGGAACCAGTTATTGGAATATTAAAGGCTGGTCACAAAGCGTGCATGATGATGTCAAATTTACTGAAAATCTTATTAATTTATTGATGGATAAATATTCTATTAATGCAGAAAGAATTTACTCAACCGGAATGTCAAATGGAGGTTTTTTTAGCCATCATCTTGCATGCAATCTAAGCGCAAGCTTTGCTGCAGTTGCTTCTGTAACTGGCTCAATGACATATGATACATATGATAAATGCAACCCAAGAAAACCTACTCCAGTGATGCAGATACATGGGTCGCTAGATACCACTGTTCCCTTTAAGGGATCGGATACTCTCAACATGAAACCAATCATGGATGTTATGGAATATTGGAAAACTAACAATGGCTGCGATGACTACTTGCTTTCAACGCCTCAAATCATTCCAGGGACACTATCTTGGGCTGAGACATACCTTTATGATAATTGTCTAAACGGCACTCAAAATATTCTTCTTTATGTTCAAGGTGCTGGTCATATATGGCCAGGATCTATTTTTGAAAGCATCAAAAGCCCAGATGCAAGCCAAAGGATTTGGGACTTCTTTTCAAAGTATGACATAAATGGTGTCATACAATAAAAAAGAGGGCTAGGCGCCCTCTTTAAATATTGTAGTTCGTAGAATTTATTTGAACTCAACTCTGTGAATTACTGCATGGTCAACCATCTTGCGTATTTCCTCGTAGCCTTTAGAGATCTTTTCTAGCTCAACTTCATTGTCGCCATAGAGTTTTTCCAGTTCAGCTTCGACCTTTTCACTCTTAGCCTTTGTTTGGGCCATTGATGCCATATCTGGATATTCAACAGTTAACCAAACATTTGGTGTGTCAGCTGAACTCATAGCAGTCCAAACATTAAAATCAGTGATATATCCTAACTTTTTTTGAACATTCATTGCTCTAACCCATGTTCGATTTAAATTAGTCAGGTATGTATCGAGGTAATTTGATTGAACTGCAATAACAGTCAGCTCAACTGGTTCACTTGCAGGCGCATAATCTTTGTAAAGCTCTGCGCTAGCAAAAGAACTTATCAATAATGGTAATAATAATAGTTTTTTCATAATTTTCTCCTCTATGAATTTGGGTAGTTATAAGTAGCCATGACAACCATCATGGTAGTTTTTTTTACTTCGCGCTTAATATTTTTTGTAAACATCTTAAATGAACTGCTTTGCATTAAGTTTTTTTGCTCCTCAATTGCAGCCTCTATGTTTGTAGACCCTGTGTAAGCATAGTGTGAGTAGTAATTATTATTGCCATGCGTATGGGCCCTCAATCCATAGGAGCCGGAGATGTTGCCATTTGCAACCTGAGCATCAATAAGTTTGCTCCAAGCTGCGGCATATTTTTTAGGATTTTTTACAGACATATAGTAAGTTGTATAAACACTGTTATCTGCTTGATTATCATTGCCTCCACTTATTAGCTTTCTATTTAATGACTGTTCAACTGGCTCTGAAATAGGTTGAATATCATTTAGAAATTTACCAAATGTCGGCGTATAAAACATGGCCGTGCCTTTTGCCATATCAGCCTCTGAGGCATAGCTTATAACAACTGCGTGTGTTGCATCGTCATATCCGTTAAATGCAAAATGGCCTAAGGTTAAAGTGCCTGGAAATTCATTTCCAAACTTTGAGGTCATCAAACCATCCAATGATTGGGCAAACTTTTGCACATCTGAAACCTTAACTGAGTAAGATGCAATGTAGCCATCTGCTGACAAAGATTGAAATGACATTGTAAAAACTGCCAAAAATGTTAAAAATATTTTATTCATTTTTTCTCCTTTATATAAATAAACTAGTTATTAATAAGTATGCTTTATGTGTAAAAAAAATGCACTTACTTTCATTCCTTTTACCAAAAAAAGCCTCGAAAATTCAAGGCTTTTTTTGTTATAGGCTTTGTATTTTAGAAGTTATAAGTCCATCTAACTCCATAAGTAGCTTGCTCTCTAGCCCAAATACTTTTATTAAAGCCAAGAGGTGCTGTTGCTTCACCTATGTGCATAATATTTTGCTCATCTGTTATATTTTGACCATATATATCAATACGCCATTTAGGATCAGTTACTGAAGGAGTTATTGAGATCATCGCGTTGTACTCAGTCCATGCAGGAACCTTGTCCCATTCGAGATCAAATAAAGATGTATAACGCTCATCTTGTTTGTAAGCATCTAATCTAAAATTAACATTGTAATTTTCGGTAGTCATGGTGTACTGGACGCCAACATTCATTGAAAGTTCAGGGTGCGTTAATGAATTACCTCCAATATCTGAGAGCAAACCATCTTTTATAGCATCAGCTGGGTTACAGCCCAATATTGAACAGGCTGTGCTCACCATATATTGAGCATACAGATCTCTTGAGGCCGTAAGTGATGGTAAATGACCAGGTGTTACATTTGGCAAGAAACTAACCGGCGTTGGTTGTCCAGTTACTCTGTCTCCATGAAATTCTGCTGGAACTATAAGGGCTTGAAGGGGACCCCAAAGCCCACCCTGCCACATATTCCAGATAACTGTAGCAACATCTTTTCTGACAACAAAAACTTCTCCGTCTGCAGCATTTTTCATTAAGTGCCAGTTACCACAACCGGTTGTAAGACAGAGATCAGCATTTGCAGGGTTCATAATCATTTCGCCACTTGCAATTTCTGATTCTTCCCAAGCAATGCCCATATTAAACTGCCATTCAGGAGCATTAATAGGCACCCAAATGAATTCACTTTCAAAGCCCATCATGTCAACATCAATACCTTCGTTCACACGAGTTTTATTTTGAATTTTTGTGACTTGATAGTCTTCAGCATCATACATGTATGCCGCAGCATTCCATCGCATTCCTTGAGCTGGGAAGTCAGCTTTAAAGCCAACCTCAAAAGCAGTAAGTTCAGTTGATGGGAATACTTGAGGTGTATCTGGATATTTTGCAGGATCTAATGCAGGGTTGAAACCGCCTCCTTTAAATCCTTTAGAAATTGAGCCATAGACAAGCGTGTTGTCATTTAACACATAGTCGACAACAAAGCGTCCAGTGTTATTTGCATATTCTGTCTCAGGATCTCCTGGAGTGCCTGATGCATACCAGGACTGCCCAAAAGCTGGGATGGATTGACCTGGCAATGCGGCAAAACCATTGCCCTGACTGCCAAAACCTACAACACTCAAGAAAGGCGACCTACCATACTGCTCTTTATAATCTTCAGTTCTTCTTAGGCCTAAAGTATATTTAATTCTATCATTCGGTTGATAGTAAACCTCTCCAAAGACAGCTGAACTTCTTGATGCCGCCATACTGGATGTTCTAAACAAAGGTGCATAAAGTTGGACAAAGCCCTGAGGAAGACCACCAGTTAAAACTCCTGGAGGAAATAAAGCTAAGGCATCAAGACCATTTGCTGCAATATCATAAACACTTTTTCCTGAAGCTTCAGTATGAATTGCGCCCAATAAATAATTCCAATTTCCATCTAAGTTTGATTGAAATCTTATTTCTGTTACTTCGTTTTCGCTATCAGGGTTGTACTGACGATCAAACCCATCTGGGTAATTCATAGTATCTGTTAAACAGCCACCATATGAGCCAAGGGTTCCATCATCAAGGTTACAATTTGCGCCATAACCAGACATGGGAACATTCCCACCAGGAAAATATGGATTGTCCTTAAATCTTAAACGATCATACTCTTCGGATTCATAAACCCCTGTTCGGTCATACAGTCTATCTTTTCTAGAATGTGACAATGTCATATCCCAATTATCATTAATTGTGTGGTTAATAATTAACTGAGTAATATCTTGATCAACAATGTATCTTGGATTACCTCTATTATTTGATTGCCAAAAACCCTTTGGTGCACCTGACATATCAGTCACTGGCGTGTAATCTAAGATGCCGGTTAAGATAGCAAGATTTTCCACAAAAGTTGCCATGGGATGAGTTAACTCATGCACTAAGGGAGCGCCTGGGGTGCAACCAACTGCAACAGATGGATCTCGCTTACAATATCTATTATTTACATAATGACGAGAGGAGTCTTCTTCATAATGATCATGGACTAATAAAATATCGGTTGAATCATTGAGTTGCCAAGCTAGAGAAAGCCTAAAAGCATTAGAATCTCTGCCATTAAGATCTTTCATAGTCGCTTTAGAATAAATATTTTCTATGTCTCCTTCTCTTTCAATAGATGATGTGGCAATTCTCATTGCCATAGAATCACCTAATGGAATATTTAGCATTAATTTAGTTTTTAATAAATCAAAGCTGCCGACATCAACAGACACTTTACCAAAAGAGTCTCCAAATGCAGGTCTAGCAGTAATTAAGTTAATCGCTCCACCAACAGAGTTTTTTCCATACAGGGTTCCTTGCGGTCCTCTTAAGACCTCAATACGTTCCATATCAAAAAATTCNCCNTCTTGCATGGTTGTTGAACCGACAGGTAAATCATTCACATGAACCTCAACACCAGATTCAGATGTTGCTGAAACAGCTAAATTGGTGATACCACGAATATTAAATGTACCACCGCCAGCATCGCCACCTTGAAAACTTAAGCTGGGCGTAATCATCTGTAAATCTGATCCAGATTCTATTTGCATGTCATCAAGCATGTCAGCTGTTAAAGCTGTAACGGCAATAGGAACATCCTGCAAACTCTCTTCAACTCTTTGTGAGGTCACAATCACTTCTTCAATTGAATTTGCTGTAGTTTCTTGAGCGCTAACTGGATGTGCCAAAAATAGAAGACTGCATGCTAATGCAGAAATCTTTAAACCTTGTGTGAACGTATTTATTTTCATAACTTAACTCTCCTTAAATAGTAAGTAATATGTCAAACAAACCTTAAGCCCTAAATGGTATAAATAATTTGTATATTACCTAGTAAAGCGAATAAATTTGATGAATGCAAATAATATACATATTTTTTATAGGCAGGTGCTGACTTGCTTATATTTGTTATGGGACGAAAGCGAAAAAATATACAAATTAGTAATACAATTAGTTTTCAAGAAAATTTTTAACAACGTAATGCGAAACATATTTTTATCTTTGCTAATGATCTTTGTCTCATCATGCTCCAATCCCATCAGTGAAGCAGACCTTATTCTCAGCTCTAACAATGTGATTTTGATGACCGGCGATCAAGAAGCTCAACCCCTATCAATTGCTATTAATAATAAAAAAATAGTTTGGATAGGCTCTCATGAGGATGCAACTAATATTCAAGGCACAAAATTTGATTTTGGCAATCAGGCAATTTTACCTGGATTCATTGATGCGCATGGACATGCGTCTTATTTAGCATTTGCAACACAGGTTGCTAACATTGCATCGCCGCCAGTTGGAAAAATTAAAACAATCAAAGATCTTCAGATTGAACTAAAGAAATTTATTAAAGATTCAAACCTTCAACCAGGCCAATGGTTGATGGGTCTTGGCTACGATGATTCTCTCTTAGCAGAACAAAGACATCCTACAAAGAAAGATCTTGATCAAGTTAGCACTGAGCATCCAATTTATCTTATTCACGTTTCTGCTCATCTTGGTGCAGCCAATTCCATGGGTTTGGCTTTGGCAAATATTAATTCAGATACTCCAGACCCATCTGGTGGAAAGATTAGACGGTATGAAAATTCGTCAGAACCTAATGGAGTCTTTGAAGAAACTGCAGCTTACCCAGTTCAACAATTAGCAATGAGTGCATACAAAGATCCAATTGGCAGCGTTAAAAAAGCTATGGAGATTTATGCAAGTCATGGCATAACCACCGCACAAGATGGGGCTTCAAGTCCTGAGACAATTGGTTTAATGCAGGCGGCTGATGCTCAAGGCATGATCAATCTTGACGTGATCAGTTACCCTGTAGGACAAAACGGGTTAGATAAAACCTTAGAGACGATTAATTTTGGAAGCTACGAAGGAAGAATAAAAGTTGGTGGTATTAAATTAATTTTAGATGGCTCCCCTCAAGGAAAAACTGCTTACTTAACAGAGCCATATTATAAGCCGCCCCACAGTGAATCAGAGTCTTACAAAGGCTATCCTTTGATACCCCAAAAAGAAGTTTCAAAATGGGTGAGTGAATATGCTGACTTAAACATACCGATTATAGCTCATGCCAATGGAGATGCTGCCGCAGATATGCTTATTACAGCTGTTAGAAATGCAGATCTGAAAACAGATCATCGAACCATTATGATTCATGCTCAAACTGTTCGAGAGGATCAGTTGGATCAAATGAAGGAGCTAAAAATTATTCCTTCTTATTTTTCAACGCATACATTCTACTGGGGTGATTGGCACAGAGATTCTGTATTTGGAGAAGATCGTGCCATGCGCATAAGTCCGACACGATCTACTCTTGACAGAAAAATGCCCTTCACTGTTCATAATGATGCTCCTGTTGTTCCTCCAGATATGATTCGACTGCTTTGGTCAACGACCAATAGGATGACAAGGTCTGGCAAGGTTCTTGG
>JGI26247J51722_1000016_pt1 | contig 68797 bp, 62 predicted proteins | sample SaaInlV_100m_DNA_2_FD_51722 | JGI IMG/M metagenome (IMG submission 51722)
CGTAGCGATGCTCTGGCGTTGTTGGAGATGGTGCCTAACGATGAAATTGACCCACTGTTTCTTGCAACGGTTCAGGCAACAGAAGAGGCGATCATTAACGCCATGATAGCGGCCAAGGATATAACAGGTAATGAGAGCAATAGTGCGAAAGCCATCAGACACGATGAGCTGCGCGCGGTGCTTAAGAAATACAACAGGTTGGCTAACTAGCCCCTATTAAAAAGTAGTCTGGTGTTCCATGAGTAAAACCCAAAAAGTTATTGTAGGCATGTCTGGCGGCGTTGATTCGTCTGTGGCGGCACTTTTGTTGCTGCAACAGGGCTATCAAGTTGAGGGCCTATTTATGAAGAACTGGGACGAAGACGATGGCTCAGAATATTGCACTGCCATGGCTGACCTTGCCGATGCACAGCAGGTGTCCGATAAGCTAGGCATTACCCTGCACACGGCTAACTTTGCGGTAGATTACTGGGACAACGTGTTTGAGCATTTTTTGGCAGAGTACCGCGCGGGTCGAACGCCCAACCCCGATATTCTGTGTAACCGAGAGATCAAATTTAAAGTATTCCTTGATTACGCTCAAATTCTTGGGGCTGATTATATCGCCACCGGTCACTACACCCGCACCGACTTACATCAAGGTCATTCTCGATTACTTAAAGGCTTAGACGGCAATAAAGATCAGAGCTATTTTTTGCATGCGGTGCAAGAACATGCCTTTGCTAAGTCATTATTTCCCGTAGGTGAGCTTGATAAACCGGAGGTACGAAAGATTGCCGATGAGTATGGGTTTGTTACCTCAGACAAAAAAGACAGCACCGGTATCTGTTTTATCGGTGAGCGACGGTTTAAGGACTTTTTAGAGCAGTATATTCCTGCGCAACCTGGCGTCATGGAAACCCCTGAGGGTGTTGCAATGGGTGAGCATCAAGGTTTGATGTTTTATACCATTGGTCAGCGTCAGGGACTAGGCATTGGTGGNGTTAAAAATAGTAGCGAAGAGCCTTGGTATACCTTAGAAAAAGATCTTGAGCGCAACGTGCTGATTGTCGGTCANGGGTCTAGCCACCCTCTTTTGTTCACTAATCATTTGGCCGCGTCTGAGATAAATTGGATTAATGGCATGCCTGATGGCCCGTTAGAATGCATGGCTAAAACTCGTTATCGGCAACCTGATCAACCCTGTGTGGTCACCCCCGATGCTGATGGCGGTTGCGAGGTGGTCTTTACAGACGCACAAAGGGCTGTGACGCCGGGGCAGTCCGTGGTTTTTTACCAGCATGACTGCTGTCTTGGCGGTGGTGTGATTGAGCGTACATGGAATGCTGCTGAGTGATCTTTAGTCGCCCCACTACTGACCAGGCGCTAGCCTTGGCGGGTGTTTTCCAGGCAGCGGCGTTGGTCGAGGAAATTGCTAATCATGGCGATATTGGTCCTAAACAATTGGCCAACTCCATGTCGGTGCTGCTGAATCAAAACCCCGACTCTGTTTCTAGTCTTTATGGCTCGCCAGATAACATTCAATTAGGTGTTAGCGCCATGCGCACGTTGCTAACTAATCGCTCAGCCGGGTCAGCCAATGTGCTGCGTTACGCTATTGGCATTATGTATCTGGCCAGAAAGCTGACCAACGACAATGCTAAGCTTGATAAAGTGGGCAACGGGATCGCCAATGCCCAGCGTCAGTCTGAGCATTTCTCTGAAACCCATGACAATGTGATCGCTAATGTCGCTGGGTTGTACCAAGACTCTGTCAGTACAATGCGCATGCGCATTCAGGTGTCGGGTAATCCGGCTTATCTTCAGCAGACGGCTATAGCACAGCGAGTTCGCTGTTTATTGTTTGCCGGTATCCGTAGTGCTTTTCTTTGGCACCAGGTTGGCGGAAAGCGCAGTCATTTGTTACTTCGACGCGACGCTCTACTTGCGGTATTGCCTAAATAAGCTAAGAACCCAATGTTATTGTTTAACCGAATTGCCACCTGAAATTGTGCCATTATTGGGGTATAATCGCGGCCTGTTTAATACTTCTATCTAGGAATAACCATGACAAAGGTTTCATTGTCCCCTCTCACTGCAGTTTCTCCCATCGATGGACGCTATGGTGGAAAAACCGACATGTTGAGAACAGTGTTTAGTGAGTACGGTTTAATTCGCTATCGTGTTCTGGTTGAGGTCCGTTGGTTGCAGCATTTGGCGGCTAACCCTGCCATTGTTGAGGTTGCTCCCTTTTCTAAAGATGCGACTGCCCTGCTTAACGGTTTGGTCGATAATTTTACGATAGAGCATGCTGAGCGTGTTAAAGAGATAGAGCGAACCACCAACCACGATGTGAAAGCCGTGGAATACCTTATTAAAGAAACCATTGCCGACAACGCAGAGCTACTGGCGGTGAGTGAATTTGTACACTTTGCCTGTACGTCTGAAGACATTAACAACCTGTCTCATGCGCTAATGCTTAAAGAAGGCTGCGACGACATTGTGGTACCTGCATTGCAGGCTATTCATGGACAGTTGACGGCCATGGCGATAGAGTTTTCTGATGTTGCGATGTTGGCTAGAACCCATGGCCAAACCGCTTCTCCGACGACAGTTGGTAAAGAAATGGCCAGCGTTGCCTATCGTTTACAGCGCCAATTAGCGTCGATTACTGCGGTTCCTTTGTTGGGCAAAATTAATGGTGCTGTTGGTAACTACAACGCGCATATTTCCGCCTATCCCGATCTAGACTGGCCGGCGATATCTCAATCTTTTATTGAGGATCTGGGCCTAGAGTTCAACCCTTACACCACGCAAATTGAGCCCCATGACTATATGGCGGAGTTATTTGACGGTCTGGCGAGATCAAACACCATTTTGATCGACTTTGCGCGTGATATCTGGGGTTATATTTCACTGGGTTACTTCAAGCAAAAAACCATTGCTGGCGAAGTCGGTTCATCGACTATGCCGCATAAGGTTAATCCTATCGATTTTGAAAATGCCGAAGGTAATCTAGGCATTGCTAATGCCTTATATGGTCATTTATCCGCTAAATTGCCAGTGTCACGTTGGCAGCGAGACCTCACTGACTCTACCGTGTTACGTAATATGGGGGTTGGCTTAGGCTATTCTATGATCGCCTACGCCTCTTTGGATAAAGGTATAGGCAAATTGCAGCTAAACCAAGAGCGTCTGGCCGCAGACCTTGATTCTGCGTGGGAAGTACTCGCAGAGCCAATTCAAACCGTTATGCGCCGTTATGGTATTGAAGAGCCTTACGAGAAGCTTAAAGTGCTGACACGAGGCAACGTGATGGATCAGGCAACCATACAAGCGTTTATCGATACTCTGGAGATCCCGCAAGAGGCTAAAACTGCTCTAAAAGCGATGACTCCCGCCAGTTACATTGGTAACGCCGTACAACAAGCTAAGGATATCTAGGCCTTACCTCATGGACGACAACCACCCTATTCTGGGCGATCTTAGCGCCGATCAGTTTTTAGCTGAGTATTGGCAGAAAAAGCCGTTGCTCATTCGCAATGCATTCCCTAATTTTGAGCCGCCTATCGACGGCGATGATCTAGCAGGATTGTCACTGGAGCCGACGGTCGAGTCACGGCTGGTAGTCGGTGACAATTGGCAGGTAGAGCATGGCCCTTTTGATGAAGCACGCTTTGAAACCCTGCCTGAGAACAACTGGACGCTATTAGTACAGGCCGTTGACCTATGGGTGCCTGAGGTTGCTGAGCTACTTAACCATTTCGATTTCCTGCCGCCATGGCGTGTCGACGACATTATGGTCAGTTATGCCGAAGATGGTGGCAGTGTTGGCCCTCATTTTGATCATTATGATGTGTTCTTACTGCAAGGCAGTGGGCAGCGTCGCTGGCAGATCAGTGAGTCGGCCAATGGCGAAATGAGTCTAGGCAGTGATACGTCGTTAAAAGTATTAGAGAACTTTGTCGCCACCGATGAATGGGTTTTAAACTCCGGTGACATGCTGTATTTGCCGCCTAAGGTTGCTCATCATGGCGTTGCTGTAGGCGAGTGCACAACGTTCTCAATTGGATTTCGCGCCCCTGCAGCGACTGAAATGCTTGATGATCTCGCCACAGAGCTACTGAGCCGCGATATTATTCCCAATCATTTGACTGACCCGCCCTTGACCGCAGCGATGGCTAATTCGCCAATCTCTGCTGAGTATGTTCAGCGGGTTAAGGCTCTGCTGCTGGAAACCTTGGACGACGACCAAATGTTGGGTCAGTGGTTCACGCAGTTTATGACTGAGCCCAAGTATCCTCCTTTGGTTGAGTTGACCGAGGAAGTGCGAAGCGCAAGCTTTGAGCATCAGGTCCCAGAGGGCGAAACGCCAACCTACAGTCATTATATCAATGGTCAAAAGCAGGACTGAACCGGAGTCTCTGGTGATATGAGCGCAGTCACAGTAACCGAAACCACCTGGGAAAAAGACCAAGTAGCGATTAAATCGGTGCGCGTGCCGGTGTTTGTTGAAGAGCAGCACGTGCCCTATGAGATAGACTTTGATGACTTTGACGCCACTGCGGTCCACTGGTTGGCCTATGACGCTAATCATAACCCGATTGGTACCGCTCGAATGCTCATCGACGCCCGCTTCGGCCGTATGGCGGTACTCAAACCATCACGTAACCAGGGCGTCGGCAGGCTAATAATGTTAACGGCTATTGATTACGCTACTGCTTTGGGTATGCCAGCCATGTTCCTGCATGCTCAGTTACCGGCTCAGGTGTTCTACCAGAGTTTAGGCTTTGAACCTTATGGCGAGGTCTTTAGAGATGCTGGTATGGACCATATGGCCATGAGGATTGATCTCTAGTACCCTCTTTGGAGTATCCTAGCCCAATATAGCTCTGGCCTAGAGGTAAACCGCTTGTCCTTTAACAAAGACTTCTTTATCGTGTTTTACAACAACCCCTGATACTGATACTAATGCTATCCTATGTTGAAGCGCCTAATGAGACGACCAAATTATGACAAAAAAGTTTAATCAGCCACTAGGTGGCAATGATATGCCTCGCTTTTCTGGTATCGCCTCTATGTTCCGGTTACCCGTGCAGGACACGGCAGAGGGTCTTGATATTGCATTAGTTGGGGTGCCATTAGACATAGGCACCAGTAATCGAGCAGGCACGCGCTTTGGGCCTCGAGAAATTCGCTCTGAGTCAGTATTGGTGCGCCCTTACGGGATGGCTACAAAGGCAGCGCCGTTCGATTCATTTCAAATTGCTGACATTGGTGATGTCGCTATAAACCCTTATGACTTAAAGAAAAGTATTGGGCTTATTGAAGACCATTATCAACAGATTTTAGCGCACAACGCTAAACCGGTTTCCATGGGTGGTGATCACACGATTACACTGCCCATTTTACGTCAAATTGCTAAAAAGCATGGGCCTGTAGCGCTTGTTCATGTTGATGCTCACACAGATATCAACGACACCATGTTTGGCGAGAAAATTGCCCACGGCACGATTTTTCGTCGCGCCATCGAGGAAGGATTGGTTGACCCTCATAAAATGATTCAAATCGGGCCACGAGCCACCGGCTATACCGCCGAGGATTTCGATTGGGCTGCTGACCAGGGTGTTCAGGTAGTGACTGGTGAAGAATGCTGGTACAAGTCTCTGGCGCCTTTGATGGATGCCTTTAGAGTGAAAGTGGGTGCCGATATGCCGACCTATTTAAGTTTTGATATCGACGGTCTGGACCCTTCAGTTGCCCCAGGAACCGGCACTCCGGAGGCCGGTGGACTGGTATCATCGCAGGGTTTGGAGGTTATTCGTGGTTCTCATGGGTTAAATTTGGTCGGGTCTGACTTGGTAGAGGTTTCGCCACCTTATGACACCAGTGGCAATACATCATTGCTTGCTGCTAATCTGATTTTTGAGATGCTTTGCAGTATGCCTGGGTGTATTCGTAGGAGCTAGTTTGGCTGGATATCTTGCAGGTGGTCAATATCACGCAGAATCCCTCTGTCATCGACAGCAATCAGATTGACCGCACTGGGATGACGGTCGATCAAATCACGAGCACCTCTGTCCCCGCTGGAATGTCGTAAATCATCATAAAACTGCGCGCCAAAGGCGACCGGATTGCCCCTCCTTCCTTCATAGGTGGGTATGCAGAGGGTATCTTTGGCAAGGGAGTCTCTTAGTGTACTGTATGTTTGAGACTGAACCCACGGCATGTCACCCAACGCGATAATAACGCCCTGCCAGCCCCCTATTTGAGCCATGCCTTCGGCCAAGGTTGCACCCATACCCGTGGCGGCATTTCGACAGAAAATTAGTTGTTGCTGCTCTAGCCCAAGAGTGGATGCCAGGTCTCTGTCAGAGTCCGTAAGGCATAGCTTGTAGGGAAAGCCAGCTTGTTTGATATTGTCTAGGGTCGTCGCTAAAACAGTCTTACCATTGGGCATGACGGCGGCGCGTTTATCACCGCCAAATCGGCGGCTTGCCCCTGCGGCCAGCAGTAGTACTCCTACTTGGAACATTTGACCCACCTATCGAGATGTCTAAGGTTGTCTGCCTGCAAAGCAAACGATGTTATTTAAGCGGCTGTTTGGAAACAATAATGCCATTGTTGTCAGCATAGAGATAGTCACCTGGATTAATAGTGATACCCGCGAACGTCACGCTAATACCCTGTTCGCCTATGCCTTTTTTCTCGGTTTTCATTGGGTGTAACCCCAGTGCTTGCACGCCGATATCAGTCAACATAATTTCGTCGACATCGCGAATGCAGCCATAGATGATAATACCAGCCCAGCCGTTGTTGGAAGCTTTTTCAGCTAAGATGTCACCAAGGCAGGCCCTGCGCATGCTGCCACCGGCATCAACCACCAAAACGCGGTCCTCGCCTTGGGTGCCGACAAGTTCTTTGACTAGACTGTTGTCTTCGAAGCATTTAACGGTCACCACCTGCCCGCCAAACCGTTCGCGCCCCCCAAAATTACTAAAAATGGGCTCAGCGACGCTAATTGCATCTGGGTGCTCATCGCAAAGGTCTGGTGTAGATCTCATGCTGTAGTTTTCCTCTGGGCCATAAGTTTACCCTTTTACTTTTTGGCGATAGCGGTGCAACAGTGGTTCTGTATAACCACTGGGCTGCTCTAAACCCTTGTATACCAAGTCGCAAGCGGCACTAAAGGCTATGCTGGTGTCAAAATTGGTGCTCATTGCGACGTATTCTGGATCGCTACTGTTCTGGCCGTCAACCACAATCGCCATACGTTTAAGTGTTTCCATGACCTGTTCGCTAGAGCAGATACCATGATGTAGCCAATTGGCAATATGTTGGCTTGAAATACGCAAGGTTGCGCGATCTTCCATGAGCCCGACGTTATTGATATCGGGCACCTTAGAGCAACCGACACCCTGCTCTACCCAGCGAACAACGTAGCCGAGCATTCCTTGGACGTTATTGTCCAATTCAAGCTGAATATCTTCCTCTGTGAGATGTTGGTCGCCAAGCAGCGGAATCGTCAAGATATCGTCGACATTAGCTTTTAGGCGCGTTTTTAACGTCTCTTGGAGCACGGGCACGTTAATTTGGTGATAATGCATTGCGTGTAGGGTTGCCGCCGTTGGCGAGGGTACCCAGGCGGTATTAGCGCCGGCCTTGGGGTGACCAATCTTCACCGCCATCATCTCTGCCATGTTGTCTGGTATGGCCCACATCCCTTTGCCTATCTGCGCCTTGCCCTTTAGGCCGCAGGCCAAGCCAACATCGACATTGTTGTCCTCATAGGCTGTTATCCATGCCATCTTTTTAAGGTCACCCTTCAGCGCAAACGCTCCGGCGAGCATACTAGTGTGGATTTCGTCGCCGGTTCGGTCTAGGAAGCCCGTATTAATAAAGACCACACGGCCTTTGGCTGCACGAATACACTCTGTTAAGTTAACTGACGTGCGACGCTCCTCGTCCATTATGCCAACCTTGATCGTATGCCTGGCAAGGCCTAGCAGGTCTTCGATAGCGTCGAACAAGTCGTTGGTAAAGGCCACTTCTTCTGGCCCGTGCATCTTAGGTTTTACGATGTAGATGCTGCCAGCTGCCGAATTAGTCAGCTTCGACTGATTATTGATGTCATGAAGAGATATTAGGCTGCTAATGACACCATCCATGATCCCTTCGGGGATTTCGCTGCCCTGAGCATCTAAGATCGCTGGGTTGGTCATTAAGTGGCCCACGTTCCTTATAAACATCAGACTGCGGCCGTTAAGAGTAAGGTCAGAGCCGTCGGGGGCGGTATAGGTACGGTCTGCGTTCATTGATCGGACAAAACTGGTGTCACCACGAGTAATAGTTTCTTCTAGGGTTCCCTTAATCAACCCAAGCCAATTACCGTACGCCAGTGCCTTGTCCTCAGCATCTACCGCAGCAACGGAGTCTTCACAATCCATAATCGTGGTTAGCGCTGACTCTAGGACAATATCCATAACGCCTGCCTTATCAGATGCGCCAATTTGATGATCGCAGTCTACTTGAAGTTCTAAATATAAGTTATTGTTTTTTATTAGAATAGAGGATGGATTATCAGTATCACCGAGATACCCAGATAGCTGCTCTGGCACCTGCAAAGTCGTGTTACTCCCGCTCTCTAATTGAACCTTTAGCTGCCTTTCCACCACAGTATAGCGGGTAGCTTGGTGATGAGAACCGCTAGACAGTGGCGCAGCGTCATCGAGGAAATCTCGACCGTAATCGATAACCTTTTGACCTCGTGCCGGATTATAGGCACCGGCTTTCTCGGCTCCCTCTTCTTCTGAGATCACATCGTTGCCATAAAGCGCGTCGTATAGACTGCCCCAGCGGGCATTGACCGCGTTAAGTGCAAATCGAGCATTCATGATGGGCACTACTAGCTGTGGCCCAGCTTGCACGGCAATTTCTGTGTCGACATTGTCGGGGCTTACAGCAAAGTCGCCCCCTTCTGGAACCAAATAGCCGATCTCTTGCAGAAAGGCTTTGTACTGGGCAAATTCAAACCCGTCGCTGTTTTCGCTATGCCACTGGTCTATCTGGGCTTGGAGCTGGTCACGCTTGTCTAAAAGGGCTCTATTTCTAGGCCCGAATTCGGCTAAGATAGCTGCGAAACCCACCCAGAAAGCGCTTTCACTGACACCAGTACCTGGCAGGATCGCTTGATTAACAAGATCGTGGATTGGTTTGGCGACCTGTAGGCCTGATTCTTCAATGCGTTGGCTCATGGTGCTGTTTCTCCGGCAATTAAAACACTTGCTCTAAGTTTATTGACTCAACCAAGATTTTCCAAATCTATTGCCTATATCCCTGCTATTCAGGAAGTAGATACTAGATTCCATAGTTGCGGGTTAACGAAGCATTTCCTCGGAGACCTTTTTGATTAGCTGCCTCATCCACCTGTGGCCTGGATCGTGCTGCAGTAACGGGCTCCAGACCATTTTTAGGCGTAAGCGTGGAATTTCAAACGGTGGCTCCAACACAACGACGCTTGCGTCATCTTTTAGCCTTTGAGCGGCCATCGATGGCAAGGTGACGATGAGATCGTCTTGCTCGCCCAAAAAGAGCGCGGCCTGGTAATGTCGTGTAAACACGGTAATGTCTCGTTTTGCACCGATCTTCTCTAGAGCATCATCGACCCAGCCTAGCCGTTGCACGTCGTCCGGGCTCATTCCCACACCTACGCCCATGCCGGTTTTACTAACCCAGACATGTTTGCTTGAGAGGTATGAATCAAGATTCCAGTTTTTGGTAACAGGGTTTTTGGCGCTCACTACGCAGGAAAAGCTATCATCCCAGAGGTGTACCTGGTGGAAAGATTGGGGCAATGTGTCAAATCGGTTGATAACGAGGTCAACCTTGCCCCTTTCAACGTCATGAAAACTCACATCACTGGGGGTCATGATATCTAAACGAATGCCAGGAGCCTGTTTACGCAGGCTGGTCAGTAGAACGGGTAACAGCGTCGATTCAGTGTAGTCACTTGCCATGATGCGAAATATTCGGCTTGAAACACCAGGATCAAAGTCAGTCTTAGGTAAAACAGCTAGCTCTGCAGCAGCTAGGACTGAACGAACTAATGGCTGTAACTCTAGCGCCCGCGCTGTAGGCGTCATACCGTCGCTGGTGCGGACCAAAATAGGATCATTAAACAGGTCTCTTAACCGTCGTAAGCTGTTTGACATGGCGGGTTGACTTATACCCAGCTCTTCTGCCGCGCGGGTTACGTTACATTCGCGAAGTAGCACATCAAGGTAAACGAGGAGATTTAAATCCACTTTAGACATATTCATACAAAAAATACTCAAGATAGAAATGATAAACTAGGATAATGACGGCATGATACCTAAAATAGGGCCACAGTCAAATTTCACAACCAAAATAAGGTTTGTTTACATGTCAACTTTCAACCAGGATTCAGCCGATTTGGCAAAAGTCATAGAAGACAATAAGGGCAACTGGAGCGCTATCGATGCTGACTCCGCCGCCCGTATGCGCGCTCAAAACCGCTTCAAAACGGGTCTTGAGATTGCCAAATACACCGCTGGCATAATGCGTGCGGACATGGATGAGTACGATGCTGACCCTGCCGCTTATACTCAATCACTGGGTTGCTGGCATGGATTTATTGGACAGCAGAAGCTGATCGCCATCAAAAAGCATTTCGGTACCACGAAGAAGAAGTACCTTTACCTGTCAGGATGGATGGTTGCAGCGCTGCGATCTGAGTTCGGACCTCTTCCCGATCAGTCTATGCACGAGAAGACGTCGGTGGCGTCTCTTATCGCTGAGCTCTATACCTTCCTACGTCAGGCAGATGCTCGTGAACTAGCGGGTCTATTTCGCCAGTTAGATGCAGCTCAGGGCGATGCTAAAGTGGCTATTAAAGCCCAGATCGATAATTTTGAAACTCACATAGTGCCAATTATTGCTGATATTGATGCGGGTTTTGGTAACGCTGAAGCTACTTACCTTATGGCGAAGCAGATGATTGAAGCTGGCGCCTGTTGTATTCAGATTGAGAACCAAGTCTCTGATGAAAAGCAATGTGGTCACCAGGACGGTAAGGTGACTGTTCCTCATTCTGACTTCTTAGCTAAAATTAACGCTGTTCGCTATGCCTTCCTTGAATTAGGCATTGATGAGGGTGTGATTGTTGCCCGTACAGATTCATTGGGTGCAGGCCTAACCAAACAAATCGCAGTGACCAACGAGCCAGGCGATTTGGGTGATCAGTACAACGCGTTCTTAGATGTTGAAGAAGTAACGCCAGCAGACATGAAAAATGGTGATGTAGTGATTAACCAAAATGGCAAGCTGGTTCGGCCTAAACGTCTGCCAAGTAACCTATTCCAGTTTAAGGCTGGCACAGGCGAAGCACGATGCATACTGGACTCTATTACTAGCCTGCAGAACGGCGCAGATATGATTTGGATTGAGACCGAGAAGCCTCATATCGGTCAGATTGGCGCCATGGTTGATGAGATTCGTAAAGCCGTACCTAACGCTAAACTTGTCTACAACAATAGCCCGTCGTTTAACTGGACACTTAACTTCCGTCAGCAGATCTTTGATGCATGGTCTGAAGCCGGCCAAGATGTTTCAAACTATGACCGTGCAGACCTCATGAATGCCGTTTATGACGTGACTGACTTGGGTGTAGAGGCGGATGAAAAGATTCGCACTTTCCAAGCGGATGCGGCTAAGGGTGCTGGAATTTTCCACCATTTGATTACGCTGCCTACGTACCACACCGCTGCCCTGTCTACTAACAACCTTGCTAAGGATTACTTTGGCGAACAAGGCATGCTGGGTTACGTTGCTGGCGTGCAACGCAAGGAAATTCGTCAGGGTATCGCCTGTGTTAAACATCAAAACATGGCCGGGTCTGACATGGGTGATGACCACAAAGAGTTCTTTGCCGGTGAAGCTGCACTTAAGGCGTCAGGTAAAGACAACACAATGAACCAGTTCTAGGTTTAAATTAGTTAGTATCGATTGAGGGCGGATCTTTATCCGCCCTTTTTTGTGTCTGCCTGTTTTCCATTGGTTTGAAATAGGTTGCACTCATTGTATATGCTGTCTAATCTTGAGCTTTCAGAGGCTATCAACCCCAACTGTATGACTTTGAGGGATGTGTCGTGACCATAAAAAGGATTGGTGTCAGTTTAACGGTAGGTCTAATCTTAGCCTGCGTTTGGTTCTATCCAAAGATGCAAGCACTATACCTCACCATACACCTGTTTGATGAAGATAGAATTGTCGAAAGCTTTCGTTCGGCCACGGCTATTTGGCCGGCCATGCGTTTAGAAAAATCCAATCAACCTTATCGCTATACGGTCGACCTATCAGGATCACTGCCCTCCAACTTCAGCTACGATGACCAAGATTATGCTACCCAAGCTTTCCTTAAGGACTCTTGGACTACGGGATTTTTGGTTATTCAGGACGATGTCATTGTTTCTGAGGATTACTTTTTGGGTAATACCCAGACAACACAGAATATCTCTTGGTCTATGGCGAAGTCGTTTATCTCGGCACTGATCGGTATCGCTGTTGATAAGGGCCAGATCACCAGTATTGAGCAGGCTGTTGACCTCTACGCTCCTCAGTTAGTGGGCTCTGGCTATGAAGGGGTGCGTATCAAAGATGCATTGCAGATGTCATCTGGAATCGCTTTTAACGAGGATTATGGCGACTTTTATAGCGACATTAACCGCTGGGGCCGAGATTTTGCATTGGGTAATTCACAAGATGCTTTTGCCGCTGGCCTCAATCGCGGCGTAAAACCAGGCACAAAAAACCATTATGTGAGTATAGATACCCATGTGCTGAGTATGGTACTTAATCGCGCGACGGGGCAAAGGATTACCGAGTATATGCAAGAAAATCTCTATGACGCTGCGGGCATGGAGCATGAGGGGTATTGGATTGCAGACGGTGCTAACGCCGAGATGGCTCTAGGGGGCCTTAACTTGACGCTACGCGACTTTGCGAAGATAGGATCTATGTATCTTCATAATGGGGCCTTAAACGGCCAACAGATCGTGCCTAAGGCCTGGGTGGCTGATTCGATCACCCCAGACGGTCCACATGTGCAGCCAGGCCCTGATTTTGGTTATGGGTACCAGTGGTGGATTCCGCCGGGCAACGAGGGAGAGTTCATGGCGATGGGTGTCTACAATCAATATGTTTATGTCAATCGTGAGACTAACACTGTGATCGCCAAGTTGTCGGCCAATCCTTACTATAATGACACCACTTATACGCCATCCAGCGATTGGGTCCATTTAGCCCTATTTAGATCCATCGCCCACCAAGCCGGCCGGCGTTAGCCTGTTGAGGGTGACTGTTATGAAATTTTTATTACTCGCTTTACTGTTTGTGTCGCCGCTAAGTGTGGGTGATGCCTTTACGGGAGAAAAAACGTTTCCTCACCAAGGGCTACAGCGCACCTATTGGTTGCATCTGCCTGCTGACTTGAAGCCAGACGCGCCCTTAATGGTGGTGATTCATGGCTACACTAGCGCGGCCAAATATATTATGGATTACTCCAAAATGAACGATATAGCCGACCGCGAGGGCTTTGTTGTCGTCTACCCCCAAGGAACAGTAGACCTAAGAGGGAACACTTTTTTTAATGTCGGTTATGATTTTCACAAAGACTCCGATGTAGATGACTTAGACTTTATTCGAAATTTGACCATTGATGTCAGGCAACGGTATAGCTTAAGCCCCACAAAAACATTTGCTACGGGCATGTCAAATGGCGGTGAGGTGAGTTATATGCTTGCCTGCACATCAGCAGATATATTTCGCGCGGTAGCCTCTATTACCGGTGTTTTAATGAAGGGTATCGCTGACTCCTGCAACACAAGCAAGGCTATCCCTTTGCTTGAGATGCATGGGACGGCAGATGATATCTCCCCTTTCGAGGGTGATATGGATAACAGTGATGGATATGGCGCCTATTATGACCTTCCTTCTTCGACCCAGTTTTTTGTCAAAGCAATGGGTCTTAGTGAGAAAACCTCAACTAACCTTGAGGACAAGGACCCCAATGATGGCAGTTCAATAACCTTTGAGCGCTACTTTAGGAAGGATAACAACCAGCAAGTCTGGTTTTATATTATTGAAGGTGACGGTCATCATTGGCCAGGTGCGCAGGTACCCTGGTGGCAATACCCTATGGATTGGGTCCGCGCGCAGTCCGGCAATCGAGATATCAACGCCAGCGAAGAAGTGTGGTCCTTTTTTAGCGAGTACTTATAACTAGTAAAAAGTTTCTCCGTTGGCCGCCATCGCACGCATTCTGTCGGTGGGTTGATACAGAGGACTGATGTGACTGTATTGGTCACCCAGGGCGCAAATTTCAGCCAATCCAATCTCGTCCATCCAGCGACAGATGCCGCCTCTAAACGATGGGAAACCAAGTCCGTAAATCAATGCCATGTCTGCCTCGGTTGGAGAGCCAACGATGTCCTCTTCCAGGCAACGGGCCATTTCCATCCCCATGGGCAGCAGTACACGAGTCACTATCTCCTGCTCATCAAATGGTCGTGTTGTGCCAAATTGTTCTTCAAAAGCCTGGATAACCAACGGGTCTGGCGCCTTTGCTGCGCGGCCCCTCTCGTCATTTTGATATCCGTAATAACCAAGACCATTCTTTTGGCCTAGCCTATTTGCATCTACCAGCATTGCAGATGGACGGGCTGGCGAGATCTCAATGAAACGTTCCGGTATTCCAGCCAGCATGACGGAATAACAATGAACAATAGTGTCCAATCCGACAACATCAGAGAGATAGGCCGGACCCATAGGCAAGCCCCAGGCCTCAAGTGCATGGTCGATCTGTTGAAAGTCAGCCCCCTCCGCGATTAACATTTCCATGCCGAACATAGTGGCAAAGAGGACGCGATTGACCAAGAAACCAGGGCAGTCATTGACGACAATAGGTTTTTTGCCAAGGCTTAGGGTATAGGCACAGACCGCTGCAATAGTTTTATCTGAGGTTTTTTCTCCACGAATAATCTCTACAAGGGGCATGGCATGAACGGGATTAAAAAAGTGCATGCCACAAAAGTTTTCTGGACGCTGCAATGACTCTGCAAGAGACGTAATAGAGATCGTTGAAGTGTTCGAGGTAATGATGCTATCTGGGTTTGACAGCTGAGCTTCTACCGTGGCCAGAACCTGGGCCTTAACCGACTCTATTTCGACCACCGCCTCAACTACCATATTGCTATCGCTAATAGCTGTATCGTCGAGGGTTGGTTGTATTTGACTGATAATTTGAGCCGACTTAGCCTCGGTTAGTTTGCCGCGTTGTACACCCTTATTTAGAAGTTTGGCTGCCTCACTCATGCCGAGGTCGAGGGCTGGCTGGGCAATATCCTTCATGACAACCGAATAACCCTTTAAAGCATTTTGATAGGCGATACCGCCACCCATAATACCGGCACCAATAACCGCTGCACTACTAATGGGCTGTGCGCTATCTTTAAAAGGCGCGTTGCGGACTTTCGCTTGTTTGACGACATATTGACCACCCAAAAACAGGCCAACTAGCGCCCTCGCCTCTGCTGTGTGGCTCAATTCATAAAATGTTTGGTTTTCCAAATCAATCGCCGTGTCTCGATCAACCAAAGCCGCGGCACTTAATAGCCCTATCACCTTTAACGGCGCAGGATACTTGTTGCCCGATCTACCCAAAATAGCACTCTGAAGTTTGTCCGCTGTTTCCGCGATCTCGGGCGAACTGACGTTGACTGCAGAGCGTTTGCTGATTCGACGCTCTTCAAAGTCCACTTCGCCATTGGCATGGGATACCAGCAATGAGAGGGCCGCGTCTCTTACACTATCGGCCTCTATTAACTGGTCCACAGCGCCTGCTTGTAAAGCTGATTGAGCTGATTGTTGCACCCCTGAAGAGATCCACTGAGCTGCTGTAGTAAAACCAATCAGCCTAGGGAGACGCACAGTACCACCCCATCCTGGGATTATACCAAGCCCGGTCTCAGGCAGCCCTATAGCCGCCTTAATATTCATGACTCGTGAATCACAGGCCAGACAGATTTCGAAGCCGCCGCCAAGGGCAAACCCATTAATGGCCGCTACCGAAGGGTAAGGGAGATCTTCAATGGCCGAGAAAAGACCGTTAGCGTGCTGAGCCCCCGCTATAAATTCTTCTTTTGGTGCGGCAAACATCGCGGTAAATTCAGTAATATCGGCTCCCACTACGAAAACCGACTTGCTGCTACTTACCAGCAGACCCTTGATGGACGCTTCACTCTTTAGCATCCCCACCGCTGTTTCCAGCTCGCCCAGTGTTTTCTTGTCAAACTTGTTAACCGAGCCTGTAAGGCTATTGAAATTAATCTCGGCGAAGTCATTTTCAATCATTTTTAGCGTAAGGGTTTGTCCACTGAACATAAGTCTTCTCTGGGTTCATTTTGTTTAAAGAACGATATTCTAACTTTCTAGAAGGTTTAGTCTATGGTTTACTGCTTCTTATTCTGATTATCATTGAAATCTATCAAGAACGGATCAATTTAGATATGTCTCTACGCGACAAAATACACGCAGAACAACAGCTTAAAGCTCTTTATGACGAGACGTGAGGTTATGCCTGTTGAAAACGGTGACGGTTCAGAGATTCTCAAACAGCTACATAAGCCTGGTTCACCCGCGTCGACTGCGCATAGCAGTATGCCGCTGTCATAGGGGGTATTAAGCGTCTGTTCGTGGGTCACAACCGAGTCCGATATTGGCAGGCCTGTGAAGGCTTTTGTTACGGCAAGGGAAAAGGTTCTAGCTACTTCCTAAAGAGTATTACGTCTGCGCCAATAAAGACGGGCGCACTGCCCCACGTGGCGCCCAGGTATTCAAAACTCTGTTGTGAGAAAAAACTAATGTGGGTTGGATCGTTTTTATAGTGCCAGCGGTCAAAAGACTCTCGGTCAGCAACCTGTTTGGTCATTAGTCCCAGGTAGCCTCCATGCTTTAATAATCCCCACAGCCGATTGAGTTCTTTCCCCGGCGCCGCTAGGTGCTCAACCACTTCGGTACTAGTAATAAAATCATAGTGGCCAGCAAGGGCTCGTCTATCTGGGGCGTAAAAAGGATCATAAATATTTACCTTATGCCCCTTTTCTTCAAGCATTAGCGATAAAGTGGGCCCCGGGCCGCTGCCAAAGTCTAGACCAAAACTATTAGGCGCAAGTTTTTCAAGTAAAGGGTCAGCAAGACGACTTAGAAACTTTCTGTAACCTTGATCATTAAGATTATTTTGGTGTTGATCATAAACCTCCTTTTCAGCCTCTGAAGAAAGATGAAACTGCCTTGGCACAGAAACCAAGGAGCACCGCTTGCACTGCAAATAATAACGATGCTTATCGCAGTGATAATCTGCTAAATTATCGTTGCAGCACAATGGACAAGAATGGTTGTTCAAAACGACACTTTGCATTTACATGGGCTCCAACATTTGTTCTTTTTAGGCGCGTAACACAGCCATTTGAGATTCATAGGTCGCTGTCTTTGATCTTTATTAGGCCGCCCATAATACCCACATAGGCGGCGCCATCGGGATCAATTGAAATAGAACCATAGTGATTATTGAAGAGCCACCCTGTACCAGTGAGTAACTTGTAGATAGGCTCTCCTGTATGGAAATCTACCGCTGTGAAATACCAGGCGTGTAAATCAGCAGGATTGGCCTCGTCACGTGTGTAAAGATAGATCAAGCCGCTGGCTTCGGAGACTTTGGGCACCGCAGACGGCGACGTTATTTCCAGGTTTTCCCATACGGTTTCACAGCCGCTACCGTCTGCAAGAATATCGACACGAGCGAGCCCCGGCTCTGATGTCGGTACGTTTTTGGGGCCCGAATAGCCGAAATTGTTTTCAGCGATCAGTGAACGTCCTACCGACGCCAAAGAATTTTCAGTAGTGCCCTTATCAGCTGGAAAGATACCATGCTTGCAGACCACAGCCCCGTCATCTTGATCATAGACCATGATATTAACCTGACCATCGGCGTTATCAGTAATCGCCACGTAATCTCGCCCCACTAAGGTGGGAGTGGTACCAGAACCGAAACCCATAGTGCCCTCTTTGGCTGCGCTGCCACGATCATATGCCTGCCGCCATTGCATGGTTAGCTCACCCTCACTGCTACGCCGGAAGCTGTATATAGCATGACTGGAGACCACAAAAACACCCTTCTCCCCAACAGCGAGAGCGTTATCTATGCCTTCCTGCTCGCCATGGATATTTAGCGACACAGCAGCACCAGCTTCACCATCGGCACTGACCATGCCAACAACACCTGCTCGAGTAATAAGCCAGTAGTTACCCTGCCAGTCGGGAATTACATCGATAATTCGATGAGGCCTGGTGCCAGCAGAATCCAGCAAATTGGCAAGAGGAATACTTTCTTGCAACGACCATTGGTAATCGCCGCTTTGCTGCGTCAACTCCCACAACTGAATCGCCATGTCATTGGTGGCCAGCAGCACCCTATCCTGACTATCTAAATGGAAGTAAACACCACCACTAAACTTCTTCCCGATAGGTAGCCAACGGGTGATTACCTGCCTAGCGAGTATTTCCAATGTGTTTGGATCACGCGCCACCAGGATGACGCCAAAGGGCGTGACGCAAGTGCCAATCATCTGGCCTCTGCTATTAAAAGTCTGGGCGACACAACTGCCCAGCCAGCGATGGAACTGCCGGGTACTAACTTCCGGCTGAATACCTAGGGGACCTGACCAGGGATAACTATCACTCTGGGCAGCGTCGTTATGCATACTGTTCAACCCTACCGGAGCAAGGGCTGGGTGCTGAAAACGTTGGGATTTCTCTACTACCGGTCTTGTGGCCGCTGGCGAACCTATAAATGCGGGCACGTCGACAGCTGTAGAAGGTGTCGGCCTAGCCGGGTCTGATTCGAGATATAGCCATCCCGCGCCTGACACAGTCAGGGATATGGCCAGGACCACGGCAAAAATCTTCATAGCGCAACCTCCTCTAAATTGGTGATTGTGGATGGAATTATAAACATAATATTTCACCTAATCGGGTCCGGTTGATCAACATCTGAAAAAACTCCCTGATATTCTTGTCTGAAGTTGTGATTTCACATTGACGAAAACACGCTCTGTCAGTATTATGCGCGCTCTTGAGAAAGACCGCATGGAAAGCAATTCGGGGATTAGCGCAGTCTGGTAGCGCGCCTGCTTTGGGAGCAGGATGTCGGGGGTTCGAATCCCTCATCCCCGACCAATGGCTAAAATATCAACAAAAACAACAAGTTAATAAATTAATCTTTAAATTTCTAGACAGTTTTCTAGACAGTTTATTTCGTTAAATTGGGTCGGTTCTTTTACAGATTCTTTAGGGTTATTCGGCCTCTCGCCATACCATCAAATGACAGACTCCTGCCCCAAGCTGCCGATGGCTGTAGAAGACCGTAAACAGCCCCATAAAGGACTTTAGGTAGAAATTCTGGAACCCTACCAATGCCGTAGTAGGCGGGCTTAAATGACCCTTCATTTTAAGCAACAAAAACAGTAGTTAATAATGTCACCTGCAATTTTGACGACAGAGTTGTGCCTCTGGGACAATACTCTAGACAGCTAACACATCCGTGACACTCACCTCGACACCATAAGCCATTGATATTATTAATAATAACTAATCTAAATTTGGCATTGTGCAAGATCAGCTGGGGATGCGCTCGTGGGGTCAGGTGTGTCAGATAAGTACCTACCCCCTTGTGTCATGGAGACTTGTTGACCAACCGTGTGAGCTACTTCTTCTATGTATCTGTAGCTCTGGTATTCTAAAGGCCGTCTATAGCACTATCTATGTAGGTTATATTTGTAGTAGTAGTTGTTAGGGCCATCTACACGGTCTAACAGAACCCTCTAAGCATTAGCACCCGTTGCCACTGTGCAGTCTATACATCATACTTTTACGTATATCAGCTTGTTCCTTATGGGCTTATTGCCCACTCAGATTACTTAGAGACCCTCCTAGGTATACTAGTAACCGTAAGGACGCACATCACAAAAGGGATACAGCGATTTGAGTGATTACGAAATAATGAGTAAAGGCAGGATGATAGCCTTTACCACAAGTGCGTGTGAGCCTGAGTCTTCTGCGTTAGCACATAGCGTAGTGAAGATTATACAGGCCTCTGAGAGCCGTATAAGGGTAAGAAAGGCCAAAGATCAAGTAACCTTTGAGCAAGGAGTAGACTTAGTCCTAGGCGACTTGCTTAAAGCATATGCGGGTGACTCCAGCCAATGGGCTTACCGCGCGACAGGAATCAGCAACTTTACTGGGGAACCTGTGGGCTATAAAACCTGGCATAGAATCATGCCGGTGCTGCAGGACCTTGGTTATGTGGACTATCACGTAGGCACGAATCATCAGAATCCCTTTGACGATGGATATATCGCTGGTTCTGCTAGCCGCTTTAGAGCCACTAAGAGTCTTATAGCTCTAGCGGAATCGAAAGGCGTTAATCTTGAGCTGCTGAATGAGCAATACCACACTGCACTACCGAAGTCCGTTCTGAGACTCAAGTCCTCTAAGCATGGCGAACTTCAAGGGACCGTAATGGACTTTGCCATCACACCTCAAGCACAAGCAATTATTGATCAAGTAGAAAACATAAACGAATACCTTGCACAGCAAACACTTACTGGCGGCGTTTTTGAAGGCTACCGCCGAGGCTTCAACCTGGGAGATGAGAAAGGTTTTGATTGGAATCAGGGTGGCAGGCTGTACGCTGTCGGCTCTGGTTATCAACAATTACCCGGCGACACAAGGGCCGCCATGCTCATTAATGGAGAAGCTGTTGTGGAAGTCGATGTGTCGGCTAGTCATCTGTCGATCTACGTCGGTCTAATGGGTCATGATGTTTCAGACGGTGCAGACCTATATGTGGTTGAAGGTATCGATAGAGAGGTTGTTAAGGCTTACGTCACCGCATCCTTCGGCCAAGGCAAGCTAGCCAGTACGTGGCCGAATGAGATTGATGTTGATATTGAAGAGGTGAAACAAACGCTATGCAAGACCATTCCGTGCTTCAAGGCCCTGGGAGAATCGGGCTACGATTGGGCAACCTTTCAATTCTTAGAGGCTGAAGCCATCATAGAGGCAATGGAGTCACTACAGGAAATAGACATCCCTGCTTATTCAGTGCATGACAGTTTGATCGTTCCTGAGAGTGGTGCCGATAAGGCCAGAGCTGCCATCAGGAAGGCTTGGCGGTCTAGAGGTTGGCCGATAGCACTTGGATAGATAAAAGTCTGTTGACAATAATAACTTCATTTATGGACAATAGTATAATCTACTAATTCTAATGAGAAGGAACTTATGAAACTTGTTCGGGCTGGCTAAGAGGAGCAAATGATTGCTTTGCATAAAACAATAGGTTACAGCATGAGTTAGCATGTTTGTAACTCCCTTGTAATACCTGTTTTTTAGCACCGTTATCAACCAACCATAGTTCTTGCTTTCTTTCAGTTGGTTAGCTCTGTGCTGGTTACAAAGTTTGTAACAAAGGCTATTAACTCGAGTATTGGAATCACGGTCCGCAACACAATCCTTTTTATTCGCACCCATTAATCAGAGTTTTACACATTGAACTACCCCCCCCTTTGTCAGAAGGAACTCCTGCTCTACCCTAGTATTACTAATACGCGGGAATGAATTGGTTCAATGATAGTTTATCTGTGGCGGCGTAAACTATTGATTTTAATAGATTTATTAATTTTTAAAAGCAACACATGTTACTTTCTGTGTTACGTTAAAGTCTCCCTCCAATAACCCTTACTCATATGAGAGCCCACTAACCTTACCAAAAAAGATTTTGTACACAAAAATGGTGCGTCTAATAATTGTCGATAATGTGATGGCTACTCCATAAAATATTAATGTAAGGAATTTCTTAGCGCGGCCCCTGGAACTAATTACCGCGACTGAAAAGACCCGGTCAAACCCGAAAATTAACCGCAACGACGGATCAACGGATAAGGCCGGTCGGTTATCTAGCTCCCTCACCGATGCGGTCCATCTCCTAGCTAATCAGAGAAGCGCTTTAACTCGCGCCTAGCAATCACAATCTTATGTACCTCATCAGGGCCGTCTGCAATACGTAGCGCCCGACCATTGCGCCACATGGCTGCAACCGGCGTATCGTCAGATACACCGAGAGCGCCGAGACACTGGATAACTCGGTCGAGCACATTCATCATCATATTCGGCACCACGACCTTGGTCATTGATAGTTCCTGGCGGGCATTGTGCTTACCGACAGTGTCCATTTTCCATGCTGCATACTGGGTCAGCAGCCTGGCCTGATCGATTTCCATACGAGAGGTTGCGATCCACTCCTGAACGAACTGCCGATCACCGAGTTTGATATCACCACTCTTGCGAGTATTCGCATGCCGACACATAATTTCAAAAGCTCGTTCGGCCATGCCAATAGCGCGCATGCAGTGATGGATTCTACCCGGCCCGAGTCGCGCCTGAGCTATCATAAAACCACCGTGTTCTGGCCCAAGTAAATTGGTGATTGGCACCCGACAGTTGTGGTATTGAATCTCGCAATGCCCACTGCCGCCGACATGGCCCATCACCGACACCGATCTGACAAGGTTGAACCCCGGTGCGTCCGTTGGCACGATAATCATAGACGCACGCTCATAACCGCTACCCTGAGGATTCGTGACTACCATCACAATGGCAAACTTAGCTCCGACGGCACCACTGGTAAACCACTTATGACCGTTGATGACCCACTCGTCACCGTCTCGAACAGCTGTCGTTAGCAGGCCTGTGGGGTCCGATCCGGACGAATCAGGCTCTGTCATGGAAAAGCATGAGCGAATACTGCCTTCCAGTAGCGGGCGCAGGTATTCCGCCTTTTGCACCTCAGAACCAAACTCTGCCAAAATTTCAGCATTTCCAGTATCCGGGGCGTTACAGTTAAATACCCGTGAAGCAATACTGCTGCGCCCCATCTGTTCACAGAGAATGGAATAATCATGATTCGACAGCCCCGCGCCCCACTTTTTATCTGGCAGATATAGATTCCACAGACTCAAAGCCTTAGCCTCAGCGCGCAAGCGTTTCATGGTCGGCGTATCCCGACCATCGTTGACATCATGTTCCTCTTTGATTACCTGTTTTTCAGCAGGAATAATTTTCTCATTAAGAAATCTCAATACCTGATCCTCAATGATTCTACCTTCTTCTGAGATACCAAATTTCATTACGCTCACCTATCCACTGTAAATAAGATCGTGATGCTAACAAGAGAAATCTACCGCCAACTTGACCTGCGTCATTGGATCCTCAGTTGTTGATCTAGATCAACTGAAAGGTTTCGCCCCCAGAGCTCTCCAGAGCCATAATGCGTCGAGGTACAAAAATCAAATTAATCCTAGTGTCGAGTCGTATTACATGTCAGATCTACCCGCTTATCACCCGCCTAACTACAATCTGAAGGTCGTCCGCCAGTTTACGATCATGACGGTCGTCTGGGGTATTGTCGGCATGCTTGTCGGTGTCCTTATTGCCGCTCAGCTAGCCTGGCCAGCTATGAACTTCAATAGTGAATACCTGCATTTTGGCAGGCTCAGACCGTTGCACACCAACGCCGTCATCTTTGCCTTCGGCGGCTGCGCACTAATGGGAACATCCTTGTATATTGTCCAGCTCACCTGCCAGGCTAAACTGTTTTCCGCTCGCCTCGCGAGTTTTGTCTTCTGGGGATGGCAGTTGGTCATTGTGTCGGCCGCTATTACACTGCCGTTAGGTCTGACCACATCAAAAGAATACGCTGAACTGGAATGGCCCATCGATATCCTCATAACCCTGGTCTGGGTTGCTTATGCCATCGTCTTTTTCGGCACCATTGCGCAGCGAAAGACCCGGCATATCTATGTGGCCAACTGGTTTTTTGCGGCGTTTATTATCGCCGTTGCGATTCTACATGTCGTCAATAGTCTGGCGATTCCTGTGACGTTTACCAAATCCTATTCTGTGTACGCAGGTACCATTGATGCCATGGTTCAGTGGTGGTACGGGCACAATGCGGTGGGCTTCTTTTTGACCGCAGGTTTTCTGGGCATGATGTACTACTTTGTGCCGAAACAGGCCAATCGACCTATTTATTCTTACCGTTTGTCCGTCGTCCACTTCTGGGCACTGATCTCCATTTATGTGTGGGCAGGCCCTCACCATTTACACTACACCACTCTTCCTGATTGGGTGCAGAGCCTTGGCATGGCCATGTCTTTGATTCTACTGGCACCATCATGGGGCGGCATGATTAACGGCATTATGACCCTGTCCGGTGCCTGGGATAAGCTTCGGACCGATCCAATCCTGAAATTTTTGGTGGTATCGTTATCTTTTTACGGCATGTCGACCTTTGAAGGGCCGATGATGGCGATCAAGTCGGTTAATTCACTGTCTCATTACACCGACTGGACCATTGGCCATGTGCACTCCGGTGCACTCGGTTGGGTGGCAATGATTTCCATCGGCGCCATGTACCATTTGATACCTATCCTGTGGGGGCGAAAGCAGGGCCAAATGTACAGCGAAAAATTGATCGAGATGCATTTCTGGATGGCAACCATTGGTACTGTATTGTACATCGCTTCTATGTGGGTCAATGGACTGATGCAGGGCTTGATGTGGCGTGCAGTGAATAGTGATGGCACGCTAACCTACAGTTTTGTTGAATCTGTCGAGGCCAGTCTTCCCGGATATATCGTCCGCTTCATCGGTGGCGGAATATTCCTCTCAGGTATGTTTGTAATGGCATACAACGTCTGGAAAACTACCAGAATGCCGCAACAGTTGGTTGCGGAGAAGGCTTCGTGAACGATTTCATCGAAAAAAATATCGGCGTCATGATGTTGCTCATCCTTTTTGCGGTGAGCTTTGGCGGTATCATCGAGATTGTACCGCTGATGAATCAAAATGTCGTAACTGAGCCTATTAACGGCCTAAAGCCCCTCTCCCCGCTACAACTGGCAGGGAGAGACATCTATATTCGAGAAGGTTGCCACGTCTGCCACTCTCAGATGATTCGCCCACTACGTTCCGAGGTCGAACGTTATGGACACTATACGGTTGCGGGAGAACTGGTCTACAACCACCCTTTCCTATTTGGCTCAAAACGTACCGGCCCGGATCTCGCCCGGGTTGGCGGACTCTATAGTGACGCATGGCATCAAGCTCATCTATATGATCCCCGAGCCGTTGTTCCGGAATCTAATATGCCTGGCTTTACCTGGCTATTTGACACGCCAGTGGATGCGGCTGTGTTACCAGCAAAGCTGAGAGCGTTGCGCACCGTGGGCGTTCCTTATACGGATGATAACATCGCCAACGCAGCACAGGGGCTGGAAGACACCACCGAAGCGGATGCGCTAATTGCGTACCTCCAGCAGTTGGGTACGTTAATCAAGGACCGGAGGTGAATGTGGATATAACAGACTTCCGAGGCCTGGCAACGATCTTTTGCGCCCTTGCTTTTGCTGCCGTCGTTTTTTGGGCCTATGGCCCGAGCCGAAAACAATATTTTGATGATGCTGCCCAGTTACCCTTTACGGATCAGGGTGAGGAGAAGGCTGATGAGTAGCTTTTTTAGTGCGCTTATTATCGTTGGTGTCTTGGGTTCTTTGTTGGCGTTTTTTTTGATCTTGCAAATGAACAACCGAACTAACAATAAGCCAGGGCAGACCACTGGTCATAATTACGATGGTATCGAAGAGTACGATAACCCGCTGCCAGCTTGGTGGTATTGGGGTTTCATCGCCACAATTATTTTTGGCCTAGGCTATCTTGCCTATTACCCAGGGTTGGGTAATTTTTCGGGTTTATCCAATTGGACCCAGATCAATCAACTCGAAGTCGAGCAGGCCGTCGCGGATGAACGTTATGGACCAATTTTTGCGCAGTATCGCGACATACCTATAGACACATTAACTAGCAATCCCGCAGCAATGAAAATGGGCCATCGATTGTTTATCAATAACTGTGCCGTCTGCCATGGAGCTGCAGCGACTGGTAGTTTAGGTTTTCCTAATCTGACCGATGAAGAATGGCTTTGGGGCGGCGACGGCACCACGATAGAGACGACACTGCGCCATGGTCGCAACGCGATGATGCCTGCGTGGAGTAGTGTCCTGAGTAATCAAGACATCAAAGAAGTCACAGAATATGTACTTTCGTTGTCAGGCCGGGAGGTAGGAGCGGCACTTGCTAGTAGTGGCCAAGCCCATTTTATGACCTACTGTACTATGTGTCATGGACCAGAAGGTAAGGGGCAAGCAATGTTTGGCGCACCAAATCTTACCAATGATATCTGGTTGTATGGCAATTCTCGAGCGCGTATTGAACAGGTGATCAAACATGGTGGAAACGGTGCCATGCCATCCTTCGAGTCAAGACTAGGTTCGGATAAAGTCCATATCTTGGCAGCTTATGTGAAGAGCCTCGGTGAAAGCTAATGGAAACCCGACTCGCGCTCAAAAATATAAATGCTCATTATTTGAGGACGCTAGACGAGCGTGATAAATGACTGCGCTAGATAATTCGCCTAACAAAATCCCGTCGGTCACATTAGATGATGTCGACTCCAGTGTTTACAGTCTGTATGAAAAACGTGAAAAAATATTCACTCGTAGTATTGAAGGTTTTTTCCAGAATGTTAGGTTGTTTACCGGCTGGCCTTTGCTGCTGGGTTACTTTCTGACTCCCTGGATAATGATTGATGGCCGTCAGGCCATTTTGTTTGATCTGGCCGCACGGAAATTCCACATTTTCTGGTTGACGTTTTGGCCACAGGATTTCGGTTTTTTGGCCTGGGCGCTGATGATCGCGGCTTTCACTCTGTTTTTTATTACCACCCTGCTGGGACGAGTCTGGTGCGGTTATACCTGCCCGCAGACTGTCTGGACTGCAATTTTTATGTGGGCTGAACAAGTCGCCGAGGGTGAAAGGCATCAGCGCATCAATCTGCAAAAAGCGCCCTGGAGCCTGGAGAAAGTCTTCAAACGTTTCACCAAACACGGAATGTGGATGGGCTTTGCCGCTTTAACGGGCCTGACTTTTGTGAGTTATTTCTATGGCGTTCGAGCGCTGGTGACGGACGTCTGGCATTTTAAGTTAGCAGATACAGCGCTGTTCTGGTCAGTATTCTTCACTATCGCGACTTATGCGAATGCCGGCTGGCTACGAGAGCAGGTGTGTCTGCACATGTGCCCCTATGCCCGCTTCCAATCGGCAATGCTTGATGAGGATACGTTGGTTGTCAGTTACGACCCACAACGTGGTGAACTGCGTGGTCCACGAAAACGTAATGCAGATCCGGATACGCTCGGCCTCGGCGCTTGTATCGATTGCTTCTTATGTGTCCAGGTTTGTCCGACGGGAATCGATATTCGGGACGGCTTGCAGTATGAATGTATCAATTGCGCTATTTGCATCGATGCCTGCGACTCGATTATGGCTAAAATGAACTATGCCCCTGGGCTGATTTCCTACACGACCGAGAATAAGCTCGCGGGCCGAGGCCGGACCTGGAAGCGTCCCAAATTGGTAGGTTATGGGCTGGCGGTGATCCTGATGATCACCCTGTTTTCCTATAGTCTTTTCACCCGGATGCCCCTTGAACTCGACATCATGCGCAATCGCGGAGAGCTTTACCATGAAGTCGCTGACGGTCTAATTCGCAATACCTATCTGGTTAAAATTATTAATATGGACCGTAAAACGCATACCTATCAGTTGGCTTTATCTGGGTTACCAGCGCCCCGCATGGTACCCGATGCCCGCATAGTGGCACCGGCAGGTGAGGTCGTTGAGCTGTCGATTGATGTCCTGGTCGATCCTGATAAATTGATCGAGGTTAACACTGAAATCGAGTTCAGGGTTGAGACGGACGATAGTCTCTGGTATGCCACCAGCGAGAGTCGTTATCTGGGGCCAGAGCCTATCAGGAGCCAAAATAATGATTGATTCATCGACTGACATGACGGACACCTCTCTCGAGGGAGGCGGCAAGCCTTGGTACCGTCACACCTGGCCCTGGGTACTCATTTTGATCCCTTTTGCGGCGGTTTTATTTGGCATTCTGATGATATATATGGTCACGCGCTATCCGGATGACCTGATGGTCGATAATTATTACAAGGAGGGTATGGCCATCAACCGGTCTCTCTCCATGGATGCCCGGGCTCAAGATTTGGGCGTCGAGGCGGCCTTGATTGTGAACGACGCAGGACAGATACGATTCTCCATTAAAGCGGCCACAGACACCGTCATTGTTCTCGAATTATTTCATGTAACCGATCGCGATCAGGACAAGGTATTGATTCTCTATCCTGAGTTTGGCATGACAGAGGAAAACGCGGTGATCTATTCGGCGACCAACCAGGACATGGATAAGTTACTACACAGCCCAGGTATCTGGTACCTGCAACTTAGTGGCGCAGATGATCAGTGGCGTCTACGTCAGCGAATTCAGACTCCTGTCCAGCAATTGGTGCTCCACAGTCAATGAGTCAAATTAATGAGATTTACATGACAGCTCAAACGCATATATCTAATCCTATAGCAGCCGATGAATCACTATCGTTGGCTGCCAGGCGCATCGATTTCGCTGATAGTATCTCGTCCCGTAATTCATGGACACAATTATCCATGCGAGTGCCTGATATCCGTTGCGCGGCATGCGCACTGAAAATTGAACGCCATTTAAGTGCCATGTCTGACGTTACTCGGGTTGCTACCAATCTCGCTGACAAACGGGTTGTCGTTGACTTCTCTGCGGGCGATGCCTTCGACTTTATTGATGCTGTCGAACAACTAGGCTACACCGCGCTCCCAGATCGTCTAAATTTGGCCCAGGACGCTCTGCAGAAAGAGCGTAAGTCGATGCTGGCACGAATGGGGGTCGCGGGTATTGGAATGATGCAGGTGATGATGTTTGCCCTAGCGAGTTACGTGGCTGGGCCCGAGGGAATAGAACCGGCCTATGAGGGATTGATGCACTGGGCGAGTCTGGCAGTCGCTACACCGGTTGCCCTGTACAGCTCGATGCCATTTCATTTGGGCGCGTTTCGAGATGCACGCAATCGTCACCTGGGTATGGATGTTCCCATCTCTCTTGCCATCCTCGCGGCCTATAGTCTGAGTCTCCTCAATACAGTCCTGTATGCAGGGTCTGTGTATTTCGACTCAGTATGTATGTTCGCGTTCTTACTGTTGATTGGGCGCTACATCGAATTGGGATCGCGTCAGAAATACCAACTGAGTCAGAATCTTAATGATCATATTTTACCTAATGCAGTTCAGCTCTTCACGGAAGGAAAACCTGGACTCTATGTGTCGGTCAAGTCAGTGCCGGTCGGGGCCCGGGTCAAGATCAGCGCCGACCAGGTTATCCCCATTGATGGTATTATTGTCGGTGGACAGGCCAGCGTTAATGAAGCCGCGTTCACCGGTGAGAGCATACCTGTCAGCAAGGGCTTAGATATGCTGACACTGGCAGGTTCTCGGCTGGTTAATGGCGAGTTAGTCATTGAATGTACTACAAAATATGAAGATTTTGTCCTGACCCGGATATCAGTTCTGTTCCGAGAATCAAGTTTATACAAACCTAAATTTTCATTACTGGCAGATCAGATAGCAAGCTACTTCGTGGGCTTTATCCTATTGGTAACCATTGCTAGCGCCCTTTTTTGGTTGCAAGCAGGTTCTGACCAATGGTTCAGTATTGCTCTGGCGGTGCTGGTTGTTTCTTGCCCTTGTGCGTTGTCCCTTGCCACGCCCGTGGCCTATACCGTGTCGCTCGCGGCGTTGCGAAATCACGGCGTAGTGATTCGCAATGGCGAATTTCTTGAGCGTCTGGCCGCGACGGACGGGATAGTCTTTGATAAAACAGGCACCCTTACCACGGGTGCCCTGCAGCTTGGGCAAGTCAAATTACTGACGCCCAGTATCAACCGTAACCAGGCTGTCGAGATTGCTGCCGCTCTTGAACGAGGCGCCCTACACCCCATCGCGAAGGCTTTTCCCCTAGGGTCGAGCTACACCGCCGAGGATATTAATATCAGCGCAGGTGAAGGGGTCAGTGGCCGCGTAGAGGGGCAGTACTATCGTTTGGGCAAGCCTGATTTTGCCGCGGGTATACCAATGCCAGCACCTCCTGCAGCCGGTATGTGGATATTGTTGGCTGCACAAGTGCCTCTGGCCTGGCTGCAATTAATTGATGAACCACGGCCTGAGGCTGCAAGTGTTGTAGCTGGATTGCAGGATCGTGGGTATGCCATTGGATTACTCTCAGGTGATGGTGCCAAAGAGGGGCGGAGAATTGCCAGTTTGTTGGGAATTACTAATATCACAACCGATGCCACACCTGATGCCAAGGTTCTAGTGGTGCAACAACGTCAGGCTACGGGGGTTCGCCTGCTGATGGTAGGGGATGGCATCAATGATACCGCGGCAATGGCGAGCGCTCATGTGTCAATTGCAGTCAGCCCTGTAGATGTTGTTGTGCAGGAATCTGCAGATGCGACACTCCTCACAAACTCGTTAAGTTCTTTGCCTTTGCTCATCAAGTTCTCGAAAAAGGTCCGCCGAATTATCCGCCAGAATGTCAGTTGGGCAATTACCTACAATCTGTTCGTGATTCCTCTGGCAGTCGCTGGCCTGCTACAACCCTGGATGGCAGCGCTCGGCATGTCCCTAAGCTCTTTGTTCGTAGTATTCAATGCCAATCGGCTCAGAGAGGTGCGTGACTGATGGAAATTGTCTTTATCCTCATACCAGTAAGTCTTGTCATTGTTGTGATTGCACTTTGGGCATTCGTCTGGTCTGTCCGTAATGATCAATATGACGACCTCGAAAAGGAAGCTTATCGAATCCTGATAGACGAGGAGATAGAGATACCACATCCGCCAACCAATCAGGACACTGACGTGAAAAACACGATGCAAGATCAAGACAGGATCGAAGGATCCTCAATAAAACAATCAAGGAGAACAGTATGAATCATCTATTTGGGATCTTGTTCAGTCCCCAGCAAGAATGGGAAAAAATTCGAGAAGGTGCGAGCTCAGTTGCGAGCCATTACACCAAGTATCTATTATGGATGGCGATGCTCGCACCTCTAGCTTGGCAGTATGGTTCGACTCAAATCGGCTGGGAGGTTGGCGGAAGGGTTATTAAGCTCACCAGCGACAGTGCGACACAAATTATGCTGCTATTTTTTATCGCCATCCTACTGGCCTCTGCGTTTCTCGGTTATATGATTCACTGGATGTCTGAAACTTATGGGGCTGAGCATTCGTCTCTCGGTAAAGGCGTCAGCATCGCAGGTTATACCTTGACGCCTTTGTTTATCTGTGGCTTGACCGGTTTTTACCCACTGCTCTGGCTCGATATGTTATTGGGTTGCGCAGCAGCAGCCTATACGGTCTACCTTTTATATATCGGGGTGCCGATTGTGATGCAAATTCCCAAAGAACGGGGTTTTTTGTTTGCCAGTGCCATGGTCGGTGTTGGACTGATATTGTGCGCGGCATTACTCGGCGCCACCGTCATACTCTGGGAAATGGGTGCGATGCCGGTATTCACTGATTGATCATAGTCAGAACGACTTTGATCCTGCCACCATAAAACATCGCGCAAACAGCCAGAGCACTCGATCACTTCAGTAATGGGTACTTATGGTTATTTTGCTCATCCCGGTTTTTATTCCTCCCGTGAGCGCTCTGACATAGCCGATGTAGATCCAAAATATGGACATCATTACCATCTAACAGCAGAATCTCGCTAACCTGCAATCGGCGAACAACGCGACTCACCGTTTCCGGCGCAATTCCGAGATAGTTAGCGATATCCGAGCGAGACATGGGCAGGCGAAATAAGATCGGCGACAGCCGTCTTTTCTGATAGCGATTTGACAAGTTTAAGAGAAAATTTGCGAAACGTTCCTCAGCAGTCTTTTTGCCTAGCAATACTTGCAACTGCTGGTCACTGCTGATTACACCACTCAGTGCTCGGAACATGTGTGATTGAAGATTCTTAATCTGACCTGACAGCTCCTCCAGTCGATTATAAGGAATCTCACAGACATAGGTATTCTCCACAGCGATGGCCGTGTTGAGGTGTTTACCGGAGTAAATCGCATCCATACCGAACATTTCACCCGGAAGATAAAACCCAATGACGCTCTCATTCCCTTCTTGATCGACACTGTATGTTTTCACTGCCCCAGCGCGTACAGCATATAATGACGAAAATTTATCGCCGCTTTCAAAGACTAATTTATTGCGCTGAATGGGTTTTTTACGTTTGATTAAGGCGTCAACGATATCGATCTCGTCATCCGTCAACGAATAAGGAATACAGAGTGCATTGAGACTGCAGGCCTGGCAACTGACTGCGTAATTCTTTTGTTCCTTCATTATTGCTCCAATCTAAAACTTAAGGTGAATCGCGCATGATCTGCCCTTGATTGACGTTACAATACTCGAATTGAACGTAACTGTCAGAAGTATAAAAAGTACACAAACAATTTTCCCCAGACTCTCCGTATCTGTCTCAATAATTTTGAGTAGAACAGTGCGTAATGAACGAGGCAACTAAGGCGTTAGATACGACAGCTATGGAAAAATGTTTATAGCATTTTTTTGAAAAAACATAAAAAATCCATCTATTTTCTAGAGACACTATATCCACCTCTAGCTTTCAAGGCGTAATTCTCTAAAAACAGAGCATGTATGATAGCCTAAGACCACATTCAAGGTTAAAAACTTAGTATTCCTACCCTCGAAAACTACCCCCATGGGGTTAAATGCTTTGAGACTTCAAAAAGACCGCTAAAGCCTCTTTTATTGTTGTTTTTTAGTTCCACCAATAAGAGCAACCAATGCCCATCATGCTGAACGAGTTACCATTGTCATAACAAATTAAAAGTTGCGTGTTAATCTTGGGGAGGGAGCTTAAGTACACGCTCTGGGTGCACCCCATCCACATAGCCCATAAACCCGGAATGAATGTTGTAGCCAATTAATTCACGCGTACGTTTAGGCAAGGTTGCCACGATTGACCGAGGCACAGCAGCCATCATGTTTTCCAGTTGACGCGCCCAACCCACACAGTACTGCGGTGTAACAATCAGTCGATTAGCCGTAGAATGATTAGCACCACCGCGGTGAATCAAAGTACCTTTTGCAATCATTAACGATCCGGCTGCAAGGGTAACTTTGAGCGTATCTGGATGCGGCTGAGGGTCTACGTTATTCTCGATAACAACATCTTGGGCAACGGTGTCAAAATCACTTATTAAGGATGTCCCATGTGCATCTGCGCCCCACAGATGACTGCCGGGAATGATTTCCGTCGCTCCATTTTCTTCGGTGGTGTCATCAATCGCCCAAAAAGCGCTCAAACCGTAGGCCGCCCGAGGCCGTGGCACAAAAATATCGAAATCGTCATGATGCCAAGGCTGTACGGTTTCATCGGGCTGTAAATCAATCGCGAGAAGGGAAGACAACAAACAGCTATCGCCCAAATCAGCTTCGGCAAATGCCAACGCCAGAGGGTGGCTAACCATATCCGAAAAAACCTCAGGCGCCTTGGCCAATAACGAATAAACCCGGTGTGACTTATAGCCTTCAAAATTATTGCGTCCGGGTTTGTTGAGGTAGGGTTGCAATGCATCGCGAACCCTCGCAATTTCAGGGGCAGACATAACATTGTCAAAAACCAAATAGCCTTTTCTGTCATATTCGCTTTTTAAGTCGGCAAAGGAGCGGCCTTTTAGCCATGGCGACAGGGAGTTGTGGTCTACTGCACTAATTACATGGCGAGTCATAGTGTAACGCTCATTATTATTTATCCGGACGGCTAGCAGAATAACAGACGTAGCCAATAAGAACAGTGAGCGGCTTTATTTTACAGTTTGCTTAGGGCGTACTACAGTCTCTCATTAGACATGGTTAGGGCCCCCAAGGTTAGTACTATTTTGATTATCTATTGCAGTTGCACTACATGGGATATTAAGCCCCCCCCTTAGCTCCTACCCAAGGCACTATTTCTCAGATTACTGTGGGTGTAATGTCGCGACAGCTTTCAGCGCCCCGGCAACAGTTCCGGGCGCTTGTAGCAGAATCGAACCTTGCTCGTCCAGCACAGAGAATACGTTTGAGTGTGCAACTTCGCTACCGTCAACTACCTTGTATTTGATGTCCAGAGCCATCGCCAGACTTCTCACATCAGGCGCTGCCCCATTGAGCAACGTCCAGTTGCTGTCATCAAGATTTTGCTCGACTGCAAAAGCCTTAAGTATCTCGGGCGTATCACTCTCCGGTGTCAGAGAAATCAGTACAAAGGACACAGTACTATCACCCCTGGCGTGTAGCTCAGCATCCATATGTTTAAGTGCCGCGACAATGACGGGGCAAGCGTGCAGGCAATGAGTGTAAATCATAGCGACCACTTGTTTGCGCCCCTGCAGACTGCTCAACCGAATAGTTTCGTTATTCTCAGTACGCCAATCAGCTGTCAGGTGATAAACCGAGTCTGATGGGAGTTCAGCATATACCTGACTGAGATTCACCATCAACAGACTGGCGAGGATGACTTGGATAAATCGTTTTTTCACTACTCTATTCTCCATTGGATGCACAACGAAACCCCAGATTTGACAGACTGAAGTCTGCTTTGAGACTGGATCGAAAGCCGAAACGCATAAATGCGGCATAGTTTGATGGGTCGGCACTACCGGCGGCACCGGCACCACAAAATAGTCCTTTATCGAGGTTTGAATCGGCACGCGACTCGCCACTGACGAGTGCCGAGTTGAAGTCCTCAGTCCACTCCCAGATCAAACCGTGCATATCCTTAACGCCCCAGATATTAGGAACACTCTGATCACGTCTTCCCACTCGCTGGGTTGTTGGCCGACCATACCAGGCCAAAATTACCTGATTGTAATCTGGATCATGGCTGCCTCTTATCGATGTTTCACTCGCGCTGGCGACGTGCTCCCATTCTGCAACTGTAGGAAGTCGTTTATTCTGGGATTCGCAGTAGGCCTTGGCGGCGAACCAGGAAACTGCAATAACCGGTCGGTCAGTATCATTAATATCCGGCTGCCACTGGTTTATTACATTTACCCAATGGCCTAAATAATTCTCCTCAGCGAAGACAGAGGGAATACGGGACTTTTGCCACTTCGTATGCTCGCTAACAAATTTATAGAACTCTTCGTTACTGACCGGAAGTTGGTCGATAAAGAAGGCGTCAACTTGCGTCTCTTCGCTGTCTTTAGTCAGGTATAGGGCCCGGTAACTACCAGCATCGATAGCTACCATGACCGGTTCTTCACTGGCGAGAAAATCACTCGACAGTGAAGTTAACAAGTAAAATAGCAACGTCCTGCATCTATTGAACTTCATCTCTAGAGGTTCCTGCATGAAGTTAGTCAGTAATATTTGAAACGCTCTCGGCGCTGATGGCACCGCCCTTGTTCCCCCAATTGTTGAGAATGAACGTTATGACGTTAGCGATCTCGGCGTCTGTCAGGCGCATGGCCGGCATCACTCCATTAAAAGTTTTACCATTGACCGTTATGGGACCCGTAAGGCCATTGACGATCGCGCTGACGCCACGCATCGGGTCTGCGTTCAGATAATCTGATTGTGCTAGCGGTGGAAATGCGCCAGGGATGCCCTCACCACCGGCTTGGTGGCAAGCCTGACAGTTAGCCTCATAGACTCGCTTGCCGAAAGCAATCTGCTCAGTCTCGCTGGTTGCCATAACAGCTTTATAATCACTATCCAGGCTCTGGATCGCTGAACCTTCAGGTAAATAAATGCCATCGAACTGTTTGCCTGAGAAAATGATTTTATCGTCTGGCCCTGTGACCTTCAGCATTCCCAATGCCCCTTTATTGAAGGCCCGGAAGATCGAGTGATCTACGATAATAAAGGTGCCAGGCACTTCCACTTTGAATTCCACGATCGTGGATCCTCCAGCGGGAACCAGCGTGGTCTGAACATTGTGGTTGATATTCGTGCCGCCTTCCATATAGACATTATCAAATATTTCACCGATTACGTGGAAAGAAGACACTAGGTTTGGCCCGCCGTTACCTACATACAACCGGACAGTCTCGCCGACGTTGGCTGTCAAGCTTTTGTCACCGATCATGCTGCCTACCGCGCCGTTGAAGACCACGTAGTCTGCATCCTCATCAATCGCCTTTTCCATATCGAAAGGTTGCAGGCCTGCCTCGCCATAGGCGCCACGGGTATAGAAATCACCTTGGACAATATAATATTCTCGATCTACCGGTGTCATTCCGTCTTTCGGTTCAATCAAAATCAGACCATACATACCGTTGGCGATGTGCATACCTACTGGCGCGGTAGCACAATGATAGATATACAGCCCAGGGTTTAATGCTTTGAAGCTAAAAACCGAGGTATGGCCCGGTGCTGTGAAGGACGAGATGGCGCCACCACCGGGTCCTGTTACTGCATGTAGGTCAATGTTATGCGGCATTTTTGAACTCGGGTGGTTCGACAGGTGAAACTCAATCTCGTCACCTTCTCGGACCCTAATAAAGCTGCCGGGCACGGTACCACCGAATGACCAATAAACATATTCAACGCCATCAGTCATTTCCCCGACTTTCTCAATCGTCTCCATTTCGACGACCACCTTGGCATTGCCTTTCCGTGTAATAGCGGGCGGCACCATGGGCGGAGAGGTGACAACTGCTTTTTCTACCGGCAGGTCTCGATTGGCGACAGAGACGGCCAATAATTGTGGCGATAAAACTGATATGGCGAGTAAAAACGTCCAAGCTAAAACTTGATTGATGCGGCATCTCATCGTATGAATCCCTGTACAGTCGTTCATTACAAATTATTATGGCTTTAGAATATCAACTAAGAATCCATAAAATCTGACGTAGATCAAGACCTCAGACCATAAAGGGCTGTGGGTCGGTTATTAGCGCCTATAGAGAAGTAATCGATTGAAATCGGCGTTTCGAGCCACTGCTTAAAGCGTTAGCATCATCGTCAGCCACACCTTTGTTGTGTCGGTGGAAAAGGTATCACTAGAGTAGTCAGCGACTTTAAGTTGTAGAGAGACCGCCTTATTGATGTCGTAACCCAATGATGCATCAATCTCATCACCATAGTTCACGCCACTTTCATCGGCCTCGAATCTGTGCCAATTCAACGCCAGTTTGATAGGGCCAGCCATACCTCCAACTCCCAACGAGAAATCCCTAATGCCATTGTTAGGTGTGCTGAGAAATTTGTCAGCCCAACCCTGAAACTTATGCAGTGTAGCTAGGGGCGTCCTAAACCCAACCTTTCCATGATCACTGCCCAAAACTTCATAGCCGATACTTAATGTGACTGGGGTAATTTTGATCGCAGCACCCAGATGGTAATAGCTGGCACGATAATTGGTTTTGTTGTCTCCCGCATCTGATTGATTTGCGGCCGTCGCCGTCACCTTGACCGGTCCGAGGGTCCCGTCATACGACACCCCATAAGTGCTGATTGAATTGGCAGGGCCATTGTCGTTATCGAAGCTCATATCATAGAAAAAGCCGCTCACACTACGAGTCGAGGTAAGGGTGTACTCAGCCTTGAACAGGTGGGTTTGACTATGCCAATCAGCTGGCTGTGATCCGTCCGCCGGGCCAAAAATACGATTCACATTCCAGATGTAACTATAGTCAAGGAGCAACCCGTCAATGGGATTGAATTCTCCACGCACACCATCATAGGTTTGTTCGTTCTGGCGCCAGGCGACTCCGCCGACAAACCGCTGTCTACCATGAATAATCCTTTGGCGACCTCCGGTGGCCGTAGTGCCTTTTCTAGCATATTTTATATAGGCCTGATTTAAATCAAACCCATCAGGATCTGCAACGGCAGGATACTGGGTCTGTCGATTCACTGTCGAGTTGTATTCCTCGGGCCCAATGTTGGAAACATAGTCTGCTTCAAAGCCTGATGAGAGTTTTCCGATCGCCCCAGATTGCCAGTTGAAGCGCGATCTCAAAGTCGATGCTCTCGCCTGATTGGCGGTTCCTTGTTGATCAACATATTCGTATCGATAGCGAAACTTCAGTGCGGCCTTACCGTTTTTTATAGCCTCTCTTAGCACATTGATCGTATCCCCATATACCGATTGTGTCATGGGCCTTTCGACTATATCAATCGCCTCTATTTCGACGACGATCCTAGCGTTTCTTGTCCCTGTAACTGTGGATGACGCTATGGGCACTGAGGTAACAGCTGCTTTTCCGACTGACAGGTCTTGATTGGCGTCAGAGCCTGCGAATAGCTGTGGCGACAAAAGTGACAAGCTGAGTAGAAGTGTCCAGGCTAGAGTTTGATTGACAAGGCATCTCATCTTATGAATCCTTGCATTACGGATTATTATGGTATTCAGAATACCAACTAAGCACCCATAAAACCTGATATGGATCAAGAATTCAGTCTCCTCAGCAAAGAGTCTTTAATGAGCCCCTCAGATAGCCTGTGTTGGGCCTTAGAGTTGACTGAGTATTTGATGTCTCAGGGAAGGTTATCGCTGTCTAGCAGGACATAATGAGTAGCGATGCTACTAGGGTAAGACCATAGGTTTTTAGCGATTTGCCATAGCTGGATGCACGCCAGGGAATATTCCACATGGCCAGTATAGGTAGTACAGCGGTAAGTAATATCCACTGCACTAACGACCAACCAATTAGGCCCTGTGCTTCGGATATATTGGTTTCCATTAAATTACGGATCATCACCCGATTAAATATGGTGCCATATTCGCTCATGAAAAATGAGGTCGATGCAGAAACTACCAATACAATGCTGGCTGCCACACGCACGGGAATTACTGCTGCCAGTAAGGTAAACTCCAAGACAATAAAGGCCATAAGAAAGATCGACACGCAGATCAAAAATCCGACCTGATCCAGTCCCATAGGGTAATCTATTAGGAGTGTGCCAAAAAATGCCTCATTTTGTATTAGCACCATCCACAACGCGATCAAGACGATAATGCGAGTGGGAGTAAGAGAGACTTTCGTGAATTGGTCTTTGATTATGTCTCTATTCATTTTTTATCATTAATGAGTTATTTAGTAACAGTAGAGGAGTTTGCAAGTTCACTCATAAAGAAGCCCTGCAAGTTAAATTCTATACGTGTAGCGTTCTCGCTCAGCACCCCCAAAGGAGCATTTAGCTACCAAAATCTGCCTTGTAGTCAGGTTCAGAAGAAAGTATTCGTGGAGAGTTACCGAAGTATCGTATTTAGTGTCTAGCACAGTGCTTACCGCGACATAATCACTGCAAAGGCATTAGCCGGGCGTGGTCTGCTTTTTTTAAATCCCCACAACTTTATGACTGCTCATGGCACAGAGCAGGCAGCTTAGACTTCCACGATCAGGCTGAAGGTAGGGCGTTATAAGTACCTTAGCGGACCATTACGGATTGGTAGTAATCGTAGGTGGAATTGTCTGTAGTCAGGCATAGGGCGAGTACAGAGATTATTGCTTACTCCTTAAACTGGTTAACTCCCTCAATTATTTCTTGCATTAGGGTCACCGTATACCCTTTGAAATAATTCTTACCTGTCATGGCATCGCCCTTCCCTTCTTCATGTCCAACCAACCAAGCTACCTGTTGTTCTGTGTACCCCTTGCGGCCTGCCCAAGTAATAAATGTTGCTCTAAGGCTATGACACGCAATCGCTCTATCTGTTACAACCTTGGCCTTTGCTTTGCCAAACCTTTTACTAAATGCAGAACTATTCCTCCAAGTAGATTGTTTCTTCACTGTTGCCGCTTGGAGTCTTTCGGGAATCGGAACGAGCCGTTTAGCTGAATCGGTTTTACCGCCTCCCCACGCCTCAGTTTCATCAATGGCAAAACATGCGATACCATCATGGGTCTCAATGGTGCAGTTGAATATTTCGGCCTGTCTCATGCCAGTACTTCTTAATAGATTGGCTATTAGCTTGTCATCTGGGTTCTTGTTAAGTGCAAACTTGCCCACTATCTCTCGAAGCATTGTATCGGGCATAAACTTGTAGCGTACCTTGTCGCTTTTACCTAGCTTGATATTGCTAAATGGATTCGCTAACTGTGCATTAATCCTTCCGTCGTCTTGAGCAATTTCGAATATTTGCTTAAGGCATGACAAGTAGGTGCTTTTTGTACCTGTCGCCTTATCTAGGGACTTAACCCACAGGACAACATCTGGTCTACTAATGCCTTCTAGCGGCCTATCGTCACCAACACCAACGAATCGATCAACAACCATAGTAAATTTATCTAGGCTTAAATCATCAATAGTACCTTTCTTCTCAGCTATTAGTGAGGCCAAACCTTGTCTTATTGAGTATTGAAATTGAGGAGGGGGCACTGTTCCCTGCTTTGCCTTTTGCAGTGCCCAGAACGATGCTTGATCATCGGCACTAAAGCCCTTTAGAACTACCTCGGCATCTTGTCTGGATCTGGCCTTGGCCTCTGTTAGTTCCGACCATATGTCGGGATTGATTAACGGCTCAGGTTCAGTGAGGTCTAGGTTGCCGCTTTCGTAGTACTCTAAGTGCTTCCTGTAAACGCCTGAGTCGCCTTTGTCTGTCAGCATAGCTTCCCACTCAGCAAGTATTAAATCGACCTTACGAACGGCTACGGCTCGATCTTGGGTTTTCAGATTAATGCTGATTAACTTAGTACCTAACAAATGTTGTAGTTTTTTAGGCGGGAATCGTTGAAACCAGTGGACTTTGTGACGCTCTTTTAAGTAAGATACGCGCATTGTATGACCTCCCAAGGTAAGGGAAGATTCTAGACAGTTTTCTAGACACATACAATAGCTTGAGAAGTAGACCTGTAGCAGTGTAAAGGGTTTAAGGGTGTTTTGGCTTAGTGTCCCTCATCCCCGACCAACTTTCCGGCTTGAAAGCTATGCCGCCCATAGCTCAATTGGATAGAGCATCCGCCTTCTAAGCGGAAGGTTCCAGGTTCGAGCCCTGGTGGGCGGACCAAGGTTTTTTGTCTGTACTGGTTTAAACGTATAACTTCTCAAATATATACCGCTTTAATGGTGGACGTAGCTCAGTTGGTAGAGCCCCGGATTGTGATTCCGGTGGTCGCGGGTTCAATCCCCGTCGTCCACCCCATTAATGCTTCAAATAGACCATCCACTTGGCGCCATTTGGTATCAAAAATATCTTAAATTTGGCAGTATTTTTTAAAAAACATCTCTATAAAGTGGCAAACTCGATCTTCGCGCGCTAATGTATCTGAAACACCCCTTTTGTTGACCCCAAGTAATCACCTTGAATCATTGCCGAATATCCTCAACATGTGGAGCATTTCTTGAAATCAGGAATAATAAAATATTTGTTGTTAACCTTCGCATTGACTGTGATTGTTTTGTCTTGGTTGATCGACACTGATTGGGAGGTGAGTCATACCATTGATATTGAGGCAAAACCATCAACGGTATGGGACTTGCTCGTCAATCTCGATGGCTACCCGCAGTGGAATCGTTATTCGCCCACTGTGACGGGCATACTGGCTGAAGGTGAGGTGTTAGTGGTTGAAGCTCATCTTGATGACGAAGTACGATATGTAAAAAGCCTAGTCTTGTCGGTGAAGCCGGAACAAGAACTGTGTTGGGATACATATAGCTGGTTTAAGTTTTTAGCTAACGGCAAGCGCTGTCGCTGGTTATCTTTGACAGCTAATGGCGGCACTCAATTAATTCATCACGAAGTTATGCAAGGCCCTTTGGCGTGGCTGATAGAAAGGCTTTATCATGAGCGAATTAAGCGCGGGTTGGCTATAGCGAACAGCTCGCTCGCGGCGGCGGCTCGTAAGGACACTTTGAGGGATACGGACAAATCCTATCGTCTCGAGGTAAACTAATTTGAAATCCCGCTGAACATTTCATTATGAGTTAGCATCAGCTTATCCTAACTAGGATTGTGCCAGGCACTTAACTTTGTTGCGAAACCCTCGTTATGGATAGTTCTAATCTTTTGCGCCTCACGCTTATTAGCTGAGAGAGGAGTTCTTGAGGGTTATAGAAAAGGGCTTTTGGGATGCTGGTAATCTTGATCTATTTCTAGGTTGATTAGATTACCTATTCGGTTATTATTAATCAAAAAAAGGAGAGCTACATGAAGATAGCAGAACTAATGAAGCGTGATTCCATGGGNAATCTATTTGGCTGGTTGTGGATTATAGGTACTTTTTCAGCTGTTTATTTCTTTATGCAGGCTTTCTTTTACCAAGACAGTTGGATCCCTTTTTTGGTGGCATTTATCATTGGTGTCGTGGGAAAACAGTTACTGAAGGATTTTGAAGCGGGTAAGAAAAGTTGAATCAAAGAATCTAACCGCACATGTTTATTTCGCTTAAATAACGAGACCACTGATGACTTACTTAGATATAGATTTTGTAAGGAAGCAATTTCCTGCATTTAGCGAACCAACGCTAAAAGATTTTGCCCATTTTGAGAACGCTGGCGGTTCATATGCCTGCCGTCAAATGATCGACGCACTGCATCGCTACTACACAGCGACTAAAGTTCAGCCTTACTATGGATTTGAACCGTCTGTGGATGCGGGCATAAAAATGACGCATGGTCGAGAGCGCATGGCGTCGTGGCTTAATGTTGCAGCCGATGAGGTGCATTTTGGTGCCTCAACCTCTCAAAATAGTTATGTGGTGTCACAAGCATTAAGAGAGCACCTGGAAGCCGGTGATGAAGTTATTGTTACTAACCAGGATCATGAGGCGAACATTGGTGTTTGGAGGCGTTTGGAAGCAGCGGGTATTGTTATTCGAGAGTGGCAAGTTAATCCTGAAACAGCAGAGTTAGAGGACAAAGGATTAGATGCCCTTCTTAATGAGAAGACTCGCGTAGTGGCTTTTACCCATTGCTCAAATATAGTGGGCAGTATTAACCCAGTACGTAAGTGGGCAGATAAAATTCATGCTGCGGGTGCTCTGGCGTTTGTTGACGGTGTTTCCTATGCCGGCCATGGTCTTCCCAATGTGGACGCGCTGGGAGCTGATATCTACTTTTTCTCGCTCTATAAGGTCTATGGGCCGCATCTTGGCGTTATGGTGATGCGTGAGGCTGTTAATAAAACACTACCTAGCCAGGCACATTTTTTCAATGTGGGTTCTGCTACGAGTCGGTTTACACCCGCGGGGCCCGATCATGCGCAGATCGCGTCAGTTAATGGGGTCATTGATTATTTCGAGGCGATTGATGCGCATCATTTTAGTGACAGCGAAAAGTTACTGTCCTCCAAAACAGATCGAGTAGGCGCATTACTTCACAATGCCGAAATTGAGAATTTGGAGCCCTTGCTAGAGTTTCTAAGGCTGCGCAAAGGTATTAACCTAATAGGTAAGACTGTTACTCAGAATCGAGCCCCTACCCTTTCCTTTACGGTCGATGGCACTGATCCTGCTGACGTCGCGGCCAAGCTAGCAGAGCAGCGTATTGGTATAGCGAATGGCAACTGCTATGCGTATAGGCTGATGGAAGCTCTGGGCATACCTCCTGATCAAGGGGTTGTGCGCCTTTCCTTTGTGCATTATACGAGTAAAGCGGAAGTTATCCGCTTAATTGACGCTTTGAAATCTGTTATCTAAACTGATATTTGATTGATTATAAGGTCAACGAATTGGAGCAAGATACGTTAGGTTCTATTTAGTTCGCAAATTAATCTGTGGTCATATATTAAGACCAAAGAGAGGGTGAAAATGGACAGGCGACAGTTTTTGTATGGGGCGACGGCGTTGGCGGCAGCGCCCATGATAGTGAGCTGCGGTGCAGATGGGCCGGTTGTAACTATTGATAATAGTTACCCGGTGAGTAACTTCGGTGCTACATCGACAGCTGAGGAGGTCACCTTAGGATTAGACCTAACAGGAAAGACAGCCTTAGTCACCGGTTGTAATTCCGGCTTGGGTCTCGAGACCATGAGAGTGCTAGCGATGCGCGGCGCACATGTTATCGGTACTGGTAGAACCCTTGAGAAAGCCAGTAAAGCCTGTTCCGGCGTCCCGGGTAGAACAACTCCGGTGGTCTTGGAGTTGTCCAGCTTACAATCCGTCGTAGAGTGCGCAGACACGGTTGCCGGCCTTGGCCTTCCGATCGATATCTTAGTGTGTAATGCGGGCATTAACACCTTTGGCGAATTGGAATTGGTCAATGGTGTTGAGAAAATATTTGCGATTAATCATCTGGGTCACTTCGTGTTAGTAAACAGGTTAATGCCCCTGGTGAAACAGGCTCAGGCTGGGCGTATTATCAATGTGGGAAGTCGCTCTGCCTATGTGCAGGCACCTGCGGTGGGCATAGACTTTGACAATCTTCGAGGTGAAGGCCTATTTGATTCCCAGGAAGCTTACGGCCGATCCAAGTTGGCCAATGCCTTGTTTTCCCTTGAATTGGCCGCACGGTTGGGGGGCTCCAGCGTTACTTCCAATGTTATTCACCCCGGATTGGTCAAAACCAATATCGCTCGCACCGCTCCTGCAGTTCTGCGCAAAGGGTTTGACTGGTTTGGCGGCCTTATTGCTAAAACACCCCAGGAGGGGGCTGCCACTCAGGTTTATGTGGCTACCAATCCCGCTCTCGAGGGAGTCAGTGGCGCCTATTTCGAGGACTGCAATGCGGTTACCGTCAGTGGAGATAACCACATATTCGATAAGCCAATGGCAGAGCGTCTGTGGGCCACCAGCGAAGAGATGGCCCAGGGTTATCTGATATAGACGCGCCGGTTAAGGCGTTTGATGTCGGCTCGGTGGGCGCAGATTGGCTCTATTTAGGTGATGAAAGCTAATTTTATGTCGTTTTTAGGATGCCCAAAGGCTTGCGTAATTGGTTATCCTTCGCTACCTTAGCCGCCAACCAAAATCTGCCCCGTTAAAAGGAAAAACAATGCCTGCTCTAATTCTTGATGGAAAATCTTTGTCGACTCAATCTGAGGCTGATCTAGCTGGCCGCGTGGCCGAACTTAAACAAAAAAATGGCGGTCAAGCGCCTATATTAGCCACTATCTTAGTCGGGGCCGATCCGGCTTCAGCAACCTATGTCAAGATGAAGCAAAACGCTTGTAAGCGAGTAGGCATGGAATCTATTGCCGTCGAGATGCCTGCACATACGTCAACACGAGAATTACTGGCTCAGATCGATGAGCTTAATAGCAACCCTAATTGCCACGGAATTCTGCTGCAGCATCCAGTACCTTCGCCGATTGATGAGCGCGCCTGTTTTGATCAGATTAATATCGCCAAAGATGTCGATGGAGTGACCTGTCACGGCTTTGGCCGCATGGCAATGGATGAAGAGGCTTATGGATCGGCAACACCTCAGGGCATTATGNGGATCCTAGAGGCCTATGATATTGAGTTAGCAGGAAAACATGCGGTGGTGGTTGGNAGGAGCCCTATTCTCGGAAAACCAATGGCTTTGATGCTGTTAAATGCTAATGCGACGGTAACGATCTGCCACTCTAAAACGCAGAACCTCCAAGCTTTAATTAAGCAAGCCGATATTGTTGTTGGTGCCGTCGGCCGTCCAGAGTTCATTCAAGCCGACTGGATTAAAGACGGGGCTGTTGTGGTTGATGCGGGTTATCACCCAGGTGGTGTTGGTGATATTGAATTGACCCCACTGGTTGACCGTGCCGCGGCATACACGCCCGTTCCCGGCGGTGTTGGGCCGATGACCATTAATACGCTAATACAGCAGTCTGTTATAGCGGCAGAGAAAGCCTTACTTAAGGGCTAGGTTTTGCTGCTAATTTTATCGATCATCGCTGAAATTGCGTTTTTTGCGTAAGGCTGGTTTATTGACCAGACCTGCTGCGCAGTTTCTAAGTTAACAATTTCGTTGTGCTCATTAGTGCCACCAGCCTGTCGGAGCGTTTGCTTGGTTCTTAGCAGGAGCTCTTTGGGTAGGTCACGGATGTTAGCTGTGAAGTCAAAAGCTGCTTCGACCAACTCGTTCTGTTTGACGCACTTCCATGCAAGTCCTTTATCGACGGCTTCTTGACCAGTAATCGATTGAGAAAATAACAACATGCCTGCCGCTGTATTCCAGTTCACTAGTTGACGTAACATCCAGCTATTGCCGCCGCCAGGGTGTAATCCTAGACCGAAGAACCGAGGCTCAAACCGAGCTTTTTCGGTCACTATACGAACATCACAGCCCACTGCCATATTGAAACCTGCGCCTACCGCTGGGCCATTAACGGCCGCGATGGTTGGCAGCTCACATTGCGCAATGCTCAGAAAACCACTATAGATATTTTCGAGTATTAATTGGTCAGCCGTTATATCGGTAAGCTGNCCACCTGCACAAAAGGTTGGCCCATTACCAGTCACTATTAGCGCTTTTACATCAGGCTGCTGCTCTGCCTGAGCCACATAATCGACGATCATCTCGCAGACTTCCAACGTGAGCATATTACGCTTCTCTGGATTATTTAGAGTTAATAACGCTATGTTGTCTCGAATTTCAAAAAGCACCAGAGGCATGTGTGAATCCTTGTTGTTAGAGTGCGGTAAGGATACCATTTACCGAGACCAAATTTGAACCGTGAGATCACTGTCAATGTCTATAAAAAAACACCCTGCTATCGCTCTTAGCGCCGAAAAACTGGTCGCACACCGTGGATATCGGGCGAAATATCCCGAAAACACCGCTCTATCGATTACCCAAGCAATAAAGGCTGGCGCTCTCTTTGTAGAGTTAGACGTGCAGTTTAGCCAAGATAAACTGCCCATTATTTACCATGACACAAATTTATCGAGGGTTAGCGGGTCTGATAAGGATGTATTTAATTGCGCTAGAGATGAGTTGCTGCGTTACCCCGCGTATGAACTAGAGCGATTGGGTAGCTGCTTTATAGATGAGAAAATATCGCCGTTAGAGCACCTAGTAACCATTTTGGAAGACAATCCTGAGGTTAAGGCCTTTGTCGAACTAAAGGATGAGTCTATTGAGCATTGCGGCCGAGAGGTTATCCTAGCGTCAGTGCAAGAGATATTACGCCCGGTTGTCNATAGAGCCGTTATTATGAGTTTTGATTATTCGCTGGCTTTAGGCGCGAGACAGAATGGCTGGCCGTTGGTGGGCCTAGTCTTAAGAAGTTGGGATGACCTTTATTCTGACGAGGTTAAAGCTGTCAAACCTGACTTTATTTATACCGATCATCATATTATCCCCCCAGAATGCGATCTCACCAGCATAGAGAGCTTGGCTAACACCACCTTAGTCGCCTATGAAGTTGGTAGTCGAGAGTTAGGGTATGCCTTATTGGCGCGAGGCGTCGATATGCTTGAAACTTTTGAAATTGAAGAGTTACTGGCGACGATATGATCTATTAACCTAACCACGGCGCCAGGTTGTCCCTTCTCGACTATCTTCAAGCACCACACCACGTGACAATAGATCTTGGCGAATTTGGTCAGCCTCACTGAAATTCTTATCGGCCTTAGCCTGTTGTCGTTGGGCGATCATATCGTCAATCTCGGTACTAGAGATATCATTAGAGCCTCTAGCTTGAGTAAACCACTCTTCAGCATCCTGCTGCAGTAGACCCATTAGAGACCCAAGCCCCTCTAGCTCCGCGCGTAAATCTTGCTGTTGCACACCGTCAGCGGCTCGCATCTGTTTGCCCAGACGATGCAATTCGCTGATGGCAAGAGGCGTATTAAGATCATCTAGCAGTGCCTTATACCCTGTGCTGTCAGCAACAATGGTAGCAACGCAGTGGTCAACGCCGCGCAGGTAACCATACAAGGTATCAAGTGAACGCCAGGCGCTATCTAGAAGATCCTTGCTGAAGCTTTGCTCTGAACGATAGTGTGCAGATAAAATGACATAACGTAAGACTTCACCTGGGTATTGGTCTAGTAGGTCATTAACCATGCGAAAGTTGCCCAACGATTTCGACATTTTTTCGCCGTCTATATTAATGAAGCCGTTATGCATCCAAACATTGGCCATCGCTTTACCGTTATGGGCACAGCAGCTTTGCGCTATTTCGTTCTCATGATGAGGGAAAATTAGATCTTGCCCACCGGCGTGGATATCAATAGTATCGCCGAGGTGCTTTTCGGTCATAGCAGAACACTCTAGGTGCCAGCCTGGGCGGCCTTTTCCCCAGGGACTGTCCCAACCCGGCTCCTGATCAGTCGACGGTTTCCATAGCACAAAGTCGCCAGCATAACGTTTGTAGTCAGCCACCTCGACCCGCGCACCAGCAAGCATGTCGTCCAACGAACGGCCGGATAGTTCACCATAGCTATCCATTGATTGGACAGCAAACAGCACATGATCATCAGCCTCATAGGCATGCCCTTTCTCGATCAAAAGGCTAGTCATGCTGATCATTTCCGGAATATGTTGCGTCGCATATGGAGTAATGGTGGGCTCAAGATTATTAAGCGCGGCCATGTCCTCAAAGTAAGCCTTTGAATATCGAGCAGAGACGATCGAGATATCTTCATTAAGCTCGGCTGCAGCAGCCATTATTTTGTCATCAATGTCAGTAATGTTGCGCGCATAGACAACCCTGGGATACTCGTTCTGTAACACACGAAACAGGGTGTCAAATACCACAGCAGGACGAGCATTGCCGATATGCACACGGTTGTAGACGGTTGGGCCGCACACGTACATTGTAATTCGGTCGGGATCGATCGGTTCAAACGGCGCTTTTTCTCGTCTAAGAGTGTTGTATAGCACTAACGAACTTTTTGTTGCTTCGGTCATTCTATACTTTCCAGTTATCGCGTAATCCAATAGTACAATTAAACACCAAATTGTCTAAATCACCGCTATCACGAGTGAAATACCCTTCCCTCTCAAACTGATAATGCTCTCCAACGATCGCTTCAGCAAGGCTCGCTTCCACTTTACAGCCACTCATTTTGACTAACGATTCTGGGTTAAGGTAGTCAAGAAAATTCTTATCACCCTCATCAGGCGCTGCCTCGACAAATAAACGATCATAAACATTAACGTGGCAGTCTACTGACGTTTCATTTGAAACCCAGTGAACAACGCCTCGAGCACGTATGCCGTCCGGCGCATCCTGTCCAACCGTGCCAGGCACAAGGGTTGCTATCACTTCGATAATTTCGCCAGCCTCATTCTTAATGACTTGGTCCGCCCGGATAATATAGGCACTACGCAAGCGAACATAATCTCCGATCACGAGCCGTTTAAACTTTTTTCTAGCGAGACTTGTATCTTCGCTAAAGTCCGATCGATCAATGTAGATCTGCCGACTAAAATCCAGACTACGTTGCCCTAGATCTTCTCGGTTAGGATGACAAGAAACATCGAACTGCTCCTGACCCTCATAGTTGCTAATTGTAATCAGCAGAGGCCTCAGTACACACATGGCGCGACCGGCATTGCGATTAAGGTCGTCACGAATGAAATGTTCAAGCTGAGCCATGTCGACGGTACCGTCGGTTTTGGCAACCGCCAAACTGTCACAAAAGTTTCGAATCGCAGCCGCACTCACGCCACGTCGGCGCAAGCCTGAGATAGTCGGCATACGCGGATCATCCCAACCTTCCACATAACTCTGGTCTACCAACTGTTTGAGCTTGCGCTTACTGGTAACTGTGTAGTTGAGATTTAGTCGTCCAAATTCATATTGCCTAGGAACCGATGGTACGGGTAAGTTAGCAGTCAACCAGTCATAAAGAGGACGATTAGCTGCAAATTCTAGGGTGCAAACCGAGTGGGTAACTCCCTCTATTGCGTCTTCCTGCCCATGGGCGAAATCATAGGATGGGTAGATATTCCATTTATCCCCTGTGCGCTGATGAGCCATCTTTTTAATGCGATACAACACTGGGTCGCGCATATTAATATTTGGCGATGCCATATCGATCTTCGCACGAAGTGTCATTGCACCCTCGCTGATTAAACCTAGGCGCATATCTTCGATTAAACTTAGACTTTCCGCGGCAGCTCTTTCTCTAAACGGACTGTCTTTCCCAGCCTCGGTCAACGTACCCCGATACTCACGCATCTGCTCGGCATTGAGCTCACAGATGTAGGCTTTGCCTTCTGTAATCAAGTGTTTTGCCCAGATATAGAGTTGCTCAAAGTAGTTAGAGGCATAGCAAGGGCCATTGCCTAGGTCGAAGCCAAGCCACTCAACGTCTTTGATGATGGCTTGGACGAATTCGTCATCTTCCTTCTCCGGGTTGGTGTCGTCAAACCGAAGATTACAGACGCCCCCATACTGCTCAGCCAGACCAAAATTGACGCACATTGATTTAGCATGACCAATATGGAGATAGCCATTTGGTTCTGGAGGAAAGCGGGTAATGACCTTTTTAACCCGACCGGCGGCAAGATCAGCATTAATAACCTGCTGGATAAAATTAATTGGTTTTTCAACGTCAGTCATAGTTTTTGCAAAGATCGGGCTAGGAAGGTTTCAAGTATAGCGTTAGCACGCTTTTGGATAAACAAAAAGCCAGAAATAGCGCTTTTTTATTTCGGTAAAGCATAACTTTTTGCAATATCAGTAATGATTGGTTTAAATCAGGCTCGTTACCCCCTAAAATAGTAGCTATACACACTTTTATTATTGCTAAGGAATACTAATGATTACATTTCGGACCACGATGGGTGACTTTTCTGTTGAGCTTGATTTTGACAAAGCACCCGGAACCGCGGCTAACTTCTTACAGTACGCACGCGACGATTTCTTCACTGGCACCATTTTCCATCGCGTCATTAACGGCTTCATGGTTCAGGGCGGTGGTATGGACTCTGACATGAATCAGAAAGCTAGCCGAGCGCCAATCGAAAACGAAGCTGACAACGGACTCACAAACGAGATTGGTACGCTTGCTATGGCAAGAACCGGTGACCCGCACTCAGCATCNTCACAGTTCTTTATCAATGTTGCTAATAATGGCTTTTTGNACCATTCAGGCAAGAACAGCCAAGGTTGGGGCTACGCCGTGTTCGGCAAGGTCGTTGACGGCATGGATGTGGTTGATAACATGAAGGCAGTTAAAACAGGGNATTCTGGCGGCCATCAAGATGTACCGGCCGATATCATAGAGATCACCGNCACAGTCATTGGCGAAGAGTATGCCGATAAATAGAGTGNCTATTTAATGTCTGTTCTGATGATTTCAGACCTACACCTGTCCCCTGAACGCCCGGTCATTGTCCGGGCGTTTTTGGATTTCATAAAGGATCGTGCCGCGCAGGCCGACGCGCTATATATTCTTGGAGATCTCTTTGAAGCGTGGATTGGGGACGACGACCCGAGTGATCTGGCTAATCAAGTGAAAAAAGCCTTATTAGAGTTGAGCAATAAGAAAGTTCCCGTTTATATACAACGTGGCAACCGGGATTTTACGCTCGGCGCTCGGTTCATGCGAGAAAGCGGCGCCACATTACTAGCTGATGAAGAGACTATTGAATATTACGGATATCGGGCACTCGTTATGCACGGCGATTCTCTTTGTACTGATGATGTCGACTACCAGCGCTTTCGTCGAAAGTCTCGAAATCCCGTTTACCTTTGGTGCTTAGTTCATTTGCCATTGAAGTTGCGGCAGAGAATCGCCTCTAAGTGGAGACGTCAGAGTGCAGCGGCCAATAGCAACAAGGCTAGNGCCATAATGGATGTTAATGGCGAAGCTGTAAGCAACGTAATGAATAAGCATGCGGTTGATGTTCTTATCCATGGTCATACTCACCGGCCACATAGACATCAACTAAATAATGGTGAGCGTATTGTGCTAGGTGATTGGGATGCTAATGGATGGACTCTCAGTATAGATAGCAATGGTTTTGAACTGGAATCCTTTCCTATCCTTTAAATTCAACAAATACACCAATTGTATTGAATCTAGCTGGCTATATGCTGTCGTATGAGTATTATTACGACCTTGTTTGTATTAACTTTATTGGATAGGTGATTATGGAAACTGAAAAGTATCGCACGAGCAGTATGTCTAGTGGCATTCAAAGCACGGCTCTTAGCCCTGAGGTTAGCAAAGTACTTCGCAGNACCTACATGCTGCTTGGGACAACTATCGCCTTTAGCGCCCTTATGGCGGGCATATCCATGGCCATCAATGCACCCTATTTTGGACTGATGACACTCATACCCTACTTTTTGTGTTTGTGGATGACTGAGAAAAACAAAAATAGCTCTAAAGGCTTATTTTGGGTGTTTGCTCTAACGGGTTGGCTAGGCTTCACGTTGGGGCCTATTTTAAATATGTATCTAGCCGTTAAAGGGGCAGAACCAATAATGTTGGCTCTTGGTTCGACCGCGTTAGTGTTTTTCGCTTCGTCGGCCTATGTGTTAACCACCCGCAAAAACCTTAGCTTCATGACCGGCTTCTTGATGGTTGGCATGCTGGTAGCCTTTATTGCCGCCATCGCTAATATGTTTTTACAAATTCCCTTGCTGTCTTTAACAGTTAGCGCAGTATTCGCCTTTCTATCCGCTGGTATCATCATGTGGCAGACTAGCGCTATTATTCATGGCGGTGAGCGCAACTACATCTCTGCCACCGTGATGCTGTTTGTAATGATCTACAATCTCTTCCTGAGCCTTCTTAGTATATTTGGTATTATGGGTGATGATTAACCAGCCAGTGTACGTTTTACGCAAAGCCCTGTTTAATAGCAGGGCTTTTTTGATGAGCGACTAAATATATGTCGGACGACAANAACTATCTTGCTAAATTGCCTCAGTGGACGCCTGAGCATGCTGCTGCGCTTGGGTTAGAGCAGAATATTAAGATCATCGATGAGCATGTCGAGGTGTTGTTGTTGGCAAGGGATTTCTACAAGGATTATGGTTTTTCCCCCTCAATGAGACCCTTATGTAAGACCGTTACTGCTGCCTTGGGTGTTAATAAAGGCCGTAGCATCTATTTAAATCAATTATTTCCTGGCAGCCCCGCCAAGATCGTAGCCCAGTTGGCTGGGCTACCTAGACCCAAGAACTGTTTGTAGGCGCCCTATTTATGAAACGTTTGAGTGAATACCCCNGTGCCGCGACACCTAAGGGCGCACCTAAGCTAACTGACGAGCAACAACGTGAGTTGGTACAACAGATAGTTGATTGGCAGATCGAGCTTAACAGCGGTACTGCGCAACTGTCTCGCGTTTACCAGGTTGATAACTTTGTTCAGGCAATGGCTTTTGCCAATCAAATCACCTTGATTGCGGAAGACGGTAATCACCATCCCGCCCTTTTAGTCGAATGGNGACGTATTAGAGTGTCATGGTGGAGTCATAGTATTGGNGGGCTGCATCTAAATGATTTTGTGATGGCCGCGAAAACTGATGAGATCTACAACGCCTTATGACTGACATATCGACGCCTTCGATTGAATACAATGCCAACAATTATCAACTGCAACTCGATGCCAAAATCGCCGTCTATAGAAACGCTCTTGGGGCTCTAGGTGACTATTCAGTTACGATCTACCCTTCAGCGCCGTTAAATTTCCGTATGCGGGCTGAATTTCGAATTTGGCATGAACATGGGTCTGCTTACTATGCGATGAATCGTTCTGGAGAAAAGCGGCCCTACATAATCCATGGTTTCCCTATTGGGGGCGCGTTGATTAACACCCTCATGCCTCAGTTATTAGGCGCTATAAATGCGAGTCCAGTGCTTAGTCAGCGGCTATTTAGCGCTGAGTATTTGACCACTACCAGCGGTGAAGCTCTGATTACCTTGATCTATCACCGGCCATTAGATGCAATTTGGGAGTCGGAGGCTTTAGGCCTGCAAAAGACTCTAGGCATTAGCATTATTGGACGTAGTCGCAAACAAAAGATAGTTTTAACACAGGACTACGTGACTGAAAAATTGAGGGTCCAAGGCAAAGATTACTTGTATCAGCAAGTTGAGTCTGGCTTCACTCAACCCAATGCTAATATTAATGTGAAAATGCTTACATGGGCCAGTGAGTGCTGCAGTTATATAGCAAAGGGTACCGATCTACTTGAGCTGTACTGTGGTAATGGCAATTTTACTGCTGTTCTAGCTCAGCATTATCGACAAGTGTTAGCCACAGAGGTGTCCAAAGTGTCTGTGGCGTCTGCGCACACTAACTTTGCGCTGAATGGTGTCGGCAATGTCACCGTGGTTCGACTGTCCAGTGAGGAGGTAACCCAAGCNCTAAATGGAGACCGCCCCTTTAGGCGTCTGAAAGAGATTGATTTGGGGAGTTATAATTTTTCTACTATCTTCGTCGACCCACCACGCGCTGGGTTAGACGATGATACGCTCAAGCTAGTCTCGCAATTTGAAAGTGTGCTCTATATTTCTTGTAACCCAGAAACCCTCATGCGGAACTTGGAAGAGTTGGTGAAAACCCACGAAATAAGCAATGTAGCTGTATTTGACCAATTTCCTTGGACCCACCACCTAGAGAGTGGTGTTTTGTTAAAGCGGCGTAATTAACTTAATCGGAGCCTGGTTAACTGCTCACCACTGGCTTGCACAAACTCACTATACTTGCTCTCAATAGCCGTTCTTTCCTTTGTCAATCGGCTCTTTTCTGACGCCTCTAGAGCCTGCCAGTCGACAAGTATAGGAACATGAGAGGTTGCTTCAGCAAGCTGTTGAAAGACCGAAAACAACATTTTTTCCTCAGGGTTAGCTGCAATTTTTTGACTCAGAAAGCCAATTCGCATGGCGGCCTCGGTCTCGGTTAAATCCTTCTGCATCAGCGCTTTGGCAATGATTTGAACCGATTTTCTAGCATCACTATCACTGCGCTCAAGATCCTCTCTGAGCTCTTTATCAGCCTGTTCTTGGCGTGACTTCTGGCGCTTNAACTGCATACCTAAGTAAAAGGCATAGCCAGTCAAGATCACAATCACAGCCCCACCAATGAGTATGAGTCCAGATGTCACTATGTCTCGCTCTCATCGGGAAGACCGCTTAAGCCTGGTAGCTGAGCGTTTTGAGTTGCCATAGACACCATATTGTCAGGCAGGCTTTTCTTGGCCTTAGCGCCTAGCGTCTTCAACTCCTCCGTGCGTCGAACAAGATTACCTTTGCCACTAACTAACCGCTTGTGTGCCGTGTCCCAAGCCTCTTTGCCTTTATCAAGATGCCGACCAACGTCATCAAGGGCTTCAACATAGCGAACAAATTGATCGTAGAGAGCCCCTGCCTTATTGGCAATTACCTGAGCGTTTCGGTTCTGGTCTGCGTAACGCCAAAGATTCTTAATGGTTCTTAAGGTCACCATAAGAGTGCTTGGGCTAACTAGGATGATGCCTCGGTCATAAGCGTCGCGCATGATCTCAGGGGCCCGATCTAAGGCCACCATAAATGCGGCCTCGACAGGAATAAAGATGAGGACAAAATCAAGACTATTAACGCCCTCTAAACTCTCGTAATCCTTAACACTTAAGCCCTTAATATGAGCTCCAAGCGAAGACAGATGTTGTTTCAAGCACTGCTGCTTGATCTCATCATCATCAGCATGGAAATATCGCTCATAATCAACCAAGCTAACCTTAGCATCGATTATGATATCTCTACCTTCAGGGAGGTGGATAATGACGTCAGGATTACGTCGCTTACCATCGTCGTCCTTCAAGGCAACCTGAGTGTCATACTCGCGGCCCTTTGTAAGGCCAGAGTCTTCAAGAAGTTTCTCAAGGACAAACTCGCCCCAATTTCCTTGAGCTTTATTATCACCGCGCAGAGCATTCGCAAGGCTCACAGCGTCGGCTGAAATTTGTAAGGTTTGTTTTTGTAGTTCACTAATCTGGCCGACAAGCTTATTGCGGTCTGCATTTTCTTTGTCATATACAGTCTCAACTTGTTTCCGGAAGTCCCCAATATCTCTCCGCAAAGGGCTAAGAGATACCTCAAGAGCCTCTTTGCTCTGTACGGAAAACTTGGCCTGTTTGTCCTCAAATATCCGGTTTGCTAAGTTTTCAAACTCTTGGCTGAGACTTTGCTTAGCATCCTGCAGGAGCTTCAATTGCGCTTCATACTGGGATTGCTGATTTGAGAGTCTTTCTTCAAGAACCCTGTTCATGGACATTAATTCTGCATTATCAATACCCTCATCTACGCTCTCTTTCGAACGCGTAAAAAACACGCCCAAAACCAATCCGACGATAAGGCCAATCAATGTTGCAAAAACTAAACTGAGGCTAATAGAAAATTCCATAGCTTTATTGTAACAGTCTACTGTCAATTACATCATTGTTTTGCGATTATAGAGTTCTATTTTTTATACAGCATCCGACCAAGCAACTATGTTAGCTCCTTTAATTAATATCAGCCTATTTCGTGAATTTATAGAGGGTGATCGACTTATCCTCACGCCTAATCATCGTCTAGCTGCGAAGATCACGGATGCATGGGCAATCGCTAACCGCGATGACCGAAGGGTTTGGCAGGCACCACGAGTCTTCTCAATTGATCATTGGTTACGTTTTTGTTGGGATGAACTTCAAGACCAAAATCATGATCTGGTNGCTGGGTTAGGAATAGTTGGGCAGCANCAAAGCCGATACTACTGGGAGCGAGCGATTAAGCTCAACCATCCAGAGCTTAGCTCCAAGTATGCCANGCTTGCTGACGATACGCTCAGCAGGCTTCAACAGTGGAACCTAGCGTACCCTGACGTGCCAAGCGACTCTCCTGCCGCAGATTACTTTAAACAATGGGCTCAAAGCTTTGATGGGTTACTTCACAGAAACAATTTAGTGACCACCGCACAAAGTTGGCACAGCATAGCTAGGGGCTTTGAAGCTGGTGCTCTACCCATCGAAGATGAGGTCGTTTTGTATGGCTTCCAGTCAATCCCTCCCATTCAGTCTAATATCATTAATGAGGCCTCGCGACAGTGCACCACTATTAAGACACCTATTAGTCAGACACAGGCTTCAGTATTAAACGTAGCTAGCCCGGCCGAAGAACTGAGGCTTGCGGCTCACTGGGCTGCACAACAGCTTAAAATAAATAAAGATGAACGAATTGGCATTATTATTCCTGATCTTAAAGATAATTTGGCGGCAGTTGCTCGGGTGGTTGCCGAAGCCTGTCAGACTGAGAAGATTAATCCAGTAGTCAATATCTCTGCTGGCATTTCTCTTTCGGCGACCGCGATAGTGAGCCAGGCACTAGACTTGATCGGGATGCTGAAGCAACAGTATCCACTTGAAGCTTGGATAACAATTCTTTACAGCCCGCATTCGTTATTTGACAGACTACCCATCTCATTTCGGGTTGATGCTGAAAACAGGTTGAGGGCGGCAAGTCGCTTCACATATGATTTGCGCGAATTTCTTAATGAAGTGATGCCCAATTCATCAGAAGACAACAGTGAGCACACGGACCTAATACTGCGGCCACTCATAACGACACGAGACTCTCGTGCAGTTACAGAGGTCACTAAGCAAGACTATTCGAGTTGGGCGCTGATGTTTAAATCTGTTTTAAATGATCTTGGCTGGCCCGGGAGTAGAAGCCTAGATAGTGCGGAATATCAGCAGAGAGCGCACTGGGATAGATTACTCGAGGAGTTCAGCGAGCTTGATAATTTGTTAATTGAGGTGGGCTTCAACAGCGCACTAAAGCAATTAAGGCTGCTTGCTCAAGATGCAGTGTTTCACCCTCAGACCGCTGATGCCCCCCTGCAAATTCTCGGACTATTGGAAGGCGATGGCCTGCGCTTTGATCAGCTGTGGATCACTGGCATGCATAGCCAGAACTTCCCTGCCTCGGTGGCCATAAATTCGCTTCTTCCTGCTAGCTTTCAGCGTCTTCATGCGATGCCCCATAGCCTACCTGAGCGCGAGCTTGAAATAGCTCAATCTCTCTTGCAGGGATTTAAAAACAACACAGGTCGGCTGTTGCTCAGTTATCCAGAATTAAAGGGTGAAGAGCAAATGGAGCCGAGTCCGCTTCTGAGGCTTGATCCGCGTGTAAATAGTGAAGTTATTGCTGGCGATGTTACACCGCACCCCCGGTGGTTAACTCCAGCTCATCAATACGAAGTCTTTAAAGATAGTGCACCGCCTTACGATCCTGACAAGGAAACCATAAGAACCGGAAGTACACTGTTAAAAAACCAGTCACTCTGCCCTTTCAATGCATTCGCCGTTCACCGCCTGAAGGCGGAGCCTTTGGAAGAGCCAAGTCAGGGACTTTCTGCTAAGGATCGTGGGTCTTTGTTACATGATATTTTGTTCCGACTCTGGCGCCAGTGGGACAATTCTTCGTCCCTATACAACTTAACAAGCGCAGCACTGCACGAGATCTTGACCGAGACTATCAATGAAACCTTACACGAATTCATTCCTCGGCATTCTATTCTTCGGGGTAACCGCTATCGGGCGTTGGAACAGACTAGGCTCGAAAAACTATTATTGGCCTGGCTGGAGCTAGAAAAACAGCGACCCCCCTTTTCTGTCATTGACCTGGAATGTAGCCAACGCCTGAGGTTTGGCGACCTAGAAATATCACTAAAGCTAGACCGTATCGACTCGGTGGATGGTGATTTAGTAGTTATTGATTATAAATCAGGGGAAGTAACCGCATCGCATTGGCAAGGAGATAGGCCAAAAGATCCACAGTTGCCTCTTTATGTTTTGGCTAGTGAGCCACAGGCTAAGGGCTGTGCCTTCGCTCAAGTTAAAGCCGGTAAGATTAAATTTACCGGCACTAGTGAAAGTGAGTTGATTGCGGACGTAAAACCACTAGATAGCTGGGATGCCCAAGTGAGTCAGTGGCAATCAGCTATTAAGGGCTTGGCTGACGAATTCACCAGTGGCGTAGCTCAGGTCGAAGTATTCGACACTGGAAGCTTTCAGTATCAGACTCACCTATTACCATTAAATCGATGGCATGAAGAGTCGGATATAAATACTGAATTGTTAAACAAGAGCAACCAATGAGCATAGTTGCTGACCAAGCCCTGCGCAGCCAAGCGCTCGATACTGAGAGAAGTTTTATTGTCTCTGCCCCCGCTGGGTCTGGGAAGACCGGGCTTATTACCCAGAGGGTTCTGCGGTTATTGTGCACTGTCGACAACCCTGAAGAGATACTGAGTATTACCTTTACGCGCAAAGCTGCTGCGGAAATGGCTAGTCGAGTTCATAGTGCCCTTCAACTTGCTGCTTACCACCCGCGTCCTGATGATGAGTATCAAGCCGAGACATGGGATTTAGCCCGCCTAGCGGTCGCCAGAGACCAGCAGCGTGACTGGAATCTATTGGATTTACCTGGCCGCTTACGAATTCAGACTATTGACGGATTTTGTCGCTATATCGCTAGCCAGTTCGCTTTAGAGACCGAATTGGGCGATCTATCAGATCCCGGCGAGCAACCACAGGTTCACTATTCTGCAGCCGCCCGATCATTATTGGGAAAATTGGAGGGAGATGACACTACGGCACAGTACCTAGAGGTGCTCCTTAGGCATACCGGCAACGATCTATCACGGTGTGAAACATTACTCGCCGATATCCTTAATAAGAGAGAGCAATGGCTACCGCTGATCTATGACGCAGCGGGTAATCAGGCCTATTTCAAACAGGTCATTGAAGGCATAGTGGCGGAGACTCTCTTTGAATTAAGCGATGTCCTGATGCCGATCGCTGGTCAGTTGATTGAGCTTGTTGATTTTGCCGCTACTCATCTACCCCCAGAGAAGAATCCAGCTTTACAAGAGCTTGCGGGCATTGCTGATTTTCCTGATGATGATCTGGCGGGTATCGGCCAGTGGAAAACCGTTCTTCGTATGTTGGTCACGCAAAAAGGGGAATTGCGAAAGTCAGTGACAAAGAATGATGGTTTTCCTACCGAAGAAAAGGCCGCTAAAGCACGGATGAAGGAGTTGCTTGAGTGGTGCTCTGAGCAAGGAGCTATTGTTGATTTAATAGCTAATGTGTTGCATTTGCCTGACGCTGAAATTAGCGAATCACAGCAGGCCCTGTTAGATGCTCTTGGTTTTTTACTGCCCAAGCTAGCCGCGGAACTCAATGAGCAGTTTAGGCTACACGATCTGTGTGATTATTCTTCGATTACCCTTTCAGCGCTTCAGGCCTTGGAGCCATGCCCAGAGGATGCGGGAATCTCGGACATAACACTGAGAATGGACTACCAACTGCGGCATATCCTAGTTGACGAGTTTCAAGATACATCACAGACTCAAATCAAGCTGCTAAAGGCGCTTATAAGCGGCTGGGAGCCTGGCGATGGTCGTAGTTTGTTCTTGGTTGGAGATGCCATGCAGTCTCTGTATAGCTTTAGGAACGCCAACGTCGGTCTTTTCATCAATAGTCAACGGCATCCGATAGGGCCAGTAAGCTGTATTCCTCTTGCTCTAACGACTAATTTTCGCTCCAATGAGGGCATCGTAGACTGGGTGAATACGGTCTTTCAAGATGCGTTCCCAACGCGGCCTGATATTAGCCGCGGGGCTATTCCTTACTCACCATCGATCGCCTACAAAGGTGCTGAAACAGATCCTGCCGTAAGTTTTCAAGGTTTCCTGGGGTCAGGTTATGAAATGTCTGAAGCAGAGGAGATCGCCCTTAAATGCAAGGAAATAAACAATAAGTACTCAGATCAGTCCATAGCCATTTTAGTTCGAGGCAGAAGTCATCTCAGAGCCATTATCCCAGCTTTACGACGAATGGGCCTCAACTGGCAGGCTCATGACATTATGCCTTTGGCAAGCCGAATGCCGGTGGTTGACCTAATGTCCATGACTCGTGCCCTGCTGTCTCCCGCAGATCGCATCGCCTGGTTATCACTTCTAAGGGCCCCGTTTTGTGGATTGGGGATGAGCGATTTGCTTCTGTTGACCAATAGTACACAGCGGAATGCTTATCGTGGTGACCCGATCATTGAGCAACTTGGCACAATACTGTCTTCCAATAGCTTTTATGAGTTCTCAAGCTATGGTCAGACTAGCCTCCAACGAATTGTGCCAGTCTTGTTAAACGCATGGGAAAACCGGGGTCGTAATAATTTTCGCAACGCGCTAGAACACACTTGGCAGCAGCTGGGGGGGCCTGCCTCACTTTCCGGAGGTGCTGATCTAAGTGATGTTCGCCGTTATCTCGATTTAGTAGAGACATGGCAGATGGCGGGGATAATCAATGATTGGGCTAATTTTGAGTTGGCGGTAGATAAACTCTATGCCGAACCATCACCGGTGAACATACAAGTCGAACAGTCAAAAAATATCATCCAGGTAATGACTATTCACAAGTCTAAAGGGCTAGAGTTTGATCATGTTTTTTTGCCAGGCCTCACTCGACGTTCAGCATCGGATAAGAAGCCGCTTTTACGCTGGCAAGAACATATCGACTCCGATAGTCAATCAACACTCGTTATGGCGCCTCTTGGGGCCTACGACGAGGAAGACGACCCAGTGTATAGTTATCTTAAGCATGAAGCCGGTGTTAAGTCACGGTTAGAAAATACCAGAGTTCTATACGTCGCATCTACCCGCGCTATTAAACACCTTTATTTGTTCAGCGAGGTCAAGGCTGCAAAGAATGGCACGTGGGAAACACCTTCAAAAAATACGCTTTTGGCTCCGGTTTGGTCTTTCATTAAGCAGGGTGTCGATGCCGGCAGATATCAGGTGATAGACACTAATGTGGAGGAGGGTCTCTCAGGACAGAGAGCAATCAGCCCCATACTGCAGCACATTCGACGGCTACCAGAAAGCTACGAAATACCGACTGCTTCCACCGTAGCTATCGAAACCGGTCGCAATGAAACCACGCCAGCGGAAACAAAGACCTTAGACCCAAATCTTAACCGGCGAGCCCGGCATCTTGGCACAGTGATGCACCGCACCTTAAAGCAACTTGCTAATGAGGGCATAAAGGCATGGCCAGAGAGCCGACTTGCTCGTTTACCTCTAAGTTGGTCAGCGCAACTCAAGGAACTTGGAATCATTGTCGATAAGTCCGAATTAAGTGAGCTTGTCGCGGCATTGCAAACCATGCTCAAAGACCCGAAAGGTCAATGGATGTTAGAAGCTCATGAGGATGCCCAGTGTGAGGTTGCTCTGGGGTATTATCGGGCAGATAGCCATGAAGCTGGCACTTCAGTCATCGACCGTACCTTTATAAGCGATGGTACGCGGTGGATAGTGGATTATAAATTCACGGCTCCAAATGATCATGAAACAGTGGAAATGTTTGAAGAGCGCCAGATCAACGCCTATAAAAAGCAGCTATCTCATTATGTAAGACTATATCGGGATTTGGCACCTGAACCGGTAAGTAGTGCTCTTTATTTTCCAAAGATAGGGTTGTTTAGTGAAGTATATGTGGATTAATCTTCAAAACTGCTTATTTTTCAGTACAATAACGCCCCTTTATTGAATCATTGTCACTAGGAAATCCAAAATGGATCCGAGAGCTGTAGAAAACATTAATATTGAGTTACCCGAAATCCTGATCACGCCGTCTGAATTGAAGCGTGAAATTCCTATTTCTGATAAAGCGCGTGAAACAATTTCGAATGGCCGTAAAGCGATAGAGAACATACTGACGCGTAAAGATCATCGCATCGTTGTGGTTGTTGGGCCCTGCTCAATTCATGACATTAAAGCTGCGCATGATTATGCCCATAAACTAAAAGAACTTGCCGACAAGGTAAGCGATACCCTACTCATTGTTATGCGTGTTTATTTTGAGAAGCCACGCACCACGACGGGATGGAAGGGTTTGATTAATGATCCTTTCATGAACGACTCGTTCAAGATTACCGATGGGCTGCACATTGGTCGTCAGTTGCTGCACGATGTGTTAGAAATCGGACTACCTACAGCGACTGAAGCACTTGACCCAATTTCGCCACAGTACATGCAAGACCTTATCGCATGGTCTGCGATTGGNGCCCGAACTACTGAGTCACAGACGCATCGTGAGATGGCTTCTGGTCTTTCCTCGTCTGTTGGCTTTAAGAATGGTACTGACGGTAGTCTTACTGTCGCTATTAATGCCCTGCAATCAGTAGCGAGCGCTCATCGGTTTCTCGGCATTAACTCAGATGGAAAAGTCTCGGTAATCACCACTAAAGGTAATCCCTATGCGCACATTGTTTTACGGGGTGGAAATGGTAAGCCAAACTATGATTCAGTGAGCGTGTCGATCTGTGAGCAAGAGTTAAATGCAGCAGGTATAACCCCCAATATCATGGTGGATTGTAGCCATGCAAACTCTAACAAGGATCATGATTTGCAACCCCTTGTGCTGGACAATGTTGCCAATCAAATCGTTGAAGGAAATACATCCATTGTCGGTGCTATGATCGAGAGCCATCTAAACGCAGGGAGTCAAAAACTATCGAGTAACCCTACTGATATGGCTTATGGAGTATCAGTAACTGATGCCTGTATCGATTGGGAGACGACTGAAGCCAGCCTTTTAGCTATGGCAGAAAAGTTAAGAGATGTGCTCAAAACTAGATAGCTCGGCGAGTCTCATTTTTAGGGTTGCTGGGGCTGGTCATTTGATCTAGCATATTATTTTTAGCGTTCGCCTTTAAAACAGGATGTTTGACTCACTATGCCTCGATTAATTTTACTTCTCGCTCTTATTGGAGGCCTCTGGTATTGGTGGTCTGTGGTCAAAGGTCTGTCTGCCGAAGAACGTCGTCCATTCTTGTGGCGTTCTACATTTTGGGGTGTTTTAACCCTTTCAATAATATTAGTTGCCTCCGGTCGTATGCACTGGTTAGGTGCTGGTATCGCTGCGCTTATACCTTTAACCAAAGGCATTCTAGCCATGGGTCTAAGAGCACTTCCTTTCTTGCGTATTCTCAGTCGCTTTAAAAGCAGTCCATCTCAATTTAGGACCAAGTCACTACTGGTTACGGTTAATTTTTCAACAAAACAGATGAGCGGTGAAGTGCTGGCCGGCGAATATACAGGCAAAATTCTGTCAGAACTAACAACAGATGAAATGAATGTATTGTCAGCTAGTTTAAGGGCCAATGATCGGGAGTCCTTTGTTTTGCTGCATGCGTACCGGATGCGAAATGGCGATAGTTCACAGGAATCATCTGGCGAGTATCAGCCAGGTGGTTATTCAGATTTGTCGACTGAGGAGTCCTATAAGATCCTTGGCCTAGAGGTTAATGCTTCAAAAGACGATGTGGCCAAGGCGCACAAGCGCTTGATTCAAAGGCTGCATCCCGATCGTGGAGGTAGTGATTATCTGGCGGCAAAGATTAATGCAGCGAAAGATAAACTAAGCTAGTCGTTAAGATTGCAGAATGTAGTGAATGTATCTTCCTAACCATTTGTATGGCTCTAAGATTGAATGTTTGAGCTCCATATCAATAACAGCTGAATCATCAAAATGCCCCCCTCTGGGGTTAGTAACATAGTCATGGAATACTCTGATTCCTGACGAATGCTCCACGTTCATCGATAACTGCCCTACCCACTCGTCGATTAACTCGGGTTTAAAAGGTGTATGTGGCGTTAGGCTGCCCGGATCAGCACTAAACTGGTTAGTTAGCACTTTGAAGTTTCCGCGCATTAGATTGCGATATACCAATCCATTTTGGTTGTAAAACGTGACGGACATACGACCATTGCTGCCCATAAAGGCTTGTAGCGAGCTAAGTAGTTCTTCAGGTTGTGCCAGCCATTCAATCAAAGCATGGCAGATAACTAAGTCAAAAGTGCCAAGCCCTTTTTTCAATAGATCTTGATAGGGACATTGGTACCAAATAATACCGTCGCTAACCGATTCTTGTTCAGCCAGCTTTTGAGCATAGACAAGCATGTTCTCAGATAGATCGTTGTACACGACCTCATGGCCTAGGGCTGCTAGTTTGGCGCTCAATTGTCCCAGACCACCGCCTATATCTATTATTCGCAGGGGTTTGCCGCTTAAGATCTGAGGCATAGTAGCGACGAGGTCTCGCCAAATTACCGCTAACCTAATCTCACCTTTAAGCCCGCCGTATACTTTCCGCGCAAACTTCTCCGCAAGATCATCAAAATTTCTATCACCATGTTTGTAATCTGACATTTTGAAGGCTTTTTATCGAATAAACTGTATTAAAGCAAAAACCCAAGAAGGGTTATATAGCTTGCTAGGCTTTTGCACACTACAATGGAGAACCAAACTTCAAGGCACCCCAAATGGCGAATCATTCCCCTACTGTTGAACTGGCTATGCAGCTCGTTGCACTACCTTCCGTCACGCCAGAAGATGCCGGTTGTCAAGCTATGATGATCAAGCGATTGAAAGCTTGTGGCTTTACGGTTGAGAATCTTCGATTTGGTGATGTTGATAATTTTTGGGCGATCCACGGAAACTCAGGGCCTATTTTTTGTTTTGCAGGTCACACTGACGTAGTGCCTACTGGTCCTATTGAGAGTTGGTCCCATCCTCCGTTTATGCCCACTATAGTCGAGGGTCAGCTGTATGGTCGAGGTTCAGCAGACATGAAGGGCTCACTTGCTGCCATGGTAGTTGCGGCGGAGACTTTTGTGAACGAATTCCCGAATCATCAGGGGCGGCTAGCATTTCTTATAACTAGTGATGAGGAAGGTCTCGCAGTCAATGGAACCGTAAAGGTCGTCGACTGGCTGCAAGAGCAAGGGATAACCCCTGAGTGGTGTTTGGTCGGCGAACCCTCTAGCTCCATCCAATGTGGAGACACCATAAAAAATGGCCGTCGGGGCTCTCTGGGGTGCAATCTGATGATTAAAGGAACCCAAGGCCACGTGGCTTATCCGCATTTAGCCGCAAATCCCATTCATTTAAGCCTCCCAGCACTTGATGAATTGGCCAGCCAGGTGTGGGACCAAGGTAATGATTTCTTCCCAGCAACATCGCTGCAGATATCAAATATTAACGCGGGAACAGGCGCTACCAACGTTATACCTGGGTCGATTAAAGTAGTGTTTAACTTTAGGTTTTCAACTGAAGTTACCGAATTAGAGCTGAAGGATCGAGCTGAAGCAATACTGAGTAAACACCAATTAGACTATGAAGCGGTGTGGAGCTTGAGCGGTCAGCCTTTTTTAACCGAAAAAGGCGACTTAGTTCAGGCCGCCTTAAACGGCATAGCAAAGACTACCCACCTAGAGGCCCAATTATCCACTGCGGGAGGGACCTCTGATGGACGATTTATAGCGCCACTAGGTACTCAGGTTGTGGAATTAGGCCCAGTAAATCAAAGTATCCACCGTGTCGATGAGAACGTATCTATTGCTGACCTCAACACGTTGACANAAATCTACCNGAACATTCTTCAAGAACTACTTGCCTAAGTGTCGGTGCCAGTAAGGAACAAACTCCAAGNAATCGACTATTCATGAGCCTATACATTGTATTTCTATATATCTCGACGGTGCTTATCTGGGGGTCCACATGGTTGGCAATTACCTATCAGCTTGGCTCAGTAGACCCCATTATCTCAGTCATTTACCGTATGCTTTTATCGTCGGTTCTATTATCTATACTTTGCCATATCAGAAGTATCTCTCTCCGCGTGAGCTTTCAGAATCACACCTTTTTAATGGCCCAAGGAGTGAGTTTATTTGGCCTCAATTATTGGATCATCTACATGGCTGAGAGTTACTTGGCCAGCGGTATTATTGCGGTCATATTTTCACTAATAGTGCTTTTCAATATTATTAACAGCAGGATATTTCTAAGGCGGCCAATCAACGCCAATATCGCGTTGGGTGCGTTTGTCGGATTATCAGGTATCTGCTTGCTATTTTATCCCGAATTAACAAACGTTAGTTCGGACAATGGCGCGATTATGGGCTTTGCTCTGGGTTTAACCGCTGTATTTATAGCTTCGTTAGGCAATATGGCTGCAACACGTAATGGACTCACAGGTCTCTCTGTATGGTCTATCAACGCATGGGGGACACTCTATGGTGCTATAGCTCTGATTATCATAGCGCTCCTCACTGGAACGGAATTCACCTACGAATATAGCGCCTCATATACAGCCTCATTGGTTTATCTGGCAATCTTTGGCACGATCCTGGCGTTTGGTGCCTATCTAAAACTAATGATTTTAATCGGGCCAGAGAAAGCTGGGTATGGCGCTCTGATGATTCCCTTTGTGGCAATAATCTTATCGACATTGTTTGAAAGCTATCAGTGGACCACTATGGCCATCGTTGGCTTCATGCTGGCTGGGCTTGGAAACTATATGGTTATGTCAAAAAAAACCTAGCCAGGTAGCTTGTTTAGAGCAAAAACATCAAAACGAGTACTCTTGCCTGATAGGGAGTAGCTAGGTGTTAGATTGCCTAATTGTTCAGCCGATACTGAGCGTTTAACGACGACTCTATACCTTGCTTGCTCTAAGGCAAGGCCGAGTAGGTCCGCACTATCATCATCGGATCCTACAATGCGATGAAAAGCCTGCATTTCCTTCTTAACCTTCGCAGATTTCTTTCTCTCCGGGAACATGGGGTCTATATAAATAATATCGGGTCGCTGTTCTAAGGTGAGCGATTGTAAAAACGTCTTGGAGTCCTGCCCAAACAGCGTAATTCGGGCAATAATTGCCCCTAGAGCAGTATCCGTCGAAGCTGCTAGTCGGGCCCTTTCAATCCCGTCACTTAATAAGCTATGCACTACTTTGTTTCTTTCTATTAGTGTCATTGAGCAGCCTAGAGAGGCCAAAACAAAGCCGTCGGCCCCTAAGCCAGCTGTCAGGTCGAGTACCTTAGGCCGAAAACGTCCTGAAACGCCTACAGCCTTTGCAATGGCCTGCCCGCTCCCACCACCATAATTGCGACGGTGAGTATTGGCGGCGCTGCCAAAGTCACAACGGATTGCACCGTGGAGCTTGCGTTAGTGGGTGACAAGGAGATCCCCAATTCATCCAATATCAGCTCGTATTCGAACATTTCTTGCTTTACTTCTAGATTGAGCGCGGAATTAAGCATGGGGTAACCCAGCTCTTTTGATAACTGTTTAGCCTGATCAGATAGCAAAGAATTTTTACAATTAATAACAATAGTCGACATGGTACTATTTAACCATACAATAGAGAGCCCCAGGATTGAGAGCCATCAACATGAAACTTATTTTTACAGCCTTTTGTTTGAGCCTGCTGTCATCATGCGCTGATTACGAGTATACGTTGAACGATCGACCGATACTTGTAAGAAAGCCGGTGTCTGTAGAAGTTACTGTCATAGATCCAAACCTATCTCTATGTTTAACCGAAACACTAAAGATTCAAAATCATACTAATATTGGTGATCTTGAAATCCTCGATTGCAGCTTTGCTGGCATTAAAACTCTTGACGGTTTGGAGCAGTTCCAGGGACTAATGAGGGTCAAACTCAACGGCAATAAACTTTCTGATATCGGGGCACTACTTTCGTTAGGCGTATTGTCTGTTGCTGACTTAGATAACAACGATAATATTCCGTGCGAGCAACTTGCGACGCTAGAGGGCTATATTGGTAAGGGGCTAACGCACTCGAGAGAGTGCAGATCGTAGAATTGGGCTCAATATCGGAGTAACTCCTACTATTTTCCAGTAAAAGTTACTCACAATATCTGTGGATAACTTTGTGGATAACAGTGATCGAGGTGGTTTAACGCCCAATTAATCACGCCTTTTCTTAGATTGATCATTTTTTAACCAG
>JGI26247J51722_1000024_pt1 | contig 61585 bp, 58 predicted proteins | sample SaaInlV_100m_DNA_2_FD_51722 | JGI IMG/M metagenome (IMG submission 51722)
GGCAACGCACTAACAGCCTTAGTCGAGTGAAAACAGTCGCTCTTTGAAGGCGTGTAGTATAACTACAAAAAATAGATTATTAAAGCTACTTTTAAGACTCCTTTCTTAGCAAGATAACATAATATTTCTATAAGTTATTGTAATATATAGATTTAAAGTAAAATAAAAAGCAACCCGCTAGCTAGTAAATTTACATATATTGAGGTTTAAAACAAGCTAATGGGACTACAGGAAGAGGAAATGCCCTCTTTACCCGCCTACAACACGTTCTGCTTACCCCTCTGAGATCTCTTCGACCGATGAGCCGTCTGGCCAAGCATTAAAAACTGCTTTGACTAAAGTCGCTAGTGGGATCGCAAAAAACACGCCCCAGAAACCCCAAATGCCGCCAAAAAGCAGGACCGCCACGATGATGGCGATTGGGTGTAAATTTACCACTTCAGAAAACAATAAAGGCACCAGCACATTTCCATCGAAAAACTGAATAACGCCATAGGTGAAGAATAACCATAAGAACTCAGCTGAATAACCCCACTGGCTATATCCTACAAGTAATACAGGCAAGGTTACGACACTGGCCCCTATGTAGGGTATGAGCACCGACAGCCCTACTAGAAGGGCCAATAACGCTGCGTAATCGAGGCCTAGCAGCAGGAACGCGCCGAAGGATAATAAGCCAACGATAAGGATCTCGATTGCCTTGCCTCTGACATAATTAGCGAACTGAACGTTCATCTCAGACCAAATAATGGTCATCACTGGTCGCTTACGGGGTAAAAGATTCGCGACAAAAATGAATAATTCCTGCCTATCCTTGAGCATAAAGAAGACCAGTACTGGAACCAACAGCAAATAAATAGCGACAGCTAGTAAACTTGGGAAGCTACTAATTGAAAATGTCAGTATTTGCTCAGCCATGTTGGCGATTTCCTCAGAAATTCGCATAGATAACAAATCAAACTGATCCACCGTCAAGTAATCGGAATATCGCTCCGGTAGCGTCACTAAAAAACCTTGAATCCTACTAATCATACTAGGAACTTCGGCCAGTAACAGAGACATTTGCCTGCCAACAATAGGCACCAAGCCTACTAAGATAGCAACCAATCCGAGTAAAAACAGTACGTACGACGTCACCATAGATACCCGCGGCGAAGCGCCAGCACGCTGTAAGGTGTTTACAACCCCCTGTAGCAAGAATGATAAAATCAGAGCGGTAAAAACAGGCCCCAAAAAGCCGCCAATAGTTGCCATTAGCACAAGAGAAGCCACCAACATCACCGCTAAAAGGACAGCTTCTTCGTTGCCAAAATAACGGCCTAACCACCTGCTTAACACCTGCTTCATGGACGTTCCTTAAGAAAAACTAATTAATACAAACCTGTTTAAATTATCTAGCTACTCGTAGACCATTATAAGACATGAAACGAGTCAAAGTTTCAACTGTCCAATCTTTTACTTATATCAACTGTAAGGGTAGAAATTTTAAATGCCCCGTGTATGCTTGAACTATACAGTCAATACGACCAAAAAGGGCCTGTACCGGCTATGTTAAGACTTTTAGTAACACTTCTACTCGCATACTGGTCCTTTTTGGCTTCGGCGAATCTCGCACAAGCAAAAGAGATTGAATTGCCACTTCTTGGTGACAGTAGCTCTGGGATTGTATCTAAACAACAAGAATACCAACTCGGCCGAACCTGGTTAAAGGTCTTTCGTAGTCGNGTAAAAGAGCATGATGACCCATTGATGCANCTGTATTTTGANGAGCTGATATACAATTTNGCCGTATTCAGTGATCTAGAAAACCCAGAACTCGAACTAGTCATCATAAAAAACCCCACGATGAACGCATTTGCCGTGCCAGGTGGCGTCATTGGGATACACACGGGGTTGTTTGCCTTTGCCGAGAATGAAGACCAAATGGTGTCAGTATTGGCCCATGAACTTGCTCATCTAAGCCAAAGACATTTCGCGCGAGGACTCGAAGCCCGACGATCATCATCAATCGTAACACTTGCAGGGCTCTTAGCCGGACTGGTTGTTGCGGCAACAGTAGGTGGTGATGCCGGGATGGCTGCAATGAGTGCCAGCCAGGCTTACGCCGCAGAAAGCCAACTTAGGTACAGTAGATCTAACGANCAAGAAGCGGATCGGATTGGACTGCAAACGATGGAAAGGTCAGGTCGAGATCCTGCTGCTGCAGGAGATATGTTTGAAACGTTACTCGCAAAAACGCGCTACTCAGGAACTCGNATACCTGAGTTTTTATTGACGCANCCTGTCACCGAGAAGCGTATTGCCGATGCCCGAGGTCGAAGCATGGGTTCATCCAGACGNCACTACCTAGAACATCCTGACTATTATCTAATGCAGGCTAGAGCTACTGTAGCCATGGACAGTTCTGCAAAAACTAGCGTTATTAAATTCCAAACTGAGCTTCAGAATAATACGCTACGCCCTGATGCTGCAAACTATGGCTTAGCCTTGGCCTACTTGAATACCCGTGAATTAATCAAGGCTAAGACGCTTATCGCCGCTCTTCTCACAGCGCAGCCCCGCCAAATCGCTTATCAATATACTGATATCGAAATAGATCTGGCCCAAGAGAATTATACGACAGCTCTTTCTAAACTTAATCGACTATTGGCGCTAACACCGAACAACTATCCCCTCATGGCGCTAGAGAGCGAGATTCTCTGGCAGGACCATCAGTATGAAAAATCTGCGGCAGTATTGACAATTCTTACACGCAATCGGCCTGAGGATCCTATGCTTTGGTATCGGCTTGCCGAGGTGCGTGGCCTAGCAGGAAATATTTCAGGCGTTCACGAAGCTCGAGCAGAGTACTTTATACTGGTAGGTGCGTTCGATCTAGCAAGAGAACAACTGGGTTTGGCCACAAAGCTGGTAACTGCAGACTTCAAACGTTCAGCTATCGTCAGTCAACGCCTTAGAGATGTTGTTTCAATGGAAGAAAAAGCCAAACGGCTTTAACCTAAATGGCGCGCTTTAAACGTCATCATTCTGTCAAGGGACTGCATCGCGAGAGTGGCGACCGTAGCATCGACGAAGACTTCATTACTGCCTTGTTCCAAGCATGACAGCAAATTTTGCAAACTATTCATTCCCATCCAAGGGCAGCTGGCACAACTTCGGCATGACGCACCACTGCCGCCTGTAGGAGCTATAAGCAGTTGCTTGTTGGGGACAGATTGCTGCATTTTATAAAAAATACCCTGATCTGTAGCCACAATGAGCTGTTTGTTAGGCAGCTTCATTGCGGCACTGATAAGCTGCGACGTAGACCCAGTGATATCGGCAATACTCACAACTGAGTCAGGTGATTCAGGGTGGGCAAGCACCGCAGCATCAGGGTAGATTTGCTTAAGATCTAAAATGCCCTTAGCTTTGAACTCTTCATGCACGATACAGCTCCCATCCCATAGAAGCATATCCGCACCTGTCTTTTTCTGAACATAACCACCAAGATACTTATCAGGCGCCCAAAGAATTTTTTCACCTATACTATCAAGATAGTCAACAACCTCTAAGGCAATACTTGAAGTCACCACCCAGTCGGCCCGAGCTTTGACCGCCGCTGACGTGTTGGCATATACCACCACCGTTCTATCTGGGTGTTCATCACAAAATGCAGAGAACTCATCAGCAGGGCAACCCACGTCTAACGAACAAGTCGCTTCCAGGGTTGGCATCAACACTCGCTTTCCCGGAGTCAATATCTTCGCCGTCTCACCCATAAACTTAACGCCAGCCACTACTAGTGTCTGCGCATCGTGATTAGAACCAAAGCGTGCCATTTCTAGGGAATCTGAAACCGTACCGCCAGTCTCCTCTGCAAGTTGCTGAATGAGCGGGTCGGTATAATAATGGGCGATAAGCACTGCATTCTTGGAAGCCAACTCAGACGTTATTCGCGCTTTGAGACTCTCGAGATCAGACTTATCAATACTGTTAACCGAAGGCACCTTAGAAAGGTACTCTTCAACGACGCGGCGCTGACTCTCTACCGCTATTTCTGCATTGTACTGCTGTATTAACATTACTGGGAGGCCTCGGGTCTTAAACCTAAAATCTAGAAAGCCAATAAACAACGGCCGTTACTACGATAAATAATATTGCAACTGCCGCGATTGCATCAGCCTTCGAATCAACACTTTCCTGCGGGGTATTGTTGTCAGTCATTGCTAAGAGCCTAATAGTCTTTCGAGAGTGCATTTTACCAACCAATCAGCAACCTGTCTTGCTTTGTCGTCCCTTCATGCAGAAATTATCGATCTACGGGTCAATAGAATAAGAATAATAGTCGCAATGCAGACTTCGGCCTTGTGGTTGCCTGATCTGCTCTTTAAACTATGATCCATCTTATCCTGCAGTAGCNCTTAACGAGCTTGGTGAAAATCTTAAAAAAGGGGTATATAGNTCTAGGCTCCTTATTAGTTCCAGTAAAACCTAACTGACTAGCCATTTTAAACTTACAGCTTTTAATTAAATGATGGGCCCTATGCATAACGACGTTATACAGCTCTTTTTCCTTATCTTTACCGGCGGAGCCGTCGTGGCGTCGATGGCCCTATTCGGTCGACAACCTCTTTTAGTTGCCTACATCGTGTTGGGAGCTGCAATAGGGCCCTATGGCTTGGGCTGGGTATCAGACGTCGATCTAATAGGACAAATTGGTAGTATAGGAATCATATTTTTATTGTTTTTATTAGGTCTGGATATGCAGCCGCAGATTCTATTAAGAGTGCTGCGTGAAGTCACGCATGTAACACTGATCAGTTCAACTCTCTTTGCGCTCATAGGCTTTGGGACAGGCCACCTGTTCGGCTACTCTATTGTCGAAAGCATCATTATTGGCATTGCCATGATGTTCTCAAGCACAATTATTGGCATTAAATTACTACCGACCACAGCGCTACATCACAAACATTCTGGTGAATTAATGGTCGGCATGCTGCTGATGCAGGACTTCTTGGCTATCTTCGTATTGCTATTACTTATCTCAGGGGATCTAACCAATGGAACTCTGCTTCCGCTGGGGAAAAGTCTTGTCGCCCTTCCCGCTTTAGTTGGAGGTTGTTTCATTTCCGTGAAAATAGTCCTGCAGCCACTATTTTCACGGTTTGACCGAATTGGCGAGTATGTATTCTTGCTAGCATTAGGTTGGTGCTTGGGTATCGCAGAACTAGCAGAGTATTCAGGACTGTCACGTGAAATCGGCGCTTTTGTGGCAGGCATCTCAATCGCAACAAGCCCCATCTCCCAATATATCGCACTTAACCTAAAACCATTAAGAGACTTCTTCTTGATTTTGTTTTTCTTTTCGTTGGGCAGTGGCTTTAACCTTTCATTAATTCCAGACATAGCCGTAGCTGCAGGCCTATTAGCAACACTGATGCTAATAATCAAGCCGTTGACTTACCACTGGCTACTCAAGTCACAGAGCGAAACTGAGGGCTTGGCCTGGGATATAGGATTTAGATTAGGGCAAAACAGTGAATTCTCTCTAATGATCGCCTACCTTGCTTTTAACACAGGCTTGATCGGCTCGCATACTTCCCACTTAATTCAAGGGACTGCAATTCTTACTTTCTTGGTCTCAAGCTATATTGTTGTTCTTAACTTCCCGACCCCAATTGCAATAAATGACAAACTACGCCGNGACTAAAAAGAGCTAGAGGTGTCTGTTAGAGTCTTGTGTCAATCTCGACCACCATCGCACTAACAGGCGATCAGCACTTTCCTCAGCGGCTAGACCTAACCGTTCGTGGAATTTTTTCTTAAACACATAGGCAACCTCAAAGACATCAGCTTTCTCAATTCGAGAGACCAAGTATTCGTCGCTAGTCTGAATGTCATCAATAAGCGACATGGCTAAAGCCCTTGAACCGAACCAAATTTCGCCAGTAGCAATTTTATCAATATCCACTTGGGGACGACGCTCAGAGACATAGTCTTTAAATAGCTGATGCGTATCTTCTAGTTCTTCAACGAACTTTTCACGGCCCTTATCGGTATTTTCACCAAACATGGTCAAGGTTCGCTTATGCTCACCAGCCGTCAACATTTCAAACTCCACATCATGCTTTTTCAATAGTTTATTGAAATTGGGAATCTGCGCCACCACGCCAATCGAACCAATAATCGCGAATGGAGCAGCGAGAATTTTATCGGCCACACAGGCCATCATGTAACCGCCGCTGGCAGCCACTCTATCAACACATACCGTTAAAGGGATGTTCTTTTTGCGCAATCTATCTAGCTGACTGCTGGCAAGGCCATAGCTATGCACCATGCCACCTGGGCTTTCTAGCTTTAACAGAACCTCATCATTGCTGCTGGCCTGGGTCAGGATTGCTGTAATCTCTTCGCGCAGGTGCTCAACCGCCGCTGCGCTGATATTGCCATTAAAATTAAGCACAAAGACTTTACTTTTCGGCTTTTTCTCAAGGTTCTCTTGGGACGCGCTCCTGTTCTTGGCAGCCTTTTTATCTGCAGCAATCTGTCTCTTTTTAGCCTTGTGTAATCTTTTCTCTTCCGTTTTTTGATGGATCTCATCCGTTGTAGCAAGCAACATAGTTTCTTTAAGTTCCTCAAACTGTGGATTAAGCGAAGTAATTTCAAGGTGGCCTTTCCCTGGGCCGACCTTATTTCTCTGACTAGCACTGACAACCACACTCACAATCACAACAAAAGCAATTAACATCGTTGCTACTTTGGCAAAAAACAACCCATATTCAAATAAAAATTCCAAACCAGACTCCAAATTGTAAATAGTTTTTTATATTAAACGCCGTTTTACAAGGCAACCAATATCGCTGTCATCTGCCGTACTTAGCTTTAGATTCCATGACAAATTGTTCAATTAAACGTCCTGCCATAATAGTCGGGGGCGCAATAACATCGGGTAGCTGATCATACCTATGCCAGTTTGCCTCCGCTATCTCTACGCCATCGATTTTTATGATATCCGTCTTTGCGTCAGCTATATACCCCAACATTAATTGCCCAGGATATGGCCATGCCTGGCTGCCAACATATCGGATATTCTCAATCTCGATACCGACTTCTTCATATACCTCACGATGCAGAGCCTGCTCAGCGCTCTCACCAGCCTCAATAAAGCCAGCGAGAGTACTAAATCTATTGCCTGGCCAGTTGGGATGCCGTGCAAATAAACATTTATCATCCTTGATAACCGCTACAATGACACAAGGCGAGATCCTCGGGTACTGCTGGATATCACATGAATGACATTGAAGTGCATGCTCAGTCTCTGAAGCTCGATTAGGCTCTCCGCAAGACCCACAATACTTATGCTTAACTTCCCAATCCAGAAGCTGTAAAGCCCGACAAATAAGGGAAAACTCTGCATCTGTAGATTTTGCGAGTACAGACCTTAATTCAACCCTGCTAAACCCATCGATCGCAGCAGCCTCTGGGATCAATTCCCATACTTCACAGTCGCTGTCCTGCCATTGTCCAATACAAATACTGCGCTCACGAAAAAATTTGAGCGAATCAGCCTTATCGAGGTCAATAGCTATGGAGGCTACGCTAACAGTGTTCTCCGACGCTATCAATAAGTCACCCTCTATCACGGCTACGATCCACTTATTGGCACTGCCGATTGCTTTTGAAGCAGCATAAAAGCCATTTAGCTGTAAAGGTGCAAGCACAAGAATTAAGCCTCTAAATATGATTCAAATTTAATCTCCAGCCCTTGCAAAAACAGGGGAGGAAAGATAAGGTTTGCCGCTACTAAAAAGTGATGTAAGTCTAGCATGGTTGGCTAGGATGTTTTACTGTAGTGACTGGTAAATTGGCTTCATAGTTACCTCAAACAAGTTTACTTTACATGCAATATAAAAAAGGAATGCATAGATGACACCTACGCTCTCTCAGGCTTTCAAAAAGAACTTTTTAGGTAACTCCCCTGGGTGGTATGAAGCCGCGATCATCGCGTTTCTGATTTTAAATCCCATTATGCTTTATATCTTTGGTCCCTTTGTCACAGGCTGGGCGCTAATAGCTGAATTTATCTTTACCCTAGCGATGGCGTTAAAATGCTACCCACTTCAACCTGGCGGGCTATTAGCCATTGAAGCTATTATTCTTGGAATGGCGAGCCCAGAAGCGGTCTACCAAGAGGTCGCGGCCAATCTGCAAGTCATTTTGCTGCTGATGTTTATGGTTGCTGGCATTTATTTTATGAGAGATATGCTGTTGTTTGTTTTCACTAAACTTTTACTTAACGTGAAATCAAAAACAACCCTTTCATTCATGTTTTGCTTTTCAGGGGCTTTTCTATCGGCCTTTTTAGATGCTTTAACCGTTACTGCCGTCTTAATCACAATAGCCGTTGGCTTCTACTCCGTTTACCACAAGGTCGCTTCAGGCAGAAAGATTGTTGACGAGGATCACGATCATAGTGATGACGAAAGGTTGCAGGATAATCACCGGAGTAATCTAGAGGATTTTAGAGCTTTTTTACGAAGCCTGATCATGCACGGTGCCGTCGGCACTGCGTTGGGTGGTGTTTGCACTACGGTGGGCGAACCACAAAATTTGTTAATCGCAGAAAGAGCGGGCTGGGAGTTTATTGAATTCTTCACGCGCATGGCGCCCGTCACTATGCCAGTACTATTCTGCGGATTGATATGCTGTGTCCTGTTAGAAAAGTTCAAGGTATTCGGTTATGGCGCCAAGCTACCCGATGAGGTTCGTGAGGTCCTCCAGCAATCAAGTGATAATGACACTGCTAAGCGGACCCAATATGATAAGGCGGCTCTCATCGTTCAAGTCATTGTTGCGGTTATTTTGGTGCTGGGTCTTGCGTTTCACTGGGCAGCCGTAGGCTTGATCGGCCTTATGGTTATCATTCTTTTAACCTCATTTAACGGTATTACTGAAGAGCATCGTATAGGGAGCGCATTTGAAGAGGCGTTGCCCTTTACTGCTCTGTTAGTGGTATTTTTCGCTATCGTTGCAGTGATTCATGAACAGCATCTATTTTCGCCCGTTATCACTTGGGTCTTGGCTCAAGATCCAGCCATTCAGCCGGCCGTATTTTTCCTTGCAAACGGATTGCTATCCGCGATCAGTGACAATGTATTTGTTGCTACGGTTTATATTAATGAGGTTAGGNCCGTGTTTGATGCAGGTGATATAACTCGAGATCATTTTGATAAGCTCGTTGTAGCTATTAATACCGGCACTAATCTCCCTAGTGTTGCTACGCCTAATGGACAGGCGGCTTTCTTGTTTTTACTAACGTCTGCCTTGGCACCATTGATAAGACTATCCTATATGCGGATGGTTATTATGGCTCTACCCTATACCATCGTGCTGACTACTGTAGGGTTGCTTGGGGTTCTTTACGCACTCTAATACTTAATATTACATCAACAGTGATACAAAAACCCGGGCTTTTAGGCCCGGGTTTTTCCAATAAGGCATGCTAGCTTAGAGCCCTTTGAGATCCTTGCGCAGAACCTTGCCTACATTTGTCATCGGCAATCCATCGCGAAATTCTACGAACTTAGGAACTTTGTAACCCGCCATACGGCTCTTGCAAAACTCGATGACTTTAGACTCAGTTAGTGACGAACTAGATCTAACGACAAACATTTTGACTAGCTCGCCCGCCTTATCATCGGGAACGCCCACAGCGGCGCATTGAGATACATGCTCGTGTGTCGTCAGCACCTGCTCAAGTTCATTTGGGTAAACATTAAAGCCCGACACAATAATCATATCTTTGAGGCGATCAACAATTTTAATGTAGCCGCCATCGTCTACTGTCACAATGTCACCGGTATGTAACCAACCATCTACAACAGTCTCTGCTGTTTGCTCAGGTTGATTCCAATACCCTGCCATCACTTGATCACCTCGGATGCATAACTCACCAACCCCATTAACAGGCTGCTCATTTCCAGCCTCGTCAATGACCTTAATCTCTGTACCAGGAATAGGTATCCCAGCGGTACCCATTCTTTCAAAGCCTGGCGGATTCATTGAGATAACAGGCGAAGACTCAGTCATGCCGTAACCTTCACTGATAATGCATCCAGTCACCTTTTCCCATTTTTCTGCTACCGCGTTCATTAGTGGCATTCCCCCAGATAGCGTCATCTTAAGGTCTTCAAAACTAAGTCTACGGAAGTCTTCATTTTCCAAAAGTGCCACAAATAAGGAATTCAAACCACAAAAATTCTGAATCTTTAGCTTCTTGATCACCTTAACCAATAGCGGAATGTTACGGGGGTCAGGAATCAATACCGAGTGACTTCTAAGCGCAGGTAGTACGCCAATGCACAGTGAGAACGCATATATATGGTAGAGAGGAAGTGGAAGCGCGGTAACGCTGTATCTTAACGACTCGCTTGTAATAGAGATGACATCCAGTGCCTGAGCAACATTGGCCATTAAACAAGATTGAGTCAGCATTACCCCTTTGGATGCTCCTGTGGTCCCCCCGGTGTATTGCAATGCGCAAATATCATACACAGAGGCCCTATGGTTGCTATAACTGGTACCACCGGCTAACAAATCTTTAAAATCAATAATATTTTGATCTTTTATCATGGGCCTTTTCCCCATTATTCTCATTAGCCCTCCCAGCACCTTTTGTTTTGAGGAGGCCATGATATCTAGAGGACGAGTGACGATAATGTGCTCAACACTCGTCTGAGGAGCAGCTTCAGCAAGTACGCTATAAAACTGATCAAGAACAATCACAGCTTTGACGCCCGCATCATTAAACTGGTGGACTAATTCTCTGACTGAATACATGGGATTAGTATTAACAATGACTAATCCAAGCTTCATTGCCGCTATGGCTACTACCGGATATTGGATGAGGTTTGGGAGTTGGATCGCGATCCGATCGCCCGCCTGCAATCTAAGACGTTTCTGGAGATAACTAGCGACTCTTCTCGACAGTTGATCTATTTCGCCATAACTAAGTGTTTGGCCCAAGCAGGTAAACGCGGGATTAGAGCTGGAATCCGAGACTGCCTCAGTCCATACCTGCAACATGGATCGTGCTGGCAACGCGGGCTGCGTAGTGGATATACCCACTTTTTCTTGAGCTTGGATGACAGCAGCTTTAATTAACATTTTTCATCACAATAATTTGGTTATACGCAAAAAAATAGCCCGAGATCGCTGTTACTAACGCGACAAAAGGGCCATGCCCTTTTCCAGACCGCCGAGCGTCAAAGGAAACATTTTATCCTCTGTTAATTCTTTCAGCATCATAATCGATGGCGTGTAATCCCAATATTTTTCTTGTACTGGATTTAACCAGACCAACTTATCATAAGTCTTGGCCATGCGTTGCATCCAAACAGCCCCCGACTCATCATTATTGTACTCGACACTTCCGCCAGAACTTGTCACCTCATAGGGTGCCATAGACGCATCTCCTACAAAGATAACCTTGTAGTCCGAAGAGTATTTATGCATCAAATCAAATGTTGATATTTGTTCCTCACGACGACGGTGATTATCTTTCCAAACATAGTCATACAAGCAATTGTGGAAGTAAAAGTACTCCAGATGCTTAAACTCGGTCTTCGCCGCTGAGAACAGTTCTTCACAGAGCTTTACATAGGGGTCCATAGAACCACCGACATCGAAGAAAATCAGCACCTTTACCGCATTATGTCGCTCTGGCACCATCTTGATATCTAAATATCCAGCGTTCCTTGCAGTGCTGCGTATGGTGTCATCTAAATCCAGCTGATCGGCAGAACCTTCTCGAGCAAACTTACGTAACCGCCGCAAAGCAACCTTTATGTTTCGTGTTCCTATTTGAACAGAGTCATCCAAATCTTGGTATTGGCGTTCGTCCCAAACTTTAACCGCTGTTCCCTTACCGCCTGGCCCGCCTATACGTATGCCTTCAGGGTTGAAACCTCCATGACCAAAGGGAGATGTGCCATTGGTCCCCACCCATTTATTGCCACCCTCGTGCCTTTCTTTCTGCTCCTCAAGACGTTTTTTAAACTCTTCAATGAGTTTTTCGAGGCCGCCAAGACTCTCTACCTTGGCTTTTTCTTCGTCAGTAAAGTACTTTTCGAACTCTTTGCGTAACCAATCTTCAGGTAATAATGCTTCAACAATACCGTCAATATTCTCTAAGTTTTTAAAATAAGCCCCAAAAGCCCGATCAAAACGGTCGTAGTATTTCTCATCTTTGACCATACATGTGCGAGCCAGCAGATAAAAATCGTCCACCGAACCAAACGCTAGATTCTGCTCCATGGCGGCCAAAAGGTCTAGAAGCTCCTTAATAGAGACAGGAACTCTGGCTTTTTTTAGCGTATTAAAAAAATTAATCAGCATAGCTTAGGCTCTTGATTGAGATTTCATCGAGCTTCACGACGCGTCATAAATGCGAGCCGCTCCATCAAATGTACGTCTTGCTCGTTCTTCAATAATGCTCCATACAGAGGTGGAATAGCTTTGGTCGGATCGCGGTTTGTCAAAATGTCCTCAGGTATGTCGTCCGACATAATGAGTTTTAACCAATCCACTAACTCCGACGTAGACGGCTTTTTCTTTAAACCAGGAATCTTTCTGACGTCAAAGAAGATGTCCATTGCATCGTCAACCAATTGTTTTTTGATCTTAGGAAAATGTACGTCGACAATGCGCTGCATAGTCATGCGATCAGGAAAGTTGATGAAGTGGAAGAAACAGCGGCGCAAAAACGCATCAGGTAATTCTTTTTCATTATTACTAGTGATAATCACAATCGGGCGCTGGATCGCCTTAATAGTCTCGCCAGTCTCGTAGACATGGAATTCCATGCGATCAAGCTCGAGAAGTAAGTCATTAGGAAATTCAATATCTGCTTTATCGACCTCATCAATTAGCAAAACAACTTGCTCATCAGCTGTAAACGCTTGCCAAAGTTTGCCTTTATCAATGTAGTTGCCGATATCCTGAACTTTATCGCTACCGAGCTGGGAGTCCCTCAATCGAGAAACTGCATCATACTCATACAGTCCCTGCTGCGCTTTGGTTGTCGATTTGATGTGCCAAGACAATAACGGCTTACCTAGGGCCTTGGCTACTTCCTCAGCAAGCAAGGTCTTTCCTGTGCCGGGCTCACCTTTAATAAGAAGTGGCCGCTGCAGTGTCACCGCCGCATTCACAGCCATCTGAAGTTCTTCGGTGGCTACATAGTTGTCAGTACCAGTAAATTTCATAGCATTTATCCACTTTCAGGGTTATTTAGTTGTAAGCCTCACATTTTAATCTATTCTGTAAACTGTTTTGAATCTATATTTACGAATCGAATCGTCATATAAGGGAAAAATAGCATTAATCATGACCCAACAGTACTCTTAGACATGCCTTTAAGGCAGCTTAGAGCCATCTAGTGATACTTAAGCTCTACACAACAGATATGGAGTAACCAATGAAAAAGCGTCTATTAAAACCTCTTATCCTGGTGATCGCGCTATACCTATTACCCATCGGCTTCGTCGCATCCATGCTGACGTCACCAGTTTATGCTGATGAATCCACAGAAATCGAAGAGCACACCCTAACGTTTAATGACAAAAAAATAAGGTTGATACTAGGTTCTGACGACAAGAATCCAATGATTCATAAAATGACCTCTCATGACGATGTTTTTATATCGGTGTCAGCAGATGAGGAAGAGATTTCCGCGCTAAGTCAAATTCTGAGCAAGCTTGCTACCACGGAGTGGGACCAGCTTAGTGAGTCAGAGAAGCAAGAGATAATAGAGGCTTTAGAAGAGGTCGAAGCTGGTATCGAAGTTGACATAGAAACAGATTTTGGTGCAAGTAAAGTCCTTGTCACAATAATTTTTATTCTCTTCTCATTTGGTCTGCCTTTTATAATTATTGCCCTCCTATTGTATTACAAGCACCGAAAGCGCCGTCAGCGAGATCTATTGATCACAACATTTATAGAGGCAGGCAAAGACGTTCCAACTGAACTATTTCAAGGTAGTAATGGGTCAGACACGCCAACAGGCAATGTACAGAGAGGGATCATGCTAATGGGAATAGGAACAGGCTTGTTTTTATTCTTAGGAATGCTGATTGATTGGGGTGTAGCCTCCGTGGCGTTAATACCGCTATTCATAGGAGTCGCTAGAGTCGCAATTGGTCGTTTAGGTAGCAACGTTGAGAAAAGCGCGGATAACCAATAACACCGATGCTATCAGCCACGGACCAGGCACTCATCGAAAGAGTCGTGACAACTGACTGTCATGACTCTTTCGGCATTCTTGTCGAGAGGCATCAGTCAGATTTGCGCTACTCTCTGCGCCAGATGACCGGATGGAATGAGGCGCTGGCAGATGATTTGGCTCAAGAAACATTTATCCAAGCCTTTAAATCCTTAAAAAATTACCAAGGCACTGCTAAATTTAGTAGTTGGCTTTATCGAATTGCCTATAATCAAATGGTGAGTCATTTTAGATTGGCTCGCAATCGAGAAGTGAGTGCGAGTGAAGAAATTTTAAAAACCCATTCAGAGCAGCTAGGCCTGTCAACGACCTCCGAAATAGATCTTCACCGAGACTTGGCCTATTCCATGAAGGCGTTACCAACAAAGCAGCGAATGGCCGTTCATTTACATTTACATCGAGAACTAACACATGCTGAAATAACAGCTATAATGGGGATTCCATTAGGGACTGTTAAGACACTAATTAACCGTGGTAAAAAGACATTAAGAGATCACCTTTCAAGTTGGAATCCTGAGGACGTGGTATGAAAAAAACTGTTGATATCAATAATTTATTTGCTAAGGCACGTAATAGCGAGCCTTATTTTAGTAATCGCCGCTTTGGTAGTCGTGTGCTTACAGTTATTAAACTACAAGAGCCTGTACCTTTTTGGAAGGAAGTCACCATTGAGATGCTTGGCGCACTAATTGGCTGCGGCTTAGCCTATAGTTTTTTCCCGTTCAACGATCTCATTGCGAGTATTCCAACTAAGTTTGTTGTCGGCCCCTCTGTGCTTCTGAGCATTGCAGCCGGTATTAGTTGCGTAATTGTGATTGCTTACTGGGCGGCTGAGCGAAGCCGATTATAGCTCCTAGGCCTTCCGCTTAAGTAGTAATTTAATAAGGCCATATACGATGAGTCCAAAAACGGTAAAAGCTAGAATCGGCGCTGCACCGCGCTGAAAACCAACATCTCCATTAGCGATCAGCCCTTCATAGAGGCTCACAAAAAAGGCCGGAGCCAAATACGCGTTATCAGTATAGGCGGTAACTGGCGTCAAAAAGAAAATTGCCACTACCAGGAGTAAGAGCTGTCGAAAAGTTGCAAACCGAATATTTCGTAACAGATACCAGGCTACCCACAGAAGGCACATCACACCTGACGTGTAAGCTATCCAGCCCCAGAAATAATTTTCAGCGTTGTACATAGCTAATCAACCCATCTAATAATATGATCTTCAATATCATCATCGCTCACATCCAGTTCTGATACCACCCATCCTTGCAGGGATGCCCCATATGAGTGCACTGTTTGATCATTCCCACTGATTAGATGATGCCAGTCAGGAAGCGCCTTACCGTCCGCTATTAAACGGTAAGAGCAGCTCTTCGGCAACCAGCCTAAGGTGTGAATATTGTTTTGGTCAAGATTAATACAGTCGTTCACCACTGTGTGTCTACCATCGTAATTACTGCACTTACAGGTCTCTATATCGAGCAACTCGCAAGTCACATTGGTATGAAATATTTCCCCACTGTCATACTCCTCGAGCTTAACAAGACAGCACTTGGCACAGCCGTCACAAAGCGCCTCCCATTCTCTAGAATCCAGTTGCTTCAGAGATTTGGTTTGCCAAAACTTATCCATTTATTGGCTCCAAGAAAGCTTAGAGTTTTCTGCTAAGGCAAAATCCAAAGGCTGTAATGTAGGCGGCATTTGCAGGTAAAAGCCTTGGCGATCGATCTCTTCAAGGACTTGTCCCGCGTCGGCCCGAGCCAATTTTTTAGAGGGTGTTATTATTAACGTAGTCACTAGCGCTAACTGCCCAAAACTCGCCAACAAGGCGTCTGGAATCTTACCTAAACCTTCCTTTTTATCGACATAAAGATACATACCTTCTTTCTTACTGCCCTTATAGATATCGCAAATTAATCTTATCTCTTGAGTATTCATCAGAACTGTACTTCTTTTAAAACATCTTGAAGCGCAGGCTTAACCAAACTTTGGCGCCAACCAGTATTCAAACGCTCTGGCCAAACACAAGCACCCTGACTCGCGCTCCGTACAATAGATTCTAACTCCTTTTTGTTCGACAGAAACTCTAGCGGAAGTTCTATCCCTTCAGCCAAACTATTAAGTGCGACACGCATCGTTTTCATTACAGCACTGACTGATTTGGATAGCGGTTCAGGAAGCCTCTGCAAGGATTGATCTTGACCGGCTATCGCGACCTCTTGAAGTAATGCGTGGCCATGCCGCTTTATGGTTCCCCCGTAAAGGTCATCAATACCTCGCATCTCGTCTGCGACAACAGGCATTCGTCTAGCAATTTCGAGCAACGAATTATCTTTCACAACGTGGGATCGAGGTTTATCCAAAGCTCTAGCAGTAATCTCACGCCAGTCACAGAGCCTCTTTAAGGCCGTCAGTGCTTCACTGCTCAGTTTCCAGGCGCCTTTGAGTTTCCGATGATAGTCTTGAGTGTTTTTCCTGTCCGAAACTAAGGTATAGACCGCTAGGCTCTCCTCCTCAAACCAATGTTGCCGGCCCTGATCAGACAGCATGCCACTCAAAACGTTATACATTGAGTGGAGGTAAGCAACATCATAGGCGGCATACTCAATCTGTCGATCAGTAAGAGGTCTCGCCAACCAATCGGAGCGGGTCTCCTGCTTGTCCAACTCGATATCAAACAAACGCTGCACTAGTCGCGCATAACCCATAGAATAACCGACATTTGCTATTCCAGCAGCGATTTGCGTATCAAAAATAGTGTCTGGAATGATATTTAAACCGTGCTCTAGAACCTCTAGATCCTCAGCGCAAGCATGGAAGATTAGTGTTCTGCTTGGGTCCTCCATCAACTGTTTGAGACCTTCAAAATGACGAACAGCCAACACGTCGACTAAAAAACACTGGGTTCCATCAGATATTTGGATTAAGGCAATTTTAGGATAAAACGTATTGGTTCGAATAAATTCAGTGTCTACCGCCAGCAAATGCTTGTCGGACAGAGCGTCCAGCATATGATTGAGTTTTTCATCACTATCAATCCAAATACTCATCTAAAGCGTTTTCCTGCTTTGTAGAGCCATGTTCAACGTACCACCATCAACATATTCAAGTTCACCACCCATAGGCACTCCATAAGCAATACGTGAAACTGTCACGCCGAGTGACTTGGCTTTATCTGCGATAAAATGCGCTGTTGCTTCTCCTTCGACCGTTAAGTTAGTTGCCAGAATCAGTTCGCTAACCTCCTGAGCCTTAAGGCGCTCGATAAGATCGTCAATGCCTAACTTTTCTGGCCCTACACCATCAATTGGCGACAAATGGCCCAGGAGCACAAAATATTTTCCCCTATAGCCCCCTGCGCTCTCAATGGCATACAAGTCTGCTGGATTCTCCACGACACAAATCTGGTTAGAGAGTCTTCCGCTATTACTGCAGATATAACAAAGGCTATGCTCTGTTAAAGTTCGGCACTCCTGACAACGACCCACTTTCTCAACCGCTTCTGCAATTATCTCAGACAGACGCGCCGCACCTGCTTTATCGCGCTCAAGCAACTGAAGAGCCATTCTTTGAGCCGATTTAGCACCAACACCGGGCAAACAACGCAATGCATCGATCAGTTGATCAATTAAATGTCCGTACACAAAATGTCCTCATGCTTATTAAGAAATCTAGAATGGCATTTTGAAGCCAGGTGGTAGGCCCATTCCACCCGTCATGGAGCCCATCGCTTCCTTACTTTTCGATTCTACTTTTCGAACTGCATCGTTAACTGCCGCGGCAAGAAGATCTTCAAGTAACTCTTTATCCTCTGTCATCAAAGATGGATCTACAGTGACCTTACGCACATCGTGCCTACCAGTCATAATTACTTTAACCATGCCGGCACCAGACTCCCCTGTAAATTCAGCCTTGGCAGCCTGACTTTGAAGTTCGGCCATCTTCTCTTGCATCTCTTGAGCCTGCTTCATTAAATTATTGATATCCATAACATCCTCAATCTATAGGTTGGACAGAGCGCTCATCAAGAACCCCATCAAAAAGTTGTTTAAACCGCTGTACGGAAGGATCTTCATTTAGCATGTCTACTGCCTCGGCGTGACGCTCTGCAGTCTCTCTCCGATCAACAGCTCTTGGCGTCTCAGGCTCAGTCAAACCAGAGTTTATAGACACCTTGATTTCCTGATCGAAATACACGGTCAGCGCGTCAGCCAAACCCAATTGATGGCTGCTGTCATAGAGACTATTTTCTTGATCGTCGATCATAAAAGTCAGTTCGTTATTTTGTCGTGAAAGGTATAGACAGTGACTTGCCACCTCGCCTAATGACGCTCCTATGGTTAACTGTCGCCGAACATCAACCCAGTTCTCTGGAGTAAAGTTATCAAGTGCAATATTGTCGACCAACTCAGAGGCTTCTAATGATGTAACGGAAAGAATGTTTTCACCGTCAACAGGCTCTGGTTCGTCTGCGGCCGACACTTCCGAATCATCTTGAATTATCTGCTGCTCAGCAACTAATAGTTCATCAATATTACTGCTAGTTAGAGACTCCGCTGGCTGATTGTCGGCCACCGGTACTTCAGCGGCATCAAGCTTTTTTACAGGGGGGTCAACCTCCGGCATGACTGGACTGACTGCGGTCGGTCGTCCATTAGTGGCAGGCCTGAAGGCAAGAGCCCGTAACATCGCCATTTCAAAACCAGATCGTTGGTCTGGCGCTAAAGGCAGGTCTTTCCGCCCCAATAGACAAATCTGATAAAACAGCTGCACATCTTCACGCGAGACTGTTTTGGCCAAAGTGGCTAATTCAGTAAAGTGACTTAGCCCTTTATCAAGTGCCTCCGGAACCGTTTGTAATATTGCGACCTGATGCCAAACTGACAGGATGTCGCCCATCGCAGCCCCATAATCGGGTGATTGCTCCGCCATATTTGCGATTGAGGATAGTAATGCAGCACCGCTTTGACTCGCTAGAGCTTGGCATATGTCAACGACAAAACGACGTTCGATAGTCCCAAGCATGGCACTAACATCAGCCTCGTTAATATTACCCCCGCCATGGCCTATGGCTTGATCTGTTAAACTCAATGCATCGCGCATGCTACCATCAGCCGCCCGGCCTAAGGCCCAGACACCACCTTCATCAAAGGGGANTTTCTCTTCACCTAAAATAAATTGGAGATGTTCTGCAATACGAGCAGNACTAAGATTCTTCAAATTGAACTGTAGACAGCGAGAGAGAACCGTGATCGGTAGCTTTTGCGGGTCTGTAGTGGCAAATAAGAATTTAACGTGGGGCGGTGGCTCTTCAAGCGTTTTTAACAGCGCTGCAAAGCTAGACTTCGACAGCATGTGCACTTCGTCAATCAGGTAAATTTTATAACGTCCCCGAGACGGTGAATACTGAACATTATCAAGAAGGTCGCGCATGTCATCAACCCCTGTACGAGAGGCGGCATCTACTTCAATTAAATCTATAAATCGACCCTCATCGATCTCATTGCAACTGCTACATTCCCCACAAGGAACCGAAGACACCCCTTTCTCACAGTTAAGGCATTTAGATAGAATTCGAGCGATAGTTGTTTTACCAACGCCCCTAGTACCTGTGAAAAGATAGGCATGATGAAGCCGGTCATTATCCAAGGCGTTAATCAACGCCTGCAACACGTGCTCTTGGCCAGCTGTCTCTGAAAAGGATTTAGGGCGCCACTTGCGGGCAAGCACTTGATAGCTCATAACAGTTTCTATATCTAAACAAAGTCGTATTATAGGCAGATAAAGGCTGGGCTGGAAGAACTAATGGTGGCGACCCTCAATAGCCGCACCTCGGCACACAGCGTTACCGCTACCGTTGCTCCCTTCCGGGCCTGGCGGAGTTCACAGTTGGCTGTTGCGAGGGAACCAAAGAGGGCCACCCTTGAAGCTAGCGCGGAATTATCCGAGGTTTCCCAATCAAGTGCAATAGTTTATCCCGTTAAATTAGGATTTTGTAACCTGAATATTAAGCTTATGAAGGAGGATCATAATAAACAAAGTTATTCCACTTCACATCTTGCTCTGCCTTGTCTACACTGCGTGCCTTACACGGAATTGTGCTTGTTTCTTAAAGGGCTTGTAGATGATTTTCTATTCAGATAAATANTCCACCCGACACCACTTTAAAGCCTTAAGTTCGGATTTTAAGGCGCTCCTGCTATTAACTATAGTCTTTGGCCTAACGGGCTGCGGTAACAATGAAAGCAACGTTTCTTCGGGGAATAAAACCGGAACGCTATATTGGGGCAATGGAACCGAACCCCAAAGCTTAGACCCGCAAATTGCAACGGGTGTCCCTGAGCACCATATCATCTCAGCTCTAATGGAGGGATTGGTTCTAAAGGACAGAAAGACTTTAGAGCCCCGCCCTGGCGTCGCGGAATCTTGGNATATAACTAAAAATGGGACGGTCTACACATTTAAGCTNCGCGATAGTGCGCGGTGGTCCAACGGCGACAAGCACATAGCCCAGGATTATGTGTGGTCTTGGTGGCGTGCACTTCAGCCCGCGCTAGGGAATCTATACGCCTACATGCTTTTCCCTATCAAAAATGCACAGCAGTATTATGAAGGTGACATTACTGACTTTAGTGAAGTGGGTGTAAAGGCTATAGATGACCAAACATTGCAGGTCACGCTGAACTACCCGACACCCTATTTTCTACAACTGCTAGATCACTACAGTTTATTTCCAGTACACCAAGCGACCATAGAAAAGTTTGGAACAGCAGATCAGCGCGGAACACGTTGGACCTATGAAGGTAACCTAGTAAGCAATGGTCCTTTTCAACTTGTTGATTGGAAAATAAATCGGCGAATAGTTGTGCAAAGTAATCCTTATTATTGGGACGCAAACAACGTGTCACTAAAGGAAATCGTTTTCATTCCAATCGAAAATATAGTGACAGAGGAGCGTATGTTTAGAGCGGGTCAGCTGCATGTGACCAGCAGTCTCCCCGCAGATAAGATTAGTACTTACCGCGAAGCAAATGACCCTGAGCTTAGAGTCGCTCCTTATTTAGGCACTTATTATTATCGCCTCAATGTCAGAAAGCCGCAGTTCCAAGACCCACGAGTGAGACGCGCCCTGGCTATGAGCGTCGACAGGCAAAGGTTAGTTGACAATATAACCAGAGGTGGACAGATTCCCGCGTACGCTATGACTCCTCCTGGCACCATGGGGTATTATCCTAAAAGTGATCTTAAATTTGATCCTAAGGGCGCAAGGCGTCTACTCGCAGAAGCCGGCTACCCCAATGGTGAAGGATTCCCCGCTACTGAAATTCTTTACAATACTAATGAAGGCCACCGAAAAATTGCGGTTGCACTGCAAGAGATGTGGAAAAAGAATCTAAATGTTGACATACGACTGCTCAATCAGGAGTGGAAGGTGTACTTAAACAGCGAAAGTGCCGGAGAGTATGAAATTTCACGGGCCGGTTGGATTGGTGATTATGTCGACCCAAATAATTTCCTTGATTTATTTTTGTGTGGAGGAGGCAACAACCGCACTGGTTGGTGCAACGAAGAATATGATCGTCTAATTCTTGATGTAGCACCTTCTAAGTCATCACATAAAGAGCGGCTCGAGGTGTTTCAGCAGGCAGAGACAATGCTTTTGAATGAGATGCCTATCATACCGATATACACCTACACAACAGTCCAACTGGTTGACTCATCCGTTAAAAACTTTGATGCCAACATCATGAATGCGGCGTCTTATAAAGATATCTACTTGCAAGTGAATCAAGAATAATTGTAAAAAGGATTTGATAATGTATCGATTTGCGATCAGCCGACTGCTACAGGCAATTCCTGTACTGTTGATGGTTATCACAGTGACCTTCTTTCTTGTACATTCAGCACCTGGCGGTCCATTCTCTGCTGACAAGGCAGTACCACCAGAAGTAATCAAGGCCCTAGAAGAACAATACAATCTGAATCAACCCGTTTGGCAGCAGTATCTCAGTTATCTTGGCGACGTGATTCAAGGTGACTTTGGACCCTCTTTTAAGTATCCAGGTAGAACTGTTAACGAGCTTATCACCGCGGGCTTACCGATCACGGCAGAACTCGCTTTCTATGCAATGTTAGTTGCTTTGGGCGTAGGTATAACAGCAGGGGTTGGCGCCTCAATGCGGCCTAACACCATGCAGGACTATTTGCCGATGACGGGAGCAATGATTGGGATATGTATGCCATCTTTCCTGCTCGGGCCCCTGCTAGTACTTATTTTCGGGATTCATCTTGATTGGCTACCAGTATCTGGATGGGGAGATATTCCCGGCGATAAAATTCTTCCCTCGATTACGCTAGGCACAGGATATGCAGCTTATATAGCGAGACTATCAAGAGGCGGAATGCTTGAAGTACTGTCCCAAGACTACATTAGAACAGCAAGAGCAAAAGGGTTGAGTGAGCGATTAATTATTGTAAAGCACGCTCTTCGAGGTGGATTAATACCTGTTGTGGCATTTTTGGGGCCTGCTTTTGCCGGGCTTTTAGCGGGCTCTTTCGTTGTAGAAACTATTTTCCAAATTCCGGGGTTGGGCCGATTCTACGTCCAGGCCGCGTTTAACCGTGACTACACATTGATACTCGGTATGACCATCTTTCTATCGACGCTTATTATATTATTTAATCTGTTATCAGACATNCTGGCGATTTGGCTGAACCCAAAGCTCAGGCAGGAAATTAGGGGCACGAACTGATGGCTGACGCAATTGAAGGACATGGCAGTTCTCTTTGGAAAGATGCCTGGATTAAACTTAGCAAAAATCGTCTAGCACTATTTGGGCTGGCGGTTCTAATAATGCTGATCTTAACTTCCCTTTTAACGCCGCTGATTGCTCCCTATGGTTATGAAACTCAGAATCTTGATATGGGAGCAACTGCCCCCTCTTTACNGCATTGGCTTGGTACCGATATTTTTGGACGGGATATGCTCACCCGAATAATGTACGGCGGTCGAGTTTCATTAATGGTTGGATTCATTGCGACCGCGGTTGCTCTTGTAATTGGTATTCTTTGGGGTGCTATTGCAGGATTCTTTGGCGGGCGTTTAGACGCAGTTATGATGCGGATCGTGGATGTTCTTTACGCCCTACCCTTTATGATTTTCATAATACTGTTAATGGTGGTGTTTGGACGTAACATTCTTCTGTTGTTCCTCGCCATTGGCGCGGTTGAATGGTTAACAATGGCAAGAATCGTGCGTAGCCAGGTTATGGCACTAAGAAATCAGGAATTTGTCGAAGCTGCGAATTCGCTAGGATTGTCGCAATGGACCATAATCCGTCGCCACATTATTCCTAATACTCTCGGCCCTGTTATCGTCTACACCACTCTGACAATTCCGAGTGTGATGCTGCTAGAAGCCTTTTTGAGCTTTTTAGGTCTAGGCATTCAGCCGCCAGAGAGCTCATGGGGTCTGCTGATTAACTATGGGGTTGAAACCATGGAGGAGTTCCCTTGGCTCCTTATTTTCCCTGGCATTGCGTTATCATTAACGTTGTTTGCACTCAATTTTCTAGGTGATGGTTTGCGCGATGCTCTCGACCCTAGAACCTCTAAGGATTAGAACAGGACTTATATCATGGCAATTCTCGAGGTAAGCGGTTTAAAGGTATATTTCCATACACGTAATGGCGTTATTAAAGCCGTTGATGATGTTTCATTCTCAGTGGATAGCGGCGAAACCTTAGCCATTGTCGGGGAGTCAGGGTCAGGTAAGTCAGTTACTTGCTACAGTCTGCTTGATCTTCTGCCCAAACCACCCGCAAAAATAGAAGGTGGAACGGCACTATTTGCTGGAAANGATCTACTAACATGTAGTTCTGACGAAATGAGACATCATCGTTGTAATGACATAGCGGTTATATTTCAAGACCCTATGACGTCGCTGAACCCCTTTCTAACTATCGGCGAACAACTGATTGAGCCATTGATTTACCACCCGGATAAAAATCAGATACAAACTCGGGGCGAGGCTAAGAAAAAGGCCGTCGCCCTGCTCGATGAGGTGGGAATAATTGATTCCCAAGCGCGTTTTGATTGTTATCCTCATGAATTCTCAGGCGGTATGAGACAGAGAGTAATGATTGCTATGGCATTAATTACCGAACCGAAACTATTAATTTGCGATGAACCGACCACCGCACTAGATGTGACCATTCAGGCACAAATTCTTAAACTGATAAAAAAGTTACAAGAAACGAGAAATGTAGCGGTCATTTTCATCAGTCATGATCTTGGTGTCGTCGCGGGCATCGCAGATAAAGTGCTCGTCATGTGCGATGGTACTATTCGTGAAACTGGTGGCACTGATGATATCTTTTACAGGACTCAGAACGATTACACGAGGAAACTGCTCGCCGCGATTCCAGAGGGTCCTAAGACACTGCCTAACCGAGCGAAAAGTGATGAGCCCTTGATTGAAGTTACTCATTTGAAAACGTATTTTAGAAACCAGCTAAATAGCAATAATAGTGAAGAAAATCGCTTTGTAAAAGCCGTAGACAATGTCAGTCTGGAAATCGCACGTGGAGAGATTCTCGGCTTAGTTGGAGAGTCTGGATCTGGAAAATCAACTCTAGGCCGATCGATTTTACAACTAGCCCCCACCACCGGTGGCTCGGTTAAATTTTCAGGTCAAACTCTCACCGGTTTAAATGCAAAGCAACTGGTACCCTGGCGCCGGAAGATGCAAATGATTTTCCAAGATCCCTATGCCTCACTTAATCCGCGAATGACCGTATTTGAAACACTGTCAGAGCCACTGCTCTATCATGGTATAGCCACCAAGAAAAATATAGCCCGCCACGTTAGGCAACTTATGGATGATGTTGGCTTATCTCAAGCCCAGCTCCGCAAGTATCCGCATGAGTTTTCTGGCGGCCAAAGACAGCGTATCGCTATTGGGCGAGCCATCGCTACCAAGCCAGAACTTATTATTGCCGATGAGCCTGTATCAGCATTAGATGTCACCATCCAGGCTCAAATATTAGATTTAATTCTGGAGTTAGTAGAGCGACATAACCTAACTATGATGTTTATTTCTCACGATTTGTCAGTTGTCCGGTACATCTCTGATCGAGTGATGATCATGAACCGCGGAGTTATTATCGAACATGGTGATACGGAAACTCTGTGGGCTTCTCCTAAGCAAAGATATACCAAGGAACTTCTAGCGGCCATACCGCTTGCCGACCCAGCAGCAGAGCGTAAAAGAATAGCTAGTATTTAGTTCGAGGTAGGCACTAAACCGACTGGACACTCTATTGTTTCACTAACGGCGATGTAGGCATCCTTGACCAACGTTTTAATAGACTGCTACAGGCAAGAGATTCCTGTCCCCTTTAAACCACAGTAGCCACTTGGATTTTTGACTAGATATTGCTGGTGATAGTCTTCAGCATAGAAGAACTCAGGGGCTAACTTAATCTCAGTGGTAATCTGGCCAAATCCCAAATCCAGTAATTTGCGTTGCACTGAAGAAGCTGAGGTTTCAGCCTCGTTAAGTTGTGTTTCGCTGCAATAGATGGCCGAGCGATACTGGCTACCCATGTCGTTACCTTGCCTCATGCCTTGTGTTGGATCATGAGACTCCCAAAAGACTGACATTAAACTCTTAAAGTTAGTCAAACTTGGATCAAAAACAACTAGCACTACTTCAGTATGTCCTGTCAGGCCTGTACAGGCCTCTTCGTAGGTTGGGTTAGGCGTGCCACCTCCAGCGTAACCCACTGCCGTAGAGACTACGCCGTCTTGCTCCCAAAAGCGCCGTTCTGCACCCCAAAAGCAACCCATAGCAAAGATGGCCACGTCTAAGTGCTCGGCAAAAGGTGGCCTTAAGGGCTGCCCTGTGACCATGTGAACATCAGAAACAACTACAGCCTCTTTGCGCCCAGGTAAAAAATCATCAAGTGGAAGAGTTTTAACCCCAGAAAGACTCGATAGCATCAATAGTATCCTTACGTTGAGATAAAGTTAAATCTAACNCAGTTATTTTTGGGTGGCCAGAAACTGAGGAATCGGCAACCTAACCATTAGTCTGTAGTGTTATTGTGTATACCGATCACTTGACCTATTTCCTGAGTCTCGGATTGATCGCCTCCCTTCTTAGCCGAATCATTTCGCTGGGAATCGACTCTGTCGAGGTAACGCGCGTCTACGTCGCCCGTTACATAATGACCATCGAATACGGAGCATTCAAAACGAGTGATGGCGCTATTACCCTCCTTTGCAGAAGCTACTAGGTCTTCCAAGTCCTGATAGATCAACCAATCTGCTCCAATCAAATCGCCTACCTCTTGGTCAGTCCGGTTGTGCGCAATGAGCTCAGATGCAGACGGCATGTCTATACCGTAAACGTTCGGATGACGAACTCCCGGCGCAGCTGAGGCCATAAACACCTTATTGGCTCCTGCATCTCTTGCCATCTGGATAATCTCTTGAGAGGTCGTACCACGAACAATAGAATCATCTACTAAGAGTACATTCTTTCCTGCAAACTCTAACTTAACCGCATTCAGTTTTTGTCTTACCGATTTTTTCCGCTCGGTCTGTCCAGGCATTATGAAAGTTCGACCAATATAGCGGTTTTTCATAAAACCTTCCCGCAACTTGACTCCTAGACGTTCAGCCAGCGCTTGAGCCGATACACGGCTTGTGTCTGGTATAGGGATAACAACATCAATACCGTGGTCAGGCCTAAGTCGAGTTAACTTATCAGCAAGCTTCTCACCCATCCGTAATCTGCATTTATAAACAGAAATATCGTCGATCAGTGAATCGGGTCGTGCGAAGTAGACATGCTCAAAGATGCAAGGCATCAACTCGTGCTCTTTTGCACATTGGTGAAGATGAAGTACGCCTAATGCGTCCACAAAGAGAGCTTCGCCAGGTTGAAGGTCTCGAATTAACTCAAACCCTAGGCTGTCAAGAACGACTGATTCAGACACCACCGCATATTCAGTACCCTTAGCTGTTTCTTTTTTACCGAAGCATAGTGGGCGAATGCCGAATCGGTCACGAAACGCAAACATTCCGTAATTGGCGATTAAGCCTACAACCGCATAAGCACCCTTACAGCGCTCATGGACTCCTGATACTGCAGCGAAAATATCGTCGCTGGAAGGTGCAAGTTTACCTTGCGCCTGTAGTTCGTGGGCAAAGATATTGAGAAGGACCTCTGAATCTGAGTCGGTATTTAAATGTCGCAAATCGTCACGAAAGATCTGCTGCCGTAACTCATCAGCGTTAGTTAGATTACCGTTGTGGGCAACAAAAATACCATAAGGCGAGTTGACGTAAAGCGGCTGCGCCAGCGCTGGGCCAGAACTTCCTGCCGTTGGGTAGCGTACATGCCCAATACCAACGTCGCCCACTAATCTCATCATATGACTGCGACGAAAGACATCTCTGACCAAACCCTCGCCCTTACACTGGTGGAGTTCACCACCAGATTCGGTGACAATTCCTGCGGCATCTTGACCTCGATGCTGCAACATTGTCAAAGCGTCATACAACCGCAGATTTACACTAGACTTACCTGAAATGCCAACAACACCACACATGATTAAACCCAGCCTATTATAAAGTCTTTAATGGCCATCGCCGCCTCTATTCCAGCGTCCTTAAACGACATAAACACGGGGATAAGTTCTGACGATGTCCACCACAAATCTTGATTTACGGGTAATGCCTTAGGCAACATTACCACCAGCGCTAAAACAACTAGCATACCTCTAAAAACCCCAAATACGAGCCCTAAAGTTCTATCAGTCCCACTCAACCCAGTTGAGCTTACTAACTTACCCAGTAAAAAGTTGACCATAGCACCCACCAATAAAGTGCCAACGAAAAGAGAGGCCCAAGCTGCTAGCTGTCGCATTGACGCTAGAGCAATAACATTTACTAACAAGCCTGCAACGAGCTCATTGAACGTCATAGCAATGACAAATGCTGCCAGCCAAATCACCAAGGACATTGCTTCCTTAACAAAACCCCGAATAAGACTGATCATCCCTGAAACTGTGATAATTGCAACAATTACTATATCGACTGCCGCTATATCCATAATACCTTCCCTAAGGTCTGCTAATAGCTAGGTTTCATATCTCAAAATAATGGATTTTGTCTTAAAGACGCGGTCTATCGTCTGACTATCGGCCTTAGCGCGCCGCCAATCAATTTTGGGCCCAACCACAACACGGTAATGATTTTCACCAGCAATCAGCGCTCGTTCAATAAACGCCTTGTAGCCCTTATCAGCAAGCTTTTTCAATAATTTTTTTGCCTTGGGTTCTTCGGTAAAACTACCTACCTGTACACTCCAGGATTGGGGAAGCCCCTTATCGGTTAACCCGAAGTCATCACCGTCGTTCGTGGCTGCTGGCGATGATTTATGGACGTTAAAGCCAGCAATCCAGGCCTCTTTTGGTGTAACAGTTTCGGGGCGTTTAGCACGCTCAAGAGAAACCACTTCAATTGAGGGTGCTGGTGGAATTTTAGTTGTGCGGTCAACTTTATTTGGGTCAGTAAAGTCAATCAAGAGAGGTAGCACTATCAAACCAATGACACCCAGAACCAGGGTACCTGCTACTCGCTTCGCTAAACCTTCACTCACATCAAGCCTCTTTTGAAATAATCTTCAATACTGACGAAACAGTATGAAATGAGCCAAAGACTACTATCTGGTCGCCTGCACTAGCCTCCGCAACTGCTTTCAAGAATGCATCCTCAATCGAATCGCAGTGATAGCCCTTGAGACCGGCAGTATACACCATATCGAGCATTGATTGAGCAGAACTGGCACGTGGATTGTCACTTATTTTAGCCACCAGAATCACATCTAGCCTATCGCCAATTTGACTGATTATTCCAGCCCAATCCTTGTCTGCCAACACCGACGCTACCGCATAGGTTTTGCCTTTAATAATGGGTATATTTTGCTTTAAAATAGCTGCTGCAGCGGGGTTGTGGGCCACATCCAGAAGCACATTAACGCCATTAAATATAAGACTCTGTTGTCGTCCGACGAGTAACACACTCTTCAATGATTCGGCAACTTTTTCGGGGTTCAGCTCCAAGCCAGCGCTGATCAATGACTGAATAGCTAGAATCTTATTTTGAGGTAGTAATCCGCTCACCTCAATATCAGGAAATGATGACAACCCACCTGATCCTTGAACCATCGCCGTGAAATGACTTCCTGTAGTAGTGTTAATAATAGAAAAATCTCGACCTATCATCACCGCAGCTGCGCCTGTTTTTAGCACCAATTCGTCAAAGCCGTCTGGAGGATTTTGCTCCCCGATAATCAAGGGCTTTTTAGCTCTTGAGATGCCCAACTTCTCTGCCGCGATCTCTACTCTAGTGTCACCAAGCCAATCTTGGTGATCGAGATCTATGCTTGTCACGACGGCAACATCTGGATCAATGATGTTAATGGCATCCAAGCGACCGCCGAGGCCTACTTCCAGCAAGACGATATCGAGCTCGTACTGGTCAAATATGACTAAAGCGGCAAGAGTATTAAATTCAAAATAGGTAAGCGAGACCTCTCCCCTAACCGACTCGATAGCAGCAAAAGCATCTACTATGCTTTCATCTGAAACTGAAACGCCAGCGATAGAAATTCTCTCGTTATACTCTAAAAAATGTGGGGACGTGAAATCACCAACAGAATAGTCGTGGGCCAGTAAAATCGCTTGCATAGCCGCTATACAAGAGCCCTTTCCATTGGTTCCCGCAACCGTAACAATAATTGGTGCGACTTTACTTGATATGGTCTCTCGTTTGGCGTTGAGTCTACACCATACTTCGGAAACCCTATCTAAACCTAGATCAATCTCACTAGGATGCCTGGCCTCTAAAATAGTCAACCACTCACTGAGAGAGCGGTTAGGCATTATTAGTCTCTGGTACATTCATAAATTTAGATAGCGCACTTGCCAGCCGATCTCGTATCTCGCTTCGACTAAGAATCATATCAATATGGCCATGTTCTAATAAAAACTCACTGCGCTGAAACCCTTTTGGCAATTTCTGCCGAATAGTATCTTCAATAACATTAGGTCCCGCGAATCCTGCCCTAGCGCCAGGTTCAGCAATGTTTAAATCTCCTAACATCGCCAAACTAGCCGAAACACCACCGTACACTGGATCAGTCATAAATGAGACATAGGGTACGCCCGCTAATCTTAGTCTTTCTAAAATCGCGCTAGTTTTGGCCATTTGCATCAACGAAATCAAGGCTTCTTGCATTCGTGCCCCACCTGTTGCCGAAAAGCAAACAAGTGGTTTGCGCTGCTCAAGAGCTAAATTAGCTGCTCGAGTAAACTTTTCACCGACGGCATAGCCCATTGAGCCACCGTGAAATGCAAACTCAAAAGCGCAAGCAATCACTGGAATACCTTTAAGAGTCCCACTCATAGCGATCAGCGCATCCTTTTCGCCAGTTTTTTTACGCGCGTCAGCTAAACGATCTTTATATTTCTTCACGTCTCTAAACTTCAACCGGTCTATGGCCTCAAGCTCCGGTTCTATCTCTTGCCTACCTTCGGTGTCCAAAAAAATATCAAGACGGCGACGAGCACCAATCCGCATGTGATGGGTACACTTCGGGCAAACATCCAAATTACGTTCGAGCTCAGGACGGTATAAAGGAGAGGCACACTTAGGACATTTTTTCCAAAGGCCCTCAGGTACCGAGTTAACCCGCTCCGCTTTAGCCGCTGCGGGACCCTTGGGTCGAATACGATTAAGCCAGTTCATAAACTTCCTTTTTCAAGCTACCAACAGCAGCAAGAGAGATTTTCTTAGGTCGCATTCTAACATGACAATCCTATCACCCATAGAATGTCTGAACGAATATTCACCTAAATTTAATAGGATAATAGCGAGCATGGCAGAATCTTAGTCGATTTATCAGCAAGATTTAACCCGCTCAATAAAAAGCCGAAGCTTAGACTCATCCTTGATGCCCGGCTCTCTTTCCACGCCTCCACTCACGTCGACCATATCGGGTGAAACTGCCTGGATAGCCTCGATAACGTTTTCTGGTGTTAGCCCCCCAGCAAGTATAAGCGGGTAATCACGCGTAAGAGGCAGGCGACCCCAGTTAAAACGTTCACCTGTACCGCCATAGGCATTAGTATTCCAGGCGTCAAAAAGAAGCCACGTACTATCTGAGTATTGGCTGATTTCTTCATTAATATTTAGATCATCTCGCATACGTATCGCTCTAATATAGGGAAAATTAAATTGTCTGCAAAATTTCCCGGTTTCATTACCATGAAACTGTATTAGATCTGGTTTGACGCTACTGATTACCTGCTGAACAAAATCGGCGCTGGCATTGACCAGCAATACAACACAGAGCACCCCTGGACGGATAGTCTCGCGGATCTCAATCGCACGTTCGATATCAACACAGCGACTACTAGCTTGGTATATGACCAGGCCAAGCGCGTCCGCTCCTGCATCTTGGGCCAACAACGCCTGCTGAGGACTAGTGATACCACATATTTTTACCTTTACAGCCATGTGCTTAACCTTTCCTTTGTATTACTTCGGGCAAAAATACTGGCCCCTTAGGGAAAGCAGGAATCTCACAAGTATCGGGGTAAGTAACNTCAACTAGATAAAGNCCATTAGGAGCGGCAGTGGCGGCACTCTTACACCTATCGCCGCCATCAAGTAGCTCCTTGATCCAACTTGCAGGCCGCCGAGACAGACCTATTTCTATCAGGGAACCAACTATATTACGAACCATATGTAAGACAAAAGCGTTGGCTGTAATTTCAAAAACCAGTAGATTTGAGCTCTGGTAGACTGAGGCTTTTTCGACATGCCTAAAGGGTGATACAGATTGACAGCCAGCACCTCGAAATGCTGAGAAATCTTGCTCTCCAAGAAGGAATTGGCACGCAGTCTCCATCAAGTCTCCTCTCAGAGGATGCTTAACCCAAGTCACACCGGTCGATAGAATCGCTGGGCGACTCTCCTGCGCAACCATAAGGTAGCGATAAGTTCGTGAGAGAGCGCTGAACCTAGCATGAAAATCAGGATTTACCTCCCCNGCCCACACTAAAGCCACCGTATCAGGTAATTTACTATTTGCACCCATAACCCAATTACGGCCATCTCTTTTGGCATTACAATCAAAATGCACAACCTGATAGCTGGCATGAACCGCGGTGTCAGTTCTTCCCGCACAACCAACAATGACCGGCTCATTAGCAACATAAGATAGAGCTTTTTCTAAAACAGCTTGAACGGAAGGACTGTGCTTTTGCCGCTGAAATCCACAAAAATCAGCTCCATCGTAACTAACAATGGCAGCATAGCGGATTACACCAGCCGGGAGATTTTGACCCTCTGGAATACGGCAATTTGGAATATAATTCCAGTCGGACGTCTGCAATGCGGCAACCTTATTATTAATTGAAAGGTTATAAGTCTAATTGATCAAGAATAGCTTGAGCTCTGGATTTATCAGCCTTGCTCGCGTCAGCTATAATCTCATTAAGAATAGCACGAGCCCCTTGTTTATCACCCAAGTCAGCGTAGGTGGCGGCTAAATCTAACTTTATATTGACGGGGTTAATATCTTGAAATTCATCCAAATATTCCATATCTGATAAGTCGGTAGTCTGACTCTGTTCAAGCGCATTCATGCTTTCGAGCACCTCGCTATCGAAGCTTCCATCGATCTCTGGAAAATCCTCAGGAGTAATATTAACGCCTATATCTGTATCAGACATCGAGGCCTGCTCATTCACCTGCAAGATACTCTGCCCCTGCTGCAACCTTGATGTCAGAATAAGCTCCGCCTTTTTGATAGAAATCTCATCTTCTGAAGAGTTAATTTCCTGATGCAACGCAACTAAAGGCTCAGGCAATTCCTCACTGAGATAGATTTCCATAAGTTTAAGTCGGCTACTCATATCATCAGAGTCATTATTCCGCGCAGTCTCAAGAATATCCAAGGCCTCTTTAAGCTGGCCTAGAGACAGGTGAACCTCTGCTTCAGATACCGGATCAACCATTAGATCAAACCCACTCAGATTAGCTTCATCATCTGGGCCCGCAAAGATATCGCCGTCAGTTTCATCAAATACGATCTCGGTTACCTCCACCTGCGATTGGCTTGGTTCGTCATATATGTCAGCTAGGGTAGATTCAGTAACAGGAACCTCTCTGCGGACGGACTTATGTACAAAAAAACCTAACATCGTCGCCAGTGCAGCGAGTAATGACGCAATGTACCAAGGCTGGTTTTCGATCCAAGCGATCGCTACATTTGATTCCTTAATCTGTGTTTTCTCTGCAACAAGCTCGATCGTATCAGCCTCTAGCTTCACAGGCTGCGTTAACGCCTGTAATTTGGTCGTCAGCACCAACACCTCTTCGCGTAACGCCTCATTCTCCAACTCAACTTGGGCTACCGCTCTCAATCGATCCTGCTCTAAGGAATCGACACTATCAACTTTCACGGCATTCATAACATCCACTTCATTCCGATAGGGAATTAGCTGGGAGTCTTCAGCGTCGACTGGGGTCTTGGTTGCCGCATAGCTCTTAGCTTCCTGATCAGTGTTATCTAGCACTGTTAGTGATTCAGATGAGGATCCAACGAAAACTTCCGACAAGCCATCAGCTCTCTCAGCGTCAGTGAATTTCTTAGCCTCAACGTCTGAATTTTCAAGGTATACAGTCCGCTTTAGTTCGTCCGAAACGAAACGTCCAGACTGAATACTCGCCTGCTCAGACGTTGGTAGTTTAATAACGGTATTAATAATTATTTTACTGGCATCGTCGTACAAAAAGGAACGCGGATTACCAATAAATATGGCATCCATCGTCTGCCAAACCGTCGCACCCTCAGGCCTTGCTCTTTCAGATACTTTCCAAAGCGTATCGCCCTTTGCTACACGGTAATCACCAAGAACAGGGCCTAGAGAGCCCTCAGACGACGATTTTAGATCAACTTTAATCGGAGTTTCACCCACAGACACGCTAGTAACGATCAGCGCAAAAAACCCAACAAGCAGAGTAATCGCGAACTTGACTTTGTGGGTCACCATAAAAACTTTCCTATTGAAAACACCTGCAATAATAGGGTGATCATAACAAAGTTTACGCGACATAATCCACGAAAAACACATCCCTTCTCTGCGTTTTTTAATGCTGGAGTTGTTATTTTAGAAACGAGCTTAAAAAGCATTGACCCAGCGTACTTAGCCAATGTTAACCATTTTAGTTAATCAGGATGCGCAGCATTCGTCGCAGCGGCTCAGCAGCACCCCAGAGGAGCTGGTCACCCACGGTAAAGGCTGACAGATATTCTGGCCCCATATTCATCTTCCTCAATCGACCAACGGGTATATCCATAGTGCCAGTAACGGCGGCCGGAGTTAAAAACTGCAATGATGGCTCTTTATGATTGGCCACTACTGTTGACCATGGATTAGCATCATCAATCATAGATTCAATTTCATCCATAGGTATGTCACTGTTCAGTTTCAGGGTTAAAGCCTGGCTATGACAGCGCATTGATCCAATTCTAACGCAGAGCCCATCAAGAGGAATCGGACTTGATTCGTGCCCAAGAATCTTATTCGTCTCGGCTTGATTCTTCCATTCTTCACGACTCTGACCGTTAGCTAGCTCCGCATCTATATAAGGAAGCAGACTGCCTGCTAATGGATAGCCCCAGTTATCGGTGGGAAAAGCCTCACTTCGCAGGATGTCCGTTACTCCGCGATCAATATCTAGAATTCCCGAGGATGGCTCACTTAACTGAGCACTTAGTGCTGAGTTAACAGAACCCATTTGCGAGATAAGTTCACGCATATTCTGCGCGCCCGCACCCGAGGCAGCTTGATAGGTCATGGATGATGCCCACTCAACTAGACCTTCGTTGAAAAGCCCTCCGAGCCCCATTAGCATCAAACTAACCGTGCAGTTACCGCCAGTGAAATCCTTAATGCCATTCGCTAGGCCGCGTTTAATGACAGCGCTGTTAACCGGATCGAGTACAATTAGAGAATTACTTTCCATCCGGAGTGTGGATGCTGCATCTATCCAATAACCCGTCCAACCCCGATTACGTAGTTGAGGATATACCTCCGAGGTGTAGTCACCTCCTTGGCAGGTCAGGATAATATCCATTCCAAAAAGCGCATCAAGATTAAAGGCATCCTCTAAGACGGTAGCTCCACTACCTGCATCAGGCCCAGTTTGACCTACTTGGGAGGTAGTAAAGAATACCGGATCAATATCTCGAAAATCATGCTCGGCTTTCATCCGCTCCATCAAAACGGAACCAACCATGCCACGCCAACCTACAAAACCTATCTTTTTCATTACCTAAACCTACTCATAAAAATGAAACACGAACTACACCCAAAGACAGGAAGGCAAGCTTGATTACTTAATAGCGCCATAAACCCAAGGATGAGCTTTTTCGCGTTCAACCTCATACTGCCTAATCTTCTCTGCCTGAATGAGGGTCAGGCCAATCTCATCGAGACCCTGTAATAGGCATTGCTTGCGAAACTGATCTAGCGCAAAGCTAAAAACCTCACCAGAATCGCTGGTTACCGTCTGGTTTACTAAGTTTACATCTAACTCATAGCCTTCAGCACCCTCTAGCTCTAAGAATAGAATGTCGACCTCAGCCTCGCTCAGGATGACCGGCAATACACCATTTTTGAAGCAGTTATTATAGAAAATATCGGCATAACTTGGCGCGATTACAACGTTAAAACCATAATCTTCTAGTGCCCATGGTGCATGCTCCCGACTGGATCCACAGCCGAAATTTTTTCGCGCTAGCAAGATTGAAGCACCACGATAACGCGGTTCATTGAGCGTGAAATCGGGATTTAGGGGCCTGTCAGTACAATCTTGNCCCGGCTCTCCATGATCTAGATATCGCAACTCATCGAATAAGTTAGGGCCGAAGCCGCTTCGCTTGACCGACTTAAGAAACTGCTTCGGAATAATCATATCGGTATCGACATTAGCCCGGTCCATAGGGCCCACCAAACCACGATGCTGTGTAAATGCCTTCATAGCTCAACCCCCGTCGAAGAGGATTCGCTTAGGAACAGCCTCACATCAACTATATGACCGGCAACCGCAGCTGCTGCAGCCATTGCAGGACTCATTAAGTGAGTACGCCCCCCTTTACCTTGACGACCCTCAAAATTCCTATTGGATGTCGATGCACAGTGCTCGCCATCCCCTAATTTGTCCGCATTCATAGCCAGACACATTGAACAGCCCGGCTCTCGCCATTCCATGCCAGCCGCAATAAATATCTTATCTAAACCCTCTGCTTCGGCTTGCGCTTTTACCATCTGAGACCCCGGCACAATAAGCACTTGTTTGATGGACCCAGCCACCTGCCTACCCTTCGCCACGTGCGCAGCTTCACGCATGTCCTCGATCCGCGAATTGGTACAGGAGCCAATAAAAACTCTATCGACACTGATCGACGCGATCGGTGTTCCACCCTCTAANCCCATATAATCTAGCGCTCGCTCAACACCTTTACGANGCTCCTTGTTGACTTGATCCTCTGGTCGCGGAACCAATGCTGTAACAGGCGCGACCATCTCTGGAGACGTACCCCAGGTCACTTGAGGAATAATATCATCGGCATGTAATTCAACCTCGATATCGAAAAAAGCATCATCATCACTCACTAGGGTCTGCCAGTAGCTAACCGCCTGGAGCCAGAGATCTCCCTTTGGGATGAATTCTCGTCCTTTGCAGTATGAGATGGTTTTTTCATCGACCGCTACCATACCTACGCGTGCTCCAGCCTCAATAGCCATATTACAGACCGTCATGCGACCTTCAATTGACATATCCCTGAATACTGAACCTGAGAACTCTATTGCATGCCCACTACCCCCAGCGGTTCCTATCTTGCCAATAATGGCCAGAACAACATCTTTTGGCGTCACACCAAGACCTACTGTGCCCTCGACGTTGACTCGCATATTCTTCATTTTTGTAGACACCAAGCACTGCGTTGCCAGTACATGCTCAACCTCAGAAGTACCTATACCATGTGCCAAACAGGCTAAGGCACCGTGTGTCGCGGTATGGGAATCACCACACACAACCGTCATGCCGGGCATAGTCGCGCCAAGCTCTGGTCCCATTACATGGACAATACCCTGACCCATTTCATTCATCTTGAATTCTTTGATGCCAAAATGATCACAATTATCATCTAATGTCTGAACCTGAATTCGAGAGATCTCATCTGGAATTCCAGCAACGCCAGCCACACGCTCAGAACGCTCGGTAGAGATATTATGATCAGGTGTCGCTATATTGGTATCAAGCCTCCAGGGTGCTCTGCCCGCAATGCGCAAGCCCTCAAATGCCTGAGGTGACGTGACCTCATGCAGCACGTGCCGATCAATATAGAGCAATGAAGATCCATCATCATTCTCATTAACCAGATGTGAATCCCAAAGCTTGTCGTAGAGTGTTCTGGCCACCATTTAGTGCGCTCCTAAATTACTGTTGCCGCCATTATAGCTTTGCTTTAAGATGAAATAAATTNATAATTTTCATTAATNCTATTCTTAAACGGAATATAAGGTAAGAGACAACCATGGACAAACATAACCTCAACGCNTTTATTGCCGTCGCANAGACAAAATCATTCTCTAGNGCTGCTGAAATACTCCACGTGACTCAGTCCACGATAAGCAAGCGCATTGCACTTTTGGAGACTACGATGGGGCAAAAACTATTTGATCGGATCGCGCGTCAGGTTTCCGTCACCCCGGCAGGTGCTGAGCTATTGCCCCGAGCCAAGCATATGGTTCAAGAGTACCAGAACGCTATACAGGCGATAAATGACCTCGCAGGAAACACCTCAGGGATCCTGCGGCTAGCAATAAGCCACCACCTAGGCCTGCATCGCCTGCCCCCACTTCTCAAGACCTACGCGCAGGAGCACCCAGATGTAATCTTAGATATTGAATTTATGGATTCAGAGAAAGCCTATGAGCAAGTGCTGCAAGGACATTCAGAGGTCGCTGTCATCACGCTAGCGCTAGAGCAGCATTATAATATTACTCGCAACAAAATATGGAACGACTGCTTAAGGTTTGTTTGCGCGCAAGATCATCCTCTAAGTAAGGTGCAAGAACCCAGATTGGCGCATCTAGCCGAGTACCCTGTCATATTACCGGGTTTAAATACCTACACTGGGCGGATCGTACAAAACNTCTTTCAAGCGGAAGATATCCGGCTCAAATCGCCAATGTCGACTAATTATCTAGAGACCATCAGTACGATGGTAGAAGTGGGTCTAGGTTGGAGCGTACTTCCGGAGACCCTCGTCAAAAATCTACACGTAATACCAATTTCTGGCTGTCATATTCAACGAGAACTTGGTTACATTCACCACACAAAGAAAACGCTATCGAATTCCGCCAAGGCCTTNATAGCTCTTATCAATCCGCCGCTGTAACTAGATTGGTTTTAACCCACTGTCGACAGATGCGTTCTGCGCTCTNTGCCGTAGAAAGTGATCCATTAAGGTTAGAGCCAACATAGCCTCAGCAATAGGCACAGCACGGATCCCAACACAGGGATCATGTCGGCCTGTAGTCACCACTTCGACTTCGTTACCGAACTTGTCGATCGATTGCCCAGGAATACGAATGCTTGACGTTGGCTTTAGAGCCAAATGGGCCAGAATAGACTGTCCCGACGATATCCCACCCAATACACCTCCAGAATTGTTAGACAAAAACCCCGCAGGTGAGAGCTCATCACGATGTTCCGTACCTTTTTGGCTTACTGATTGAAAGCCAGAGCCAATTTCCACTCCCTTAACAGCATTAATACCCATCAAACCATGGGCAATATCAGCGTCAAGCCGATCAAATACCGGCTCGCCAAGACCGACAGGCATATTATCAGCAATCACAGTCACTTTAGCGCCAATAGAGTTTCCTTCTTTTGATAATGCCTGCATATAAGCCTCAAGCTCCTCAATCTTGTCAGGATCAGGAAAAAAGAACGGATTAGATTCAATTTCATCTTTCACAAAACGCTCAGGAACTATCGGACCCAACTGGGAAACATACCCATAAATAGAGATACCAGCGACTTCCTTAAGATACTTTTTGGCGATAGCTCCAGCCGCGACACGCATTGCTGTCTCACGCGCAGAACTCCGCCCGCCTCCACGGTAATCCCTGTCACCGTATTTTTGATAATACGTATAATCTGCATGAGAAGGTCTAAATAAATCTTTGATTTTGCTGTAATCTTTTGATTTTTGATCTTGGTTCTCTATCAGCATCCCAATAGAAGAACCCATTGTTTTACCTTCAAAAACCCCAGACAATATTTTAACTTCATCATCCTCTCGACGCTGAGTTGTATATCTTGACTGCCCTGGTTTACGGCGATTCAAGTCTGGCTGTAAATCGGCCGCAGAAATCTCTAGCCCAGGAGGGCATCCGTCGACGATGCAACCAATTGCCGGCCCGTGACTCTCACCAAAGCTGGTAACGGTAAAAAGCTTTCCTATTGAATTACCTGACATAGTTATTGCTAACCCTATTTTCTTAAAAACCACACTAAAAGTCGCGGAATTATACCCTCTTTACGCAAAGATTTCGCGATGCTCGGCTAGCTGTGCTTGCGTGAGCATAAAAACGCCGCTATCGCCCTCAGCAAACTCAAACCACATAAAGGGTACAGCCGGAAACGCTAGCTCAAGTGCCGCGCCAGAATTACCGACTTCGACTATTAGCACTCCGTCCTCACTAAGATATTCGTATGCCTCTTGTAATAATCTACGAGTAAAGTCCAATCCATCGAAACCAGACGCCAAGGCCAGTTCTGGCTCGTGATGAAATTCCTCAGGCATACTACTCAAATCAGCTTGATCGACATAAGGAGGATTACTTACAATTAAATCAAAATCTCGCCCCTTGAGTCCCTCAAACAAGTCAGATTGGATAGCGACCACCCTCTTTTCCAGCTGATGATTTCCAATGTTAATATTGGCGACGGCGATAGCATCCGCCGATATATCGCTTAAAATCACTTCGGCTTCCTCAAACCCATAAGCACAGCTAATACCTATGCATCCTCCACCAGTACAAAGATCCAAAATTCGCTTCGGATTGCAAGGTAACCAAGGCTCAAAGTAACTAGTGATTAGCGCCGCTATAGGGGACCTAGGAATGATAACCCGATGGTCAACCACAAAGGGTAACCCGCAGAACCAAGCCTGCCCTGTAATGTATGGTGCAGGTATACGTTCTTCGACTCTACGTCCAAACAAGGATCTAATGCGTACAACCTGCTCAGCAGTGGGAATATTAGTCATTAGCGAGCGGTCAGCGTTAGGAGGAAAATTGAGCACATAGGACAGTATTGAAACTGCTTCATCCCACGCACTGTCAGTACCATGGCCAAAGTAGATACCATGCTCAACAAACATGGCTTCACCCTCATGTAATAATTGAGAAACAGAAAGACTTTCAGTGCTTAGCTGCTTCTTTTGGCCGTAGGGGGTAGCTTTGTTAGTCATGGAGTCTCCAATAGAATAATATTTTACCCTTGAAAGGTGTCTCGGTGTTTATTTTGTTACAATATTGGGCTCTAATAACCTGCCATTAACTTGTTTAGTTGGAATCAATACATGAATAATCATTTTGCTAAAATCATTGAAAGTACCGGTGAAGATCTTAGCCGGCCTGGTCTCNTGGANACGCCCGCTCGAGCGGCAAAAGCCTTTGCATATCTTACTAGCGGGTATGATATGAACCTAAATGAAGTGATCAATAACGCTCTCTTTCCCTCAGATTCTGAAGAAATGGTCATGGTGAAAGATATCGAGTTGTATTCACTGTGCGAACATCACATGCTGCCGTTCATCGGCAAATGTCATGTGGCCTACATTCCCAGCGGCAAAGTCCTTGGGCTATCTAAGGTCGCCAGAGTCGTCGACATGTTTTCGCGGCGTCTGCAAATCCAGGAAACCCTAGCGCAGCAAATCGCATCGACCATTCAAGAGGTAACAAACGCACAGGGTGTAGGAGTTATTATTGAGGCCAAACACATGTGTATGATGATGCGCGGAGTGGAAAAGCAGAATTCTTCAATGAAGACCTCAGCCATGTTAGGCACTTTCCGCAGTAGCCAGGCGACGCGAACCGAATTCTTCTCTTTATTAGGGTAACCACTAAACACCCTTGCAGGAAACCNCAAAGTACTCATCAAAGCCTTTCTAATTTAGAAAGGCTTGTGCCTTTATTGCCACATCTTCGGCTTGAGCCTCGAGATGGAGATGATGAGAGCCAGGCATTTTTAGAATCTGCATCTGAGGGATCCACTCAAAGAGTTCGCTCTGCTGCCGGTCTGGGGAGAATGGGCTATTCTCCGCCTGGATCAGCATTACTCTCGCCCCTATGGCAATAAAAAAACTCTTTAGGTGCTCGACCGAGTACTTAGTGTAAGAAGCGGCTTTTAACCGTTGATCACTAGTCCAATAAAAACCTCTAGGGCCCTCAGTCACTCCTCTAGTCGCTAGGAGCGCGGCTGCCTCGACCTCTAGCGGCACAAATCCATTGACGCGGGCCTGCACTGCACGTTCAAAGTCATGGAAAAAAGTAGGCGACGAAGCACCAAAACGATTATTTTCACGAATAGCCTTAGCGAGTTGCCTGGCAGCACTATCAGCTGCCTGCGGCATCGGAACGTAACCATCAATGAGCACAACATGGCTAACTCTGTCAGGAAAAGCACCCGCAATAAGGCCTGATATGATTGCTCCACGAGAGTGGCCAATAATGGCAAACCGATCCCAACCCATTTGATCGGCAACCGCTATCACTTCACCAACATCCATCCAGATGTCATAAGTCGCATCTACTGAGCGGTGGCTGCTTAACCCATGTCCCGCCAAGTCTAGCGCGACCACGTTAAGATTATCCATAAACGGTAACATTCGATCAAACGTTGCCGCATTATCCAACCAACCATGGAGAGCAATCACCGGCAACGAGCCCGATCTTCCCCACTCTTTAGCTTTTAGAGTCAGCCCATTAGTTTCAAACGTTCGTTCTCTGACAAATTCAATAGACATAATACATCCAGTTAATTACGGCTAGGTTCTCCGCCATCACCACAGCAGAGCCGCTGAGAGGNTAATTTGGTGGCCATTTGCTCTTGATCAACTAATCTGAAGCTGACCAGATTGCAACATCTAGTCAATCGAAAGATCCACCATTAATTGACGTGCTTGAGTAATACACAGGAGCAATTCTATGCGGCATTAAATCATCTAACCAAGTAATTTCAAGATAATATTACCCGTTACTAGCCGCCCTTCACCAAATCACACCGTTTAACCTAAGAATTCATATAGGCTAGCAGAGCTATGTATGCCTAGAGAAAGACTGTGACGTTAACCTTAATCGCCCTTTTTAGGTTTCTCTTCATCTTCCTTGTCCCCGTCATCGCTTGCCACAAAAGAAGGAATACTACTATCACTTAACTCATCTGAATCTTCCTGTGTAGCTACTACGTCCTCTGTTTCGACAGATGCTGAGGAATACCCAGAAGTCGGTTCTACAATGGGCCATTCATCAAAAGGGAACGGCTTTGACTCGGCATTAAAGGTTAAAAACATGATAGCTTGGTAAACCCACTTACCCAAACCTTGTCCTAAATTTCTCAAATTATCGTTATCTTTTCCAGTCACCAGCACAAACAAAAACTGAGCAAGTACAATCAAAGAAATAACTGAACGTCCGGCCACAAGTAGGAAGCTAAACAGGACCATATAGGCCAATCTAACCCAGGTACTAGTATTTTTCACATGCATTTCGTTATCCGCCATTTGATTTCACCATAAATTCAACATCCTTTTTTTGATCCGCAAGCATCATTTCGCGCAACGATTCTTTAATTGGCCGCTGTTTGAACAAAGTAGCATACAAAGCCGATGCTAGGGGCATGTATAAGCCCAATTCTTCAGCTTTTTCCACCACTAGTCGCGTTGTATTAACACCCTCTGCAATCTGTCCAACCTTACTCACCGCGTCATTCAGAGTTTGCCCGCTGCCTAGCGCAAAGCCAATCCGAAAGTTTCTACTCAAAGGTGAAGAGCAGGTAACGTAAAGGTCCCCGATTCCACTTAAACCAAGAAAGGTAAGTGGGTTGGCACCAAATTTGACTGCAAAACGGCTCATCTCAGCGAGGCTTCTAGTAAGCATCACACTCTTAGTATTCTGGCCCACACCCATAGCATCGGCAATGCCTGCGACAATAGCATAAATATTTTTGAGTGCCCCCGCCAACTCAACGCCAAAACGATCGTGGTTCGGGTAAACCCGAAAATAATCAGACACCAAAAGACTCTGAATGTGCTCACAGAACAAGTCGTCCTCGCTCGCAACCACCGTCGCAGTTATTTCGAAGTTAGCAATTTCCTTAGCAAGGTTGGGCCCGCTAATCACACCAACAGTGCAATCCGGCAACTCTTCTTCAAGTACCTGACTTGGCAACAAAAAGGTCTCAGCTTCAATACCTTTAGCCGTACTTACCACAAAGGTACCCGAAGTAATCCAGGGATTGACTTGCTTGGCCACATCACGAAAAGATCCGCTAGGAATTGCAAAAAAGACGGTGTCACAGCCTTCTACCGAAGACCTCAAGTCATTACTGATTAATAGGCTGGAATGTAGCTGGTACCCAGGCAGGTAGGCTGAGTTCTCGCCTGTCTCAGTAATTTGAGTAAATGTGTCCTCGCTACGCAGCCACAGTGTGGTCTGATAGCCATTGACGGCAATCATATTAGCAATCGCCGTGCCGAAACTACCGCCACCTAGAACTGCGACCCTTTTATTTTTATTATTAACCACTAAAGCCTCAAAAAGGAGTATTTAAAAACTTATTATAGGTACTAGAGCGCTGGATGTCAGCCGCAAATAAACAGGCGCCTTACCTTAAAGAGCCCCGCACTAACCAAACATAAGCCTATTTAGCTCCTGAACAAACTGAGCTGGATTTTCAAGAGGCCGCCCAGCTGACAACGCAGCCTGGTCAAAGAGGACCCCAGCCAGTATGGCTGCAGAACCATCATCGCTCTCAGCCCCCAGCTTATTAACTAACGGGTGCTCCATATTGATTTCGAGAATAGGCTTCGATTCAGGCACAGCTTGACCTGCAGCTTGCATTATCTTACGCATTTGCTCGCCCATGTCATTATCGCCAACCACTAGGCAGGCGGGAGAGTTAGTTAATCGGGTCGTAGTACGCACTTCCTCAACTCTTTCTTCAAGGAGACCCTTGATACGGACCAGTAACTCAGTATGATCGTCAGACTTAGCGCCTTTTTCAGCCTCTTTATCGGAATCTTTCTGGGGTACATCTCCCGTTATTTTACTGAGGTCAAGCTCACCACGAGCAACGTCTTGGAAAGACTTCCCATCAAACTCTGTAAGGTAGCCCATCATCCACTCATCAATTCGGTCAGACATCAACAATACTTCGATACCATGTTTGCGGAAAACCTCTAGGTAGGGGCTATTATTGATGATTGAATGACTATCTCCAGTAACGTAATAAATCTTGTCCTGCCCTTCTTTCATTCTTTCTATATAGTCAGGCAGACTCACGGTAGGGGCAGCGCCATCTACGGTAGAGCTAGCAAACCGAAATAACTTCGCAATTTTTTCTCGATTGCTATGGTCTTCACTTGGACCCTCTTTCAAAACAGTGCCAAATTGCGACCAAAATGTAGCGTACTTCTCGGGATCACTAGTAGCCATTTTGCTTAACATATCTAGAACTCGCTTGGTTAATGCAGCCCTAATACTGTCAACTAATGGGGTTTTTTGAAGAATTTCACGAGATACGTTAAGTGGTAAGTCTGCACTATCTAAAATCCCTTTAACGAAACGCAGATACATAGGCATAAACTGTTCGGCGTCATCCATGATGAATGTTCGCTTAATATACAGCTTAATACCACGAGATGCCTCTCGCTGGTAAAGGTCCATTGGCGCCATACCAGGGATATACAGCAAGCTTGTATACTCCTGCTTTCCCTCAACACGATTATGACTCCAGGTTAGAGGCTCTGCAAAATCACTAGACACGTGACGGTAGAACTCCTTGTATTCTTCTTCAGTAACCTCAGAGCGAGAGCGAGTCCATAGCGCCTTGGCATCATTTACGGCCTGCCACTCCGGAGCGCTCTCAACAATGGTTTCGTTATCGTCTGACTCATCAGGCTCCGCGCCCGGCATAGCCGGCGTTTCTTGTTTTAGCATCTCCACAGGTATAGCAATGTGATCAGAATATTTTTTGACAATACTACGAAGCCGCCAATCATTAGCGAACTCGGACTCATCCGATTTTAAGTGCAAGGTTATCTGTGTACCACGTTCAGCTCTCTCGATAGACTCTATTTGATAATCAGCTTCGCCCTCGCAACTCCAACGAATCGCCTCTGACGATGGTGCTCCGGCGCGACGGGTCTCTACGACAACGCGATCAGCAACAATAAATGACGAGTAGAAACCAACACCAAATTGGCCTATCAGCTGAGAATCCTGCTGTTGATCTCCGGTTAGATTCTTTAAGAAATCAGCAGTTCCTGAGCGCGCAATGGTACCCAAATTAGCGATCACCTCATCGCGAGACATACCAATTCCATTATCTGAAATGGTAATGGTTTTCGCTTCCTCATCGACGCCAATACGGATATGGACTTCGCCCTCATCTTCGTAAAGCGCTGTATTCTCTAGAGCTTCAAACCGAAGTTTGTCAGTGGCATCGGATGCATTCGATATTAATTCTCTTAAGAAAATTTCCTTATTTGAATACAGAGAATTGATCATGAGATGAAGTAGTTGCTTTGCTTCAGTTTGAAAACCTAAGGTCTCCGCGCCTGTCTTTGCTTTAGCTGTCATTCTTTTGTGCTCTCCTAATGGGTACGCAATGAAATTAAATATTAGTTTGTTTGACTTCTGNCTTTCGAGATGGGGGCAAAGTAACGAATTTCAACCTTTATAAACGATATTATGGAAGTAAAAAGTGGCCGCGAGAACTTTAGTGCCGGCTTAAACATAGCCGATTTTAAATTAAATCCCATTCTCTCACCGTAACGGATATCGCCTATAAAAACCCAGCTAATCTAGATCAGGCAAGGCTATCCTCAGCCACAAAATATATTGGATCTTCGATAACATTTACTTCAACAAGATTGCCTGCCTTGTTAAGTAACTTTCTGCACTCACCNCTAAGATGCACTAAGTGCAACGCCTTACCTGCATTAAGATATCGCTCAGCCAAAGTATCAATAGCCTCAAGACCCGAGTGATCTGCCACTCTGGACCGCGCAAAATCAATAATAACGTCATCATTATCTTGTTTTGGATCAAAATGCTCCAAAAACGATATTACCGAGCCGAAAAATAACGGCCCCGTAACGGCATAAACTGTTGAACCCTTGTGATTTTCTCGAGCATCGATACGGATATGCTTGGCATGTTCCCAAGCAAACACCAAGGCAGAGACAATAACACCTACGACAACCGCGACTGCCAAATCGGTCGCTACCGTAACGCCCGATACTAGGACCAAAATCAATGCATCGCTACGGGGGACCTTTCCGACAATACGGAAACTACTCCATTCAAACGTCCCAATAACCACGATAAACATAACCCCTATAAGGGCTGCCAAAGGAATACGCTCAATGAGAGGAGAAGCAAATAAGATAAAAATGAGTAAAAATATCGCCGCCGTAATNCCTGAAGCCCGCCCACGACCACCAGAGTTAACATTGATCATACTCTGTCCGATCATAGCGCANCCACCCATGCCGCCAAATAAACCGGTTACGGTGTTGGCAACGCCCTGCCCTATACATTCGCGATTACCACGTCCGCGNGTCTCAGTTATCTCATCGATGAGCCGTAATGTAAGTAGCGACTCTATTAACCCAATCGCTGCCAAAATAGTGGCATAAGGTANTATTATCAAAAAGGTATCAAGATTGTAGGGGACAGCTGGAATACTAAATACAGGAAACCCACCAGCAATTGACGCTATATCACCAACGACACGAGTATTGAGGCCTAGCCCAAATACCAACAGAGTAACCACGAGAATAGCTACCAGAGATGCAGGAACCGACTTAGTAAAGCGAGGCAAGAAATGGATAATTGCCATTGTTAACAATACTAGAGCCAATAACATATAAAGCTGTTCACCCTGCAACCAAGCCACATCTACGATAGACCCCTGCATAAATGTTCCATGTAGCCAGCCAGCTTCACCCGAATTGCCAAACTGACCCAATTGAGCCAAAAAGATTACGATAGCAAGCCCGTTCACAAAACCTAGCATGACAGGGTAAGGCACCATTCGAATAAATTTACCTAGTTTGAGCACCCCTGCAATAATCTGCAATAGACCCATTAAGACTACGGTGATAAATAGGTATTCGACACCATGGTCAGCAACCAATGAAACCATCACTACCGCTAAGGCGCCGGTAGCACCACTAATCATACCCGGCCGACCACCAATACAGGCAGTAATTAAACCTACCATGAATGCCGCATACAGCCCTACCAAGGGATCTACACCGGCCACGAAAGCAAAAGCGACAGCCTCTGGCACAAGTGCTAGAGCGACGGTTAAACCGGAAAGGATGTCATTTCTAAGGGTAGCTACTTTACTAAACTGAAATTCAAACATTGACGCGTTTTCTCTTGATGACAATTATGCGGATTGGATAACAAAAATTGCTGGTAATTAATTAGTGCGACCACGACCAGAACCCCGGTTAGAATTGCCACCTGACGGCCGGTTACGGCCCGGTGAGTTGCTGCCAGGTTTTCTAGCACCTGCATAGGGAGATATCCCCTTCGAGGCGGATCTAGACGGACGATCACCACCCTCTGACCTTCTGTTACCCGAACTTACTTGGTCCTTATTGCTACCCGCACTCTGAGATTGGTTTTGTCCACCCCTCTTCAGTTTATTACCCGGCGTAGGACCTTGGCCATAGGCGGAACGGCGCTTAGCGTTAGATGAATTATTGTTATGCCGAGAGTTATCATTAGCATTAGTTTGACTGGCAAGAGGTTTACGTGGCTTCTTAACTCGTACCGGACGGTTTAACGTCGTTTCTTTGACCGTCTGCTCTGGCTCAAAGTCTTCAATTTCTTTACGCGGTATTAACTTCTGGGTGAGCCGTTCTATATCAGACAGCAAATCGACTTCATCAGCACTCACCAGAGATATGGCTTCGCCTGTCGCGCCAGCACGACCAGTTCGACCAATACGGTGCACATAATCTTCAGATACATTGGGCAAGTCAAAATTTACAACATGCGGCAATTGCTCAATGTCGAGCCCGCGAGCAGCAATGTCAGTAGCCACTAGAATCCGAATTTCTCCTGCTTTGAAACCCGCCAGAGCCTTAGTCCGAGCTCCCTGACTTTTGTTGCCATGGATCGCCGCGGCTACTATACCCTGGGACTCAAGATGCTTCGTCAGCTTGTTAGCGCCATGTTTGGTCTTCGTGAAAACCAGAGCCTGACTCCAGCTACCCTCTTTTATAAGCTTGGTTAAAAGAGGTGCTTTTTGCTTTTTATCGACGGGGTAAACCCACTGTGTCACCGTTGGAGCTGCAGCATTGCGCGGAGTGACTGAGATCTCAATCGGGTTCCTCACCAAACCTTTAGCTAACCTTCTAATATCATCAGAGAAAGTGGCTGAAAACATTAGATTCTGTCGACGTCTTGGTAATAGTGCAATAATTTTGGTTATATCGTGAATAAAGCCCATATCCAACATTCGATCTGCTTCATCTAATACCAAAATTTCTAAATTAGAAAATCTCACTGCATTTTGGCTATAGAGATCCATCAATCGGCCAGGCGTTGCCACCAAAATATCAACACCTCGGCGTAACTTCATCATCTGAGGGTTAATTTTTACCCCACCAAAAACGACTGCCGACGATAAAGGCATATGCTTGCCATAAGTAGCAACGCTTTCCCCTACCTGCGCTGCTAGCTCACGGGTTGGAGTCAATATAAGCGTCCGAACCTCATTAGCCGGGGCTCGACGCCCTTTAGATAGTATCTGCAGGATTGGCAGGGTAAAACCTGCTGTTTTACCTGTTCCTGTCTGAGCAGCTGCCATAACATCATGGCCGGCCAAAACGGCAGGTATAGCCTTCTCTTGAATAGGTGAAGGCGTATCGTAACCTTGAGTAGCAATAGCTTTTAAAAGGGGCGCGGAAAGGCCCAGAGAATTGAACGTCATAAATTTGTCTTTTGTTAGCCGCAAACCTAGGACCGGGGCTGCGACATTGAATAGGAATTCTTAGATGGTCCGAGAATGGCGCGGAGAATACAGATATTAGTGTGTAAAAGCTATTTATAACCCGATTTAACAGCAATTAACGCCTAAATCACTGGATTAAGCGTCTGCGAGTACCCTGTATGCTTCGATGACTCGTTCAGGCGCCTGCACCAGCTCTACGAGGACACCCTGTGCGGACAGAGGAAACTCATTATTTCCTTTGGGGTGAATAAAACACACGTCATGGCCAGCCGCACCAGGACGGATACCGCCAAGGGTAAAGCGAAGACCCTTAGCAGACAGCCAGCTCACAGCGGCTTCAAGGTCATCGACCCAGAGTCCGATGTGATTAAGCGCAGGCATATCGACTCTAGGCTTTTTATCGACATCAAGTGGCTGCATTAAATCCACCTCCACCGCAAAGTCACCGGAGCCCATCAAACAGATATCTTCATCAACATTTTCACTTTCACTCACGAAGGTGCTTTTATACTGAAGACCAAGCAGGCCCACCCAAAACTCATTTAGCTTAGCCTTACTATTAGAGCCAATGGCGACTTGCTGTATGCCGAGGACAGAAAATGGGCGAATTTGCTCCAAAATGGACTCCTAAAAAATAATATCGTCAGGCCAGTAAACTAGCAGGACTGATAGGTTTGTCAAATTTATCGATGAATTCACTTAACTGTTCAGCTGAGAGATTATTGATGCCCGCTGCAGCCTCCCTGCCACCACCCGTTGGAAATTGGCTACAAAGCGCACTAGCCCCTTGCTTATTGCTTAGTGGCGCCCTAACACTCACTAAATAGCCTCCATTTGACTTCTCGGTCAGCACCGCATGAGCACGATCAGGGTATCTATTGGTCAGGTCATTACTAAACACGCCGCTCACACGCCTCGCCCATGGAGTATCGGGAAGCAGATAGACAGCATTACTATTGTTGACTCTCAAGGGAGACAAGGCTTGAACTGAGGAAAAATCTTGATGTAACCAGATTCAAGTTTTTCAAAGTGCTGATTACTATCACTAATAAAATCGACCGGGTTCTCATACTCATAAACTAGGTTATAAAGCTCTGCTGGCGGAAAGTGCAGGTCACTCAAGTCCGCACCATAACCGTTATAGTTCATATAGATGCCCAGGTTATTGAGCATTTCAACTTGCTCAGATTTGACATTACTACCTTTGAGCATGCCTTGAGCGGTATGTTTAAGATTATCTCCAAAGGTACCAACCGCGCCCCAGGCTAACCGCGCACCACGAAGATATTGATTAACTAAAAGACTCGTTGAGACATTGGGAGACTCATTGATAAGGGATATCAGCGATGATGAGGCTGGAACCTCACCCGCATCATGGTGATCAACATAAAATACGGTTGCTCCACTTTTAAGAATGCGGTCTAAATCACTGCAATTTTTGGCCATAGAGACATCAAGAACAGTCACTCGATCGCCTTNTACCGCCTGCACCTGGCTTAATANCGCTATATTTCGTTTTACACCCGTAACAAGCTCTGAATCCCTAGGCTCAACCTGCCTCAGCTGAACCAAAGCACATATACCATCAGCATCACCATTAAAAACATCAAAATCGGCCATCAGGCTAAAGCATCCTCAATTAGATCATAACTTATTGGATTTTGTACGGTCTTTGGGTGATTTGTATCACCAGGCCAAGCATACAGCATATCAAGTTCTCCGAAAAAGAGCCTTTTGACGTTAAACATAGCGAGGTGATTATATATGGCTGAGGCGCGACTAGGTGTCGGCTGCCCATGCGTAAAGGGTCTAAAAGTAAATGTTCCTCAACCAGACTTAGCTTCTCTAAATCTGGTCTTACAGGAACTTTACATTGCACTCCAAAGAGGAACACAACTCTAGGATAACAACCAACATCTAGTCGCTGTCACGGGCCGCTAATGCGCCCTCTAGCTCGATTCGATTTTTATCAAGCGCCAAGTATGGATTTTGCTCCTGAATCGCCCCTGGGTGAACAACTGAAATAGTAATTTGACTATCGTTTTCACCGCCAAATAAGCGCCCAAGACCGTCACTCCGTCTCAAGATCTCAATGGTCGCATGACGACCCTCTTTGGTATAAACCAAAATAATCTCCTCAGCAACCGTTGAGGACACTAATTCCCAGCCCGAGCCTTGAGTAGAATTGCCGTAAAACACCAAATTACTCGCGGGGCTACGTTGCGACATCAAAACAATTCTGCCTGCGATTCCAGTTCCCGTGCCTAATATAACCGTGGGCTCTTTTTGAATATCAGCGTCAGGCGGTAACGGCATGTCGGCCAAAAGATAGTCAATTATCTTACGAGATTCAATCTGATAGGCATCATTAAAGAGGTTGCAGCCTGATGCGAGCATGACTAATAATATTAAGCTGTATCGATTCATAAACTTTAACACAGAGACACTCCTACACAGATATGTTGAGCTATATTCTTTCTTGACAAAAAGACTACTACAAATTCACCAAAAGAGACTTACATCAATACTATAAGCACTTTATCTATACTATAAAGTATAATATCTTCATAAAATAACAGTATTTCGGGATTAGTTTTTGATGCGAACTAAATGTTATTCCGCCTCTACTCAATTCTCAGAGCCAACTGTTGCTGAATCTCTTGGGCGATCAGCCATAATCGATCTTGCCCCCACAGGGCCAGCACTGGGGTTTTATCGCGATCTAAAAGGCGAAAGCTGGGAGCGCCCCATAACCCGCTGTCGTACATCGCCAAACGATTATCTTCTAGAGCTTGCTGCCATCCGTCNTGGCCGACACNCTCTTTAGCTAACTGCCAGTCTAAACCCGCGTTTTCGATGACAGACCTTAGNCCCNTGTCGTTATTAGTATTAACCCCATCAACAAATGCAGCGCTGAGAAAGCTGGACAGCAATTGATTACCCTTACCCAAACTACAGGCCCATGGATACAGCGAATAACANNGCCGCACAGGTTCACCAATAGGATCATAGAAATTCCCATAGGGCACTCCTGCAGCTCGGGCCTCTCTTGCGGTATCAGTAAATATGTAAATGCCCTTTTCAGTGGTCGCAGNAACACCCCGCATCACCATGGGTAAAANTGGACGGACATGCAGGGTAACGCCGGTGGCTTCTGCTAATGCTATTGCTCGATCAAACGCAATCGAAGTGTAAGGACTCCGAAGGGATGCAAATACCTCTAACGTCAAACTGCCATCATCACGCGAGTCACCCACNATTATCTCTTGTCTTGGAGCGATTAAAGGCATCTGCGGGTGCCTAACTGCACCAATGCTGGATAGACGGTCTTCTAGATGATACAAACGGTCTACACCCCAGTACCACTCGCCAGCATAGTAGAACATCGCACCAGAATAATGTTTGAGCTGCGCACGTCTGGCATTGCCAGCCTCTATTTTCTCTTGTAGATCTGATTCGGAGGCACAACCAAGAGCCTCAGCCAAGCTAGCTAGGGCATTATCATTTGAAGACCATAAGGCTTCACCAATCGGCTTGGCGTTATTAANAAACCCTTGTGCATCCAACGCAGCGCAGATTGATGTAGCCAGGTNAATGTTANCCTGACTTGGCGACGGCAGATTATCNGGAAACGTCAGACCATAATAATGAGCTATTTTTGATGAATCGTAGCGAGACAGTTCGATCAACAATTCCGGTTCTGCGGCATTCGCCCCCAAAGGCCCACTGACTAGATGGCACTCTAGCTCGATATCATATTTTTCAGTCAGCGCCTTTAACATCTGAGCGGCAAGATGGCTGTAACCATCATCGACTTGATGGAAATATTCAACGACATGCATAGCTCCGCTCTTAACACGGCCAAGCTCCTCTTTACGCCGCGTCTTTTTGAGTTTCTCAGGATCGACTATGCTGGTCATGAATTTTGATGCAATCCAGCGCCTCAGCGGACTGGGATCCATAGTAGAGGTGCCACCCTGCTCTTTAAACTGATCACTCATTGCTTTATTCCTATGAACGTTTGTAGCTAGTTAGTTGAGTAAAGACTCACAACCAGTGCCCGCAAGTAGGGTATTAACCGTCTCCTGATCTCTCTGACTTAACGCCGTATATTCACTGTTAATCCATCCAAGGCATTTACCTTGATAGGCAAAAGTCTGCTGACTCCACAAACTGCCATCGATATCGGCTTTCCATGTCTTATCTCCGTTATCAAGTGCTTGGGCATTCGCTAACAGAGCAGGCACATAGACCCTGCCAACCTCATTGAGCAGCGCGGTTAAACTTGCCGGCACCTCGTCGACAGTGTTCCAGTCATTGCCTGTTATCTCAAGCCCACATTGGTCCTCCATTAGTGCCGTCCAAGCAACCACTCTGGGTGCCATAGCATGAGCAATTTTACGTGAGCTAGGATCAAACCCCACCAATTGGGTTAACTGCCCATAAATAGCAAAATCACAGGCACTGGGGCGCCGACCTAGGATAAAAGGTTGGTTTTCTAAAAGGGATTCCAGAGTCGATAAAAATCGTCGGTAACTCGCATCGATCAAGGGTGCAGTCACATCATTGGAGCCCACAACATGAAGACGACCTACTTGCCTATCAGTTATAACTGGCTTGAGCTGGTTACATGTGTCGGCAGGCATATCTATCTTATGGAATAACGGCAGCAATGTGCCGGCATTATCGGCATCCTCCTCTAGAGCCCAGCGGTAATGGAACATATACTTGGTACACCACTCATCGGCGAAATCTTCTAGTAAGTAATCAATAAATGCCATCACAGGGTTAGTAGGAATTACTCGTCGATCAGAGAAGTCTTCATCAAGCCTACGAATGATGGGAGTAGAATCACACACTGCCTTTAATTCTCCAGAAGCATCGGGCAGCAAGCACGTCGGAAGCAAAGGAACTTTGGGTAATGATATCCCCATCTCTCTTAAAACACTCCCAGGGTCACCCCATATAATACGATAGTCGATGTGGCGATAGCGCAACAAGGCGATCATTTTTCGAGTATAGGGCGACGGCGGAACACCAATCAAAATAAGAGGTTTAACTGCAGACATCGGGGCGTTTTCCTTTCGTGGCAAAAGACATGCATCATTAAGCAATATATTGACACACCTACTGCCATCATGTCACCCTTAGATTTTGTTGGCGATGTAAGGCATAACCATGATGATCAATAAACGTTTTATCACTCTGAGCGTAATCGCTCTTATAGCGGTGGGTATATATGCTAATCAGACCTCAATAATGCGACAAATTTTACCCAATGCTACTACTCGCTTATTCCAGTCAGATGCAATCGGTGATCTTGGTGACGGCATGCACGTCGCCCTCTGTGGCGCAGGTGGTCCCATGCCCAGTGTTAATCGATCTGGGCCCTGTGTGGCAGTGATCGCAAACTCAAAAATGTTCATTATAGATGTTGGCGTGGGTGGTTCTAGTAATTTAGCTCGAATGCGTCTAGATAGAGGAGCTATAGAGGGAGTGTTTCTCACACACTTCCATTCTGATCATATTGGCGGCTTGGGTGAATTAGCGATGAACCGTTGGATCGCAGGGTCGCATACGTCTCCCCTAGCCGTCCATGGCCCTAGAGGTGTTTCTGAGGTCATTGCGGGCTTCAACCAAGCCTATTCACAAGATGCTGTGCATCGTTATGATCACCATGGTAACGCTGTCGCGAATCTGAGCGGCAAAGGCATGGTTGCAAATAGCTATGACGTTCCCCATCTTGGTAAAAAGATAACGATCTATGATCAAGATGGCTTAACCATTGAGATGTTTGCAGTAGACCACAAGCCGATTTCACCTGCTGTCGGCTATTTGTTCACCTTCAAAGGCCGAACGGTATTAGTTTCCGGTGACACCACAAAAACATCAAATGTTGAACTTTTTTCAAATCAAGTAGATCTGCTAGTGCATGAGGCCCTATCCAAAGAGCTTCTGTCGGTAATGAGAGCCTCGGCAAAACAAGCCGGCAATCCCCAAATGAGTAAACTCTTTCATGACGTTCTTGATTACCATACCAGTCCCATAGAAGCAGCTGAAGTAGCGCATGATGCGGGGGTTGGACACCTACTTTACTATCACGTGGTACCACCCCTTGATATCCCAGGGCTGGAGGCCATCTGGCTAGATGGTGTTGACGATATTTTTACGGAATATACCCTAGGGCTAGATGGAACGCTGTTTACATTACCGCCAAATTCATCAGACATTATTAAAGTTCGATCCAATTATAAGATTAAATGCCTGTTTACCAAGCAGCAATCTATAGCAACAAGTAGACTTTTTCGAAACGCTCACTAATTGTTTAAGTAATGCAAACATGGCAAAATAAGGGACCGATTGCTTCGCGTCGGTCATTGGTCAAACCCTTACAAAGGCTTAATAAATGACTCAGTCTCAACCTGCAGGTCAAGCTCCACAGGATAAGTCAGATGGCAGATTACTGCGAAGCGCGAGAAGTCGCCGACTCATTATTGAAGCCATTATTGAATTGATAGACGAGGGCTTTTTAATACCGACCGCACAACAAGTGGCGGAACGTGCAGACGTTGGAATTCGCTCTGTATTCAGGCACTTTGATGACATGGATGATATTTTCGAAACTGCTAACGAGATTATCTTTCAGGATACAAGGCCTTTGTTTGTTGGCGGCGATCGTTCTGGCACTCTTGACGTCAGAATAATGCACTGCACAAAGCAGCTGACTGCTGGCTATGAGACGGTAAAAAACTTTATGCTCTCTGGGAGAGTTCGCATATGGAACACTCCTGTCATTCAAAAGAATTACACCCTTAACAGTAAACGTCTTCAAAAAGAGTTAGAGAATTGGATTCCGGAAATTCTCGAGTTAGCTGAGTGTGACAAACAATGCGCCTATGCCCAGGCCTCTTTTGATTTTTGGTACCGGTTACGTAAAGGTCAGCAGGTTGCGGAAGCGGATTGTATAGAAATTATTGCACGTCAATTAAGACAGTTATTTCCTTAGTCTAAAAACTCACGTTTAGTGACCCATAATTCTCAAACAAAGTCACAATCCCTAATGCCTATATGGTATAAATCGAGGGAAGCGTAATTAGTGGATTCGCTAGGAGTTAAGAGGGGGCATAATGAAGAATAAAGTCGCACTCATTATTGGTGCCGGTGACGCTATCGGCAGCGCTATAGCGCGTAAATTCTCACAACGCGGCCTTACTGTATGCCTCACTAGGCGCAACGAAGAAAAACTTCAACCTTTAATCGATGAAATAACTGCAACGGGAGCTGATGCTTTTGGCTTTGCTTGCGATGCGCGAAAGGAAGACGCTACTGAGTCGCTCTTTTCGAATATTGAAGAAAATATAGGCGAAATTGACGTTGTGGTTTTCAATGTGGGCGCTAATGTTCCCATGGGCATACTAGAAACAGACAGTCGAAAGTTTTTCAAAATATGGGAGATGGCGTGTTTTGCCGGGTTCCTAAATGGTCGTGAAGCGGCTCGCTATATGACCAAAAGAAAGCGTGGAACTATCCTATTTACCGGGGCAACAGCCAGCGTACGCGGATCGGCTGGATTCGCAGCTTTCGCTAGCGCAAAGCATGGTCTGCGCGCTCTAGCACAGAGCATGGCAAGAGAATTAGGTCCAAAAAACATCCACGTGGCGCATATCGTTATTGATGCGGCTGTCGATACCCAATGGATTAAAGACAATCTCCCTACCTATGAACAACGAAAAGCCGTGGACGGGATCGTTAAGCCTGATGACTTGGCCACAAATTATGTGACTCTCTATGATCAACCACGTAATGCATGGACCTTCGAACTTGATATACGTCCATGGGACGAAAAATGGTAGGAGAAACCAAATGACAAAAACAGTAGAATTTTACTTTGATGTAGGAAGCCCTACAGCATACCTAGCTCATAAGCGCCTACAGCAACTGAAACAACAATATGACTGCATAATTGATTATCACCCTGTTCTTCTTGGGGGCTTATTTAAAGCATCTGGAAATAGCTCACCCGTCATGGTTCCCGCAAAGGGACGTTACATGATGGTGGATGACCTACCCCGATTCGCCAAGCTATATGATGTTCCTCTAAACAATAACCCTCACTTTCCTATCAATACGCTAAATCTAATGAGAGGCGCTGTAGCTCTGCTAGATGGCGAGTATTTTGAAACCTATATTGATGCGGTTTTTAATGCCATATGGGTNGACAGCAAGAATATGGCCAATATCGAGACTGTCAGTGAAGTGCTTAGCTCCGCCGGGTTGAATCCACAGGCTATTTTAACCTCGACACAGAGTCCAGATGTCAAAGAAACCCTAATAACCAATACTGGTAAGGCTGTCGAAAGGGGTTTATTTGGGGCACCAACAATGTTTATGGATGGAGAAATGTTTTTTGGTCAAGACAGACTCCAATTTGTTGAGGCTGCCTTACAGCAAAAATCTTAAAACTCTAAAGCAATATTAATTAAAAAGTTTTTAAAGGAAAACTATATGAGACTGCTTTCTCTCTTTGCCTTAACCTTTGCACTTAGCAGCAATGTTATTGCTACGCAGACACCACAAACAGTCAATCAACAAGGTATTGTCGAGCCAGGTGGAGAATGGTTGAGCTATGGGCGCACCTATCGTGAACAGCGTTTTAGCCCACTGGATAAAATAAACCGCGATAATATTGATGAGCTAGATTTAGCGTGGTCGTTTAAATTTGATACTGCACGGGGCATGGAAGCAACGCCCATAGTCCACAATGGCATCATTTATGTCAGTACTGGCTGGAGTCACGTTCACGCGCTGGATGCTCGAACGGGTGCAGAATTGTGGCATTACGACGCCAAAGTACCTAAAGCACAGCTAGCCAAGACATGTTGTGGACCGGTCAACCGCGGTGTAGCCATATGGCAAGACAACGCCGATGCGCCTCTGCAAGTCTTCTTTGGTGCTCTAGATGGCNGATTGATCGCTTTGGACGCTGCAACGGGCGAGGAAAACTGGTCCATTCAAAGTACCCCGACAGATGGCAATTATAGTGTTACTGGTGCCCCGCGGATTGTTAAGGGCATGGTAATCATCGGTAACGGTGGCGCTGAATTAGGTGTGCGCGGCTACGTTAGTGCTTATGACGTTAACACCGGCGAGATGAGGTGGCGCTTTTACACTGTACCTGGTGACCGCAATAAGCCTCAAGAGAGCCCCGCCCTAGAGGCTGCGCTCGAAACCTGGAGCGGTGATGAGTGGTACAAGCTCGGCGGCGGTGGCGGCACCGCATGGGACTCACTGGTGTATGACCCAGAGTTAGATTTACTTTACATTGGCACCGGTAATGGATCCCCTTGGAACCGTGATCTGCGCAGTCCTGGCGGCGGAGATAATCTATACCTCAGTTCGATTGTGGCTCTGCGGCCGGATACGGGCGCATACGTATGGCATTATCAGGTCACCCCTGCAGACAACTGGGACTACACGGCAACTCAACAGCTAGTGTTAGCCGAACTAGAGATCAATGGAGAATCACGCTCAGTCATTATGCAGGCGCCAAAGAATGGTTTTTTCTATGTACTGGATCGCAAAACAGGGGAGCTATTGTCTGCCGATAAATTTGGTAAAGCGACCTGGGCCACACATGTCGATATGGAAACTGGCCGCCCTGTCGAGAGTAAATTCGCTGACTACCAAAAGAATGGTGGTAGCTACATTTGGCCATCTCCCTATGGTGCTCATAACTGGCAACCCATGTCGTTTAGCGCAAAAACTGAACTGATGTACATTCCTGTGCAAAGCATTCCCGCCTACTTTAGTGCGGGAAAAGAGGTCATGTATCGGGTGAATCGATGGAATACTGGTGTCGACTTAAACACTAATCGTGACCCAAGAAGCTGGGTTGCGGGCAGAGCATCTATGGATGCACTTATTTATGGTGAGTTAGTGGCCTGGGACCCTATTAAGAAACAACGAGCCTGGCAGGTACACCACGCCAAACCGTCTAATGGGGGCATTTTAAGTACCGCTGGCGATTTAGTTTTTCAGGGTACCTGGGATGGTACGTTTGNAGCCTATGACGCCTATGANGGCGAAAAGCTATGGCAATACAAGTCTGACAGTGCAGTACTTGCAGGCCCAATGACATTTGAGCTTGATGGCGAACAATATATTGCCGTTGCTCAGGGCAGCGGTGGCACTATTATGATCACCGTTGGCGATGAGCTTCAGCGTAATAAAAGCAACCAAAACAAACTACTTGTCTTTAAGAAAGGACAATTTAATCAAACAAAACCAATCGCTAATGAAGAACTAACAACGATCCGTGCGCTTGGTCATGCCGCCAATACGGACCCTGAGCTGATCAAGCTAGGTGAATCCATATACCACAACAACTGTGGCTCCTGTCATGGCATCAACGCTTTGAGCAACTACATTGTGCCCAACCTTCGGTATATGAGTGAGCAAACTCATAATGATTTCGCATCCATAGTTATTGGTGGAGCGCGCACCCACAAGGGGATGATCGGCTTTTATGAGACACTTGGGGTGGACGAGGTTGACGCTATACATGCTTATCTGGATGACAAACAGCAGAACTTGTCTGATCGGGTTGAGCTTACTTCCTTACAAAAAATTGAGTATTGGTTTAACTTCTGGATGGCCAAGCTAGGTGCAATGTTTCCAGAACTTTTGAATGCGACTCGCGCCTACATAATGTAGTCATATAAAAACCTGACCAGCAGCATCGGCTAGCCAGGTTTTTTTTACTACAGCAATCCGCTACAGCATCAACTCGCCACTTTTAGCATGCTTCCTGACTATCTCTGGGCAAGTAAAGCGCTCACCATAAGCATCAGTAAGCTCATCACAGCGAGCCGCGAACTTATCAAAACCATAAGTATTTACGTACTGAATCAGGCCGCCGGTGTGAGCTGGCGCGCCAATCCCCATAATTGAGCCAATGTTACCGTCTGCAACCGATCTCAAGACGCCAGTTTCAAGACATTTAAGCGCCTCTATCACTTGACGGAACATCAATCGGTCTTTGATATCTTCGTCAGACACGTAGGTATCGTCTTTGTAATATAGATCGTACAAACCGGGCCAGATATTCTTCGATCCATCAGCATGGTACTCATAGTATCCGCCGCCATGATGACGCCCGCCACGGCCATTTTCAGTGACCATATCGTTGATCACCCTGCGCATCACATCACCATTACTCCACCTATCCTCTACACCCATTGCAGCCCAGGTTTCACCTGCCTTGCGTGCTAACTCTAGGCTCGTCTCATCAGCCACCTGGAGAGGGCCGACAGGCATGCCGATCGCCCTACCCATGTTATCGATCTTGACCGGATGTACGCCCTCCACCAAAAGGTGAGCACCTTCGTCAATATAGGTGCCAAAAGTACGAGAAGTAAAGAAGCCCAAAGAGTCATTGACCACTATCGGTGTCTTGCGTATTTGCTGAGCAAAGTCGAATGCTTTGGCGAGTGCTTCATCGCTAGTATTCTCACCCATGATGATTTCGATCAACGGCATTTTATCCACCGGTGAGAAAAAGTGAATGCCAATAAAACTCTCTGGCTTTGCGGCCGCTTCAGACAACTGAGTTATCGGCAGCGTTGAGGTGTTGGACCCCCAAAAGCCATCTTCTGACAAATACTGTTCAGTTTTGGCCACAATCTTGTTTTTCAACTCCATGTTTTCAAACACGGCCTCTATAATCAAGTCACAGCCTCTTAGATCTTCATCTTCCGCCGTAGGCGTAATAAGTCCTAGTAACGTATCAGCCTGGGACTGAAACATTTTTCCACGCTTGATTGCCTTGTTCACTAAAGCTTCTGAATACGCCTTGCCTTTATCAGCCGCCTCTTGACTCATATCCTTCAATATAACTTCGAT
>JGI26247J51722_1000028_pt1 | contig 57239 bp, 62 predicted proteins | sample SaaInlV_100m_DNA_2_FD_51722 | JGI IMG/M metagenome (IMG submission 51722)
TTTTTTAATTTTATATTAGCTAAGCCTTGCCTAGCTATCTTTATGGCTCTTCTAAAATCATTATGAAAAAATATAAATGTAATATGTGTGGCTGGATTTACGATGAGANTACAGGAGCTCCTGATGAAGGAATTAGTCCTGGCACTAGATGGGAAGATATACCTAATGACTGGGCATGTCCACTTTGTGGCTCTGGTAAGGAAGATTTTGATATGGTGGAAATTTAGATTCAATACAATTGAGCAAGCGTAAAATAAATTAATTAAAGTTTTAACTTCAAATCAAATATGTCAAAAATATTAATTCTCCCTGGTGATGGAATAGGTACAGAAATTGTTGATCAAGCGGTCAAAGTAATTAATTCATTAAATTCTAACCATGAAATGGGGATGACTCTAGTTAATGGGCTGATAGGCGGAATCGCATATGAGGAAACTGGATCACCTCTTCCTGATGAAACTATCAAGACAGCTAAGAGTTGTGACTCAATCCTATTAGGGGCAGTTGGAGGACCAAAATGGGAGTCATTAGAAAGAGATTTAAGGCCAGAGCGGGGACTATTAGGAATTCGATCTGAGCTAGCTTTATTTTCTAATTTAAGGCCTGCAATTCTCTATCCACAGTTAGCGAGTGCATCGAGCCTTAAAACTGAAATTGTATCGGGTTTGGACTTAATGATTGTGCGTGAGCTGGTTGGTGGTATTTATTTTGGTAAGCCAAGGGGGATAGAAATTAGAGATGGAGAGCGCTTTGGAATTAACTCAGCGACCTACTNTGAATCTGAAATAGCCCGTATCGGCCACTCTGCTTTTCAAATTGCTCAAAAAAGAGGAAAGCGAGTTTGCTCTGTTGATAAGGCAAATGTTCTTGAAGTTTCTGAGCTTTGGAGAGAAGTCATGGAAGAAGTTTCATCTAGCTATCCAGACGTAACTCTTTCCCATATGTATGTCGATAATGCAGCAATGCAACTTGTAAGAGATCCCAAGCAATTTGACGTTATGGTTACAAGTAATCTTTTTGGGGATGTTTTGTCTGACTGTGCTGCAATGCTCACTGGGTCAATTGGCATGCTTCCATCTGCTTCTCTTGATAAGAATAGTTTTGGTATGTATGAGCCTATCCATGGCTCAGCACCAGATATTGCTGGAAAAGATATTGCCAATCCACTAGCTACCATATTATCTGTTTCAATGATGCTTAGGTATTCACTTAATCAGGCGGAGCTCGCTGATAAAATCAATTTGGCTGTTAGCGAAGTACTGGATAAAGGCTATAGAACCAAAGATATTTCTGCAGCTGGAGATAAAGTTGTTGGAACTGAGGAGATGGGCGATTTAATTGTTATGGCTTTAGAGTCCTAGTAGAGCACTTCTTCACTATCAATAGATCGCCATAAAAACCAACAGGCAACGGATCTGTAGGGTCGCCATGTATCTGAAATTTCTATAATTCTATCTATCTCGAGTTTTTTGCCATTATTGTAGAGTTGGTTCATAGCTCTTATAACCCCAACATCTTTCAGTGGAAAAATATCTTTTTCTAGTAAGTGAAACATGCCAAACATTTCTGCAGTCCATGGGCCAATACCTTTAATAGTGATGAGTTCTTCATAGATACTAAGATAATTGCGCCCTTCCCAATATGCATTATTCTCAATATTGTTAGCAATAAAATGTTCAGAAATGTTATAAATATATTGTATTTTTTGCTTGGACAAGCCGCATAGCTTTAAATTTTCTCTGCTTGTTAATAGAACCTTACTAGGCTCAATAGTTTTAACTAATTCAACTATTTTATTCCAAACACTTGACGCTGCCTGAATAGATATTTGTTGACCAACTATTGAGCGAAGTAAGGTTTCGTAAGCTTCTCCTCGAGATGAAATAGAGTAGTCTTTGAATTGGCTAATAATATTTCCAAGGGCTTTATCAGTCTTAGTTAAATAGTTAAGTGAATCTTTCCAATAGTCTGGATTTGTCATAAAGAGTAGGTTAATTTATATTAAAAGAATTTTATTTGATAAATATTTACTATATCTGATTATATGTTTAAAACGCAGTATCGTATAATCTGATTTATAACATTAACCAGTAATCAAGGAATCTAATGAGTGTAAAAAAAAATGTAGCGTTTATTGGACTTGGAACTATGGGCTATCCTATGGCTGGTCATCTATCTAGGTCAAGTCTATTTAACTTAAAAGTATTTAACCGCTCTCCTCAAAAGGCTACAGCATGGAGTAAGGAATATGAGGGTGAGGTTTCCAGTTCAATTAAAGAGGCGGTAATGGATGCCGACTTTGTTGTTACATGCACTGGAAGAGATGAAGACATGATGGAGATTGTGTTTGCTGAACAAGGGATGATTGCCCACCTTAAAAAAGGATCAATCTTGATTGATCATACTACAACCTCTTATAAATTGGCCAAGCACTTAAATGAGTCTTTAGCTGCAAAGGGAGTGTCATTTATAGATGCCCCAGTTAGTGGCGGAGAGGCAGGAGCAATTAATGGAGTTCTTAGTGTCATGGCAGGCGGTATTAAAGGGGTCCTTGATGAGTCAGAAGCGTTGATCAATACCTATTCCAAAAATGTTACTTTTATGGGAGAATCTGGAAAAGGGCAGCTTGCTAAAATGGTAAACCAGATTTGTATTGCAGGTTTACTGCAAGGCTTGTCTGAAGGCTTATTATTTGCAGAAGCTGAAAATCTTGATATGANTAGTNTATTATCAGCAATCTCTGGAGGTGCGGCACAATCCTGGCAAATGGTAAACCGAGCTGAAACAATGCATCAAAGAGAATTTGATTTTGGGTTTGCTATTAAGTGGATGGTAAAAGACTTGGGCTATTGTATTGATCAATCGAGCTCCAATAATTCAAATCTAGAATTTACCAAGGAAGTTTATGATCGATATGTTAACTTAATGGATAAAGGTCATACTTATAGCGATACTTCAGCTTTAATGTTATTTGATGACTTGAATAAATAGCATTAAAATTTGATATTACTAAGATTCATGTAGTGCAAAAAATATGATTACTGCTTCACTTAATGAAAACTTATTACTTTATTTTTTTGATGAATTATTATTTAGAATAGTGTCCATACCTCCCAACCATGATGATAAAGCTTCTTTTTGATGTAATTGATTAACTAAGCTCTCAGTAATTCCNCCAGGTGTTGCTACTTTAGATATGATTTCACTTAAAGTTTCATCACTCTCNAGTGCAATTTCTATATTTCCTTTAAGGGTTTCTAAAAGAAGGTTTTGAGAAAATTTTGAAGATAAATTATTATTTTCAAACCAATTTGAAAGAGTTTCAAAGAGAACAAAGCTTGCTCCTGAGACTGCGCCAATAACTGCAGCAACATTAAATTCTTTTTCTGTTTTACACTCAAATACTGGACCTAAAAATGATAGAAATTCATGCCATTCAGAGTTTTCTGGAAATAAAAGACTGGGCCCTTTGTTGGATGCATTTGCATACCCTGGCATCATTGAAGTGTGAACTTCCTTGCAGTTAGTTGTTCTGCAGATTGCCGCTCTCGTTATTCCTGCAATTGCAGATAAAATATTATTTTCTTTTCGAAAATTTAGACCACTTAAGATTGAGAGTGAATTATTTGATGGCAAACAGATAAATACCATATCACAGCTATCTAGGAGATGCTGATTACTTTCTGCAATTTCTAAATTAAATTTATTTTTTAGATTTAATCCTCTTTCATGAGATCTTGGTGACAACATAAAATCAAAAGGAGCACTTACCTTGTTTATTCCAGTGATAATAAATTCGGCAAGTTGGCCAGCACCCAGTATTCCAATTTTTTTTAGAGCTTTAGGCATTTTTAAGGCATTTCATAAAGTGTTTCAGATATTGCACGTGCAGTAACTTCAATGTCTTCTTCTGTATGGACAATTGAGGATAATGAATGTAATGTAGCTGATGGATTCATATAAATTCCTTTATCAAAAAGTCTCAATGCAAAATTTCGAAATTTTAAACGATCTACACTTTTACAAAAGTCACGATAATTAGAGATTTCTTTTTGGTCTGTGAAGAAGATTTGAAACATGGAATTCACACCTTGGCATACCATCTTATGTTTATTATTTTTTTTAGAAATAGATTGAATTTCTTCTGTAAGTTTAACGCCAAGATCTTTAATTTTTACAAAACCTGCTTGATTGTCATCTAGCATTGTTGTAAGCATCGTTTTACAAATATGCAAAGCTAATCGACCTGCATTATGTGTCCCAAAATGTAGAACCTTTCCCCATTCAAGGCCAGACATGATTTCATCAGAGCCACCTATCGCTGCCATAGGAACACCAGAACCTAGTGCTTTTCCATAAGTAACAATATCTGGCTTTAAGCCATAAAGTTCAGCACATCCGCCAGCAGCAACCCTGAATCCTGTAACAGTTTCATCTAAATAAAATAAGGCGCCATGTTCATTGCAGAGCTCTTCAATTCTATTAAGGTACCCTGGTTTTGGTACTATTACGCCCATATTTGACATAATTCCTTCAGTCACAACACAAGCAGCATCACGGCCATGAAGAGCCATTGCTCTCTCTAGTGCATCAAAATCATTCCATGGGACAATAATGGTATCCATCCAACTTTCTTCTGTCATCCCAGAACTATCTGGAATTCTTATTGGAGAATTAGGATGCCCTAATGAGGTTATAGGCTGTGGGTTGCTATTAATTAATACAGCATCCCACCACCCATGATAGTGACCTTCAAATTTAATAATTTTTCGACGCCCAGTATGACCTCGTGCAAGTCTAATTGCTGCCATAGCTGCTTCTGTTCCTGTGTTAGCAAATCTTACTTTATCAACATGCGGTAGTAAATTTACTAAAATTTCTGCAACTTCAACTTCAACTTCTAATGCAGTTGCAAAATGACTTCCACGAGCAATTTCTTTTGTAACTGTGGTCACAATTTTTGGATGCGCATGTCCTAATGGAAGAGCTCCAAATGCCATCATCCAGTCTATATATTCTCTACCATCTACGTCGTATAATCTAGATCCCTCTCCATGAGACATATATCTAGGGGTTGTGCCAAATGCTGCAGGGCCTCTAGAGGCTGATGAAACTCCCTCTATCAAAACTTTAGAGCCTCTTGCAAAGAGACTTTCAGAAGTATTTTTTTTCATTTATTAGATCCCAAAAGTGAATATATTGTAATTTCAATATATTTTATAAAAGTCGTATAAGACAATTTTAATTACTACTAAAGCCCATTAACCCTATGTTAACATTTTCTTTTTTATTACAAGATTAATAATTACTTAAATTTATCTTTGTTATTAAATCGCACTTAACCAATGGCATAATATTGCTATGCGAAAAAAGCCAAAATTAACAAATATTCACACTGTTGCACAAAGCCGTATTTTCAATCTTGAGTCTATGGATGTTGAATTTTCAAATGGAGCGACTCGAATTTATGAAAGGTTAATGTCTAGAGGAAATGGAGCGGTTTTGGTTATTCCAATGCTTGATGATGATACTGTTCTAATGATTTATGAATTTTCTGGTGGAACTGAGCGCTATGAACTAGGCCTAACAAAAGGTAAGATTGATAAGGGCGAAACTCCTATCGAAGCTGCTGGAAGAGAGTTAAAAGAAGAGATTGGTTATGGTGCTCGTAAGCTTACTTTTCTTAAAACCATTACGCTTGCTCCAGGCTATCAATCAAATGAAACTCATATTGTTCTTGCTGAAGATCTTTATGAGGAGTCGGCCGAAGGAGATGAGCCAGAACCACTAGAGATAGTTCCTCATAAGCTATCTGAACTAGAAATGCTTACCTATAACGAAGATTTAACGGAAGCACGAAGCATACTTGCTTTGTATATGGCAAGAGAGATTATTCGAGGTCGATAAAGGGTGAGCGAAATACCACCTTCTTTTTGGCTTGATGAAAACAACTCAGAATTTCCAAAACTAAGTCTTGCATTAACAGAGCCTAATGGGCTAATTGCTATTGGTGGCAATTTGTCTGTTGAAAGATTACTAAAGGCTTATTCACTAGGAATCTTCCCTTGGTATGGAAAGGATGAGCCTATACTTTGGTATTCGCCTGATCCAAGAATGGTTATTACACCTGAAAAATTTCATCTTTCAAAGAGCTTGAAGAGAGTCATTCAATCTTCTAAATTTGAGGTTTGTATTGATACCGCCTTTAAAAATGTCATAGTTCAATGTCAAAAAATATCACGGAAAGGACAATCTGGTACATGGATAAATGATGATATGATTGAAGCTTATTGTAGACTTCATGAGGCTGGCCATGCCCATTCATACGAAGTTTATGAAGATGGGGAGCTTGTTGGTGGGCTCTATGGCGTTGCTTTGGGAAATGTTTTTTTTGGTGAGTCAATGTTCTCATTAATGAGTAATGCATCAAAAGTTGCTTTTGCTTATTTACTTCAACAGGGTCCGTATCAATTAATTGATTGTCAAGTTGAGAATAATCATTTAGAANGTTTAGGTGCATTCAAAATGCCCAGGGATTTGTTTATACAACAGCTGAAGGCCTTTGTGTAAAATACTNGTATTAAAGAAAGTATCAGAGGACCCATGAAAATTTTATTTAAATATGTTGTATTGGTTACGTTTGTATTCACTTTGGCCGCATGTGGCAGAATGGGTGATTTAACTTCTAATGAAGGTAGCCAGATTGATTCTGTAGAGTCGACATCTAGCACTTACTAGACATATAATTAATTGAATTCATTTTATTTTCAAAATAAAGTATTACACGCTGAGTCTGTGCCTGTTTCAGATTTAATGGGTGCGTATGGCTCTCCCCTCTACATTTATTCTAAAAGTCAAATAGAGTTTAACTGGCAACAGTTTGAAAAATCCTTTGGTTCGCATCCTCATTTAATTTGTTATGCTGTAAAGGCCAACTCAAATTTGGCGGTATTAAATGTTCTTGCTAACCTAGGCTCAGGATTTGATATAGTTTCAATTGGTGAGCTCGAAAGAGTAATTGCTGCAGGCGGTAATCCAAAAAAATGTGTATTCTCTGGAGTTGCTAAAACAGAGCAAGCCATTCAAAAGGCACTTGAATATGGAATTTATTGCTTNAATGTTGAATCTNTNGCTGAGTTAGACCGAATTGAGTCTGTTGCAGCTTTACTAAAGATGAATGCACCAATATCTATTCGTGTGAATCCGAATGTTGATGCAAAGACGCATCCATATATCTCGACAGGCTTAACTGAAAACAAGTTTGGAGTAGGCGCTGAGCTAGCTCTATCTTTGTATAAAAAGATAAACCTCTCAGATCATCTTGAAGTCTTTGGTTTAGATTATCATATAGGATCACAGATTACAGATATTTCACCTTTCTTAGAGGCTCTTGATAAAGCGCTCGAGCTAATAGCAAAGCTTGAAGAAGAGGAAATTTATTTAAATCATATAGATATTGGTGGTGGAGTAGGAGTGACTTATGACAATGAAACAACTATCAGTATTAATGACTACATACACTCAGTAATTCAAAAAGTTNGTGATTTGAAAATTATGGTAGAGCCTGGTCGATCCATTGTTGGGAACGCAGGAATATTTGTCACTAAGGTTGAATATTTAAAGCAGAATGAATTGAAATCATTTGCAATTGTCGATGGTGCAATGAATGATTTACTTCGACCTGCTCTTTATGGCTCCTATCATCAGGCAGTTACAATTGAAGATAATTCAAAAGGCATAAAGGATTCATGGGACATAGTTGGGCCTGTATGTGAGACTGCAGATTTTTTGGCAAAGAAAAGAAGCCTTACTCTTGAGCAGGGAGACTATATTGCACTAATGACTGCTGGAGCATATGGGTTTGTTTTAAGTTCTAACTATAACTCTAGGCCAAAAGTAGCGGAAGTAATGGTTGATGGCTCTATGCATCAATTAGTGCGTATGAGAGAAACTACTGAATCACTTTTTAAAAATGAGATGATATTAAAAAATGAAACTAACTAATAATCAGAAAAAATATTTGCGTTCTATGGCCCATGACTTAAAGCCCTTTGTAATGATAGGTCAGCATGGATTAAGTGAGTCAGTGCTTGCTGAAATGGAATCAACAATGCTCAAGCATGAGCTGATAAAAATTAAGTTAAGAGTTAGTGATCGTGAAGAAAAACTAAAAATTATTGATAAAATTATAGAGCTTTCTAAGGCTGAACTAATTCAAGTGATTGGAGGGGTGATTGTTATTTACAGGCCGTTTGAAGATAATCCTGATATTATTCTACCAAGATCATAAAGCTTTAAATAAATCCTGTTAATGCTTAGATAAAATGAAAATTGCCATCAGCGCTGCAGAAACTTCTGGTGACCTTGTCGCATCATCCTTAGTGAGCGCACTGAAATTGTACCGGCCTGATTATGAAATAGAAGGTTTGGCGGGCGATAAGATGTCTGCTGCTGGATGTAAAAGATTATGGCATACGGATCAAGTCAACGTGATGGGTCTTAGCGAGGTTTTAAAGAAACTACCGACTATTTTGAAGCTTAGACGATCTATAATTCAATACTTTTTGTCTAATAAGCCTGATGTTTTTATAGGAGTTGATTCACCTGATTTTAATTTTAAGATTGAAAGAAGGCTTAGAAAAAATGGAGTTAAAACCGTTCATTTCGTTAGTCCTTCAGTATGGGCATGGCGAGCAAATCGGATACATAAAATTAAAAAGTCAGCTGATTTAATGCTTTGTCTTTTTCCATTTGAGGTAGATTTTTATCGTACTTATCAGCAAAAAGCTATTTTTGTTGGACACCCATTGGCAGAAAAATTAAAGCCTCGAAAAAAACACACGTCAAATAAGCAAGTTTTATTAATGCCAGGATCAAGAGAGGCTGAAATTAAAACTTTATTGCCTGAGCTTTTATCTGCTGCTAAATTGATGCATAAAAAAGACTCTGAGATTAAATTTAGCTTGTCACTTGCAAATGAACATCTAAAGAATTGGGTAGAAGATAAAATTCAAGGACTGGATATTGTTCTAAGTTCAGGTGATTCCCATGAAAAGATTAAAAACTCTGATCTAGTTATTGTTGCCTCAGGAACTGCAACCCTTGAGGTGGCATTACTCGCTGTGCCGATGGTAGTGGTATATAAACTTTCAAAGATAAGTTATCAGATTGTTAAGCCTTTGCTAAACACTAAAAATATTTCACTTCCAAATAAAATTTTAGGGAAAGACATTGTCCCTGAGTTACTTCAAAATGACGCAAACGGTCAAAATATTTTTGAACAGTCTATGAAGTTGATTGAATCAGATAATACAAAACTAGTTAAAGAATTGGAAAAAATTCATGGGCTTTTAAATCAAAAAGCAAGTATTAAGTCTGCCAAAGCAATCATTGAGTTCTTGCATGGATAAAGAGTTAAAAAAAATAGTTGAGTTAGCGCTTACAGAAGATATAGGTTCTGGAGATCTATCTTCAAGTCTTCTTGATGACGTCATTATAAATGCTGAAATAATTTGTAGAGATCGAGCGACTATATGTGGCACAGAGTATTTTGACTTATGCTTTCTATCTCTTGATAAAGACATAGAAATAAGATGGAATTTGAAGGATGGTGATGAGGTTCAGCCTGGTGAAGTTATTTGCAATATTAAAGGAAGATCTCGATCAATCATTACTGCAGAAAGAACGGCCCTTAATTTTCTTCAAATTTTAAGTGGCACGTCAACTAAAACCAATTATCTAGTTAACCTTATAGGACGAACAAAGGCGCAATTACTTGATACAAGAAAGACAATCCCAGGCTTAAGAAAAGCACAAAAATATGCTGTTAAGTGTGGTGGCGGTGTAAACCATAGGATGGGGCTTTATGACTGTATCATGCTAAAAGAAAATCACATTTTATCGATTGGCTCCCTTGATAAATCTATAAAGAAAGCTCTTAAAAAATATCCTGAAAAACCAATTGTGGTTGAAGTGGAGACTTTGGAGCAGCTTCGTTCTGTACTATCAATAAAGGGAATAACAAGAGTTCTTTGTGATAACTTTAGTCTTATAGATCTTAAAGAAGCTGTCAAAATTGCGCAAGGTGTATATCCAATTGAGGCCTCAGGTGGAGTGAATGAAACAAATATTGTCAGTTATGCAGAGACTGGTGTTGACTATATTTCAATAGGCTCAGTTACAAAAGATGTTGCTGCGGTTGATTTATCTTTGAGATTTTCTTGATACCCTACTGCTCTAAAGGCTGGGCTTAGATTATCTTCTCTGAAATTATAAGTTAAGGGTTTATTGTTTAAATCAAGAACTGCGCCACCTGCACCTTCAAGAATATAGACTCCGGCTGCAGTATCCCATTCTGAGCAGCGCCCAAATTTAGGATAGCAATCATAAATTCCTTCTGCAATTAAACAAAATTTAAGTGCACTTCCCAGTTTAAAAGTTTCAAAATTTGTTTTAGATCTGAGATGATTTTTTAGAGGTTTATTGTTATTTGAGTACCTTCCCACTACGATTTTTTCCCACCTATTAGGTTTTTTTGTAGAAATTTTATGAGGTTTGTTTCCAACCATCTTTATTGATGATTGACTTGGCAACCGATAGTAGTGTACTTTGTGAAATGGAGAATAGATTAAACCAAAATCTGGGTAATTATTTCGAATAAGAGCAATGCTAATACAAAAGTCTGGTGAGCCATCTATAAAGTCACGAGTTCCATCTAAAGGGTCGACTAGCCAATACTCATCCCAAGATTTTCGAGATGAAAAAGGGATGTTAGATGACTCTTCAGATAGTATTGGCGTGTTAGGAGTTAGTTTTTTCAAAGTATTTATGATTAACTCATTTGATTCTTTATCAGCCTGAGTTACAGGGGTATTGTCGCTCTTCATTCTGAAGTTTTCTGAATTGTTGCGATGAGACATAATAATTTCTCCTACCTCAACAGTAAGAGTTATTAGTTCTGAAAGAATTTTATCTAGCATAAGCCAAATTATATCATTGACAGTTGTATTTATTTTTTACTAAGAAGATAACTTAAGTAAAATTTATTTCTATTAACAAGGTGAAGCTGAGAATATGAAAAAACAGATATTAACTATGGGTGGTGGTGGATTTACTTCTAAGCCAGAGAATCTTAAATTGGATAAGTATTTATTGTCTTTGTCAGACAAAAAAAATCCTAAAGTTTGTTTTATACCTACGGCAAGTGGAGACGATGAGAGTTATAAAAAACGTTTTTATTCTTCATATAAAAAGCTTAATTGTGAAACGAGCCATTTATCTTTATTTAGTCCACCTGAAGGTGACTTGAGAGATTTTGTTTTAGAAAAAGATATTTTTTATGTTGGTGGTGGCAACACAAGAAACCTTTTGGTTCTTTGGAAAGAGTGGGGTCTTGATAAGTATTTGCATGAAGCCTGGTGTAATGGAGCAATAATGGCTGGACTAAGTGCTGGATCCATTTGTTGGTTTGAGCAAGGCTTAACTGATTCAAAGACTGGTAAATTGCTTCCACTAGATTGTTTAGGCTTTCTGCAAGGAAGTAACTGCCCACACTTTGATACTGAGATTAAAAGGCGACCTGAGTATCATAAAGCTATTTTAAATGGCATCATGAAGTCAGGAATTGCTTGTGATGATGGCGTTGCTGCGCACTTTATAGATGGAAGCCTTGAGCGCTGTGTATCGTCTTTATTAAATGCAAAGGCTTATAGTATTAAGAATGATAATGGCATTATTAACGAATCAGTTATTGAGCCAGTATATCTTGATGATCTGGTTTAATTCACACAATAAAAAACCTAGTATTAAACTAGGTTTTTATATATATGGTGGGCCTACTTGGACTTGAACCAAGGACCAATCGATTATGAGTCGAGTGCTCTAACCAACTGAGCTATAGGCCCGTAGAAGATTTATTCTAAAAAACTTTGAAGTTTGTGTGCACGAGAAGGGTGCCTCAGCTTTCTGAGCGCTTTGGCTTCAATTTGGCGAATCCTTTCACGAGTAACGTCAAACTGTCTACCTACTTCTTCAAGTGTGTGATCTGTACTCATATCTATTCCAAATCGCATTTTCAAAACTTTTGCTTCTCGAGGTGATAAATTAGCTAAAAGATCACCAGTAGTTTCTTTAAGGCTTTCACGAGTTGTGACTTCTACAGGTGAGGAAAGGTTTGTATCTTCAATAAAATCACCAATTGTAGAATCTTCATCGTCTCCTACTGGGTTCTCCATTGATAATGGTTCTTTAGCAATCTTAAGTATTTTATTAATTTTATATTCTGGTAATTCCATTTCAACAGATAGCTCTTCAGGCGTTGCCTCTCTTCCAAATCTTTGAAGAAGTTGACGTCTTACTCGATTTAATTTGTTGATAGTTTCAATCATGTGAACTGGAATTCGAATAGTTCGGGCTTGATCAGCAATTGATCTGGTAATTGCTTGACGGATCCACCAAGTTGCATAGGTTGAAAATTTATAACCTCTGCGATATTCAAACTTATCTACTGCCTTCATTAAGCCTACGTTTCCTTCTTGAATAAGGTCAAGGAATTGAAGGCCCCGATTTGCATACTTTTTGGCAATTGAAATTACAAGCCTTAAATTAGCTTCAATCATTTGACTTTTGGCTACTTTAGCCTTTCTATCACCCTTTCGAAGTCTTTTGTTAATTTCTTTAAGCTCTGCAATTGTTAACTTCATTGCCTCTTCATGCTCTAAAAGGCTCTTTTGTGAGTAATAAATTTCTTTTTCTGTTTTTTCCAATGATGTTAGAGTTGCTTTATTAAGATCAATAGATTTGAGCCAATCAAAATTAGTTTCGTTTCCTGGAAATGATGCATAAAAAAGCTCTGAGCTCATCCCAGCATCAAGGCAGACTTGACGAATAAGATTTTCTTCTTTCTTTACCTTATCTACTCGACTTGTAACAAGCTCCATCATTGTACTAACAAGTTTTGGAGCAAGTCTAAGTTCAGAGATGCAACTAGAAAATTTTTGTCTTGCTTTAACAGTCTTATCATCAAGATAGCCATTCTTTTCAAAAGATTTAACGTAGCTATTATGAGATTTTTGTATTTTATCAAAGCGCTCAAATACCATTCCTTCATCAGGGCCTGTATATTCTAGCTCATCGAAATCTTCTTCATCTTCATCGAAATCTTCCTCATTCTCATCAATTTCCATTGCATCAAGATGGGCTTGTTTTTCCTTAATAAGTATTTGTTTTTCTTCAAATTCTTCAGCATCCCCTTGGTAACCAATAACAACGTCAGTCATCTTACATTTACCTTCTTCAAGTCTTGTATATGCTTTGAAGAAATAGTCAGAGATTTCAGGATAAAGAGAAATCGCTTGTAAGATTTGATAAACACCTGCTTCAATTTCTTTTGCAATGCGTACTTCATCTTTTTGTTCTAAAAGCTCAACTACGCCCATTTCTCGCATGTACATTCTAACGGGGTCAGTAGTTCTTCCAAACTCTGAATCAAGAGCCGCTAGTGCAGCTGTTGCAACTTCAGCAGAGCTAGCCTCTGCCTTTCCGCCCGACTTCATTACCAGCTCATCAGCATCTGGCGCTTCATCAGCGACCAATATATCCATTTCTTCTAAGATTGTTACAATTGGTTCAACCTGTTCAGGAGTTAATAAGTCTTCTGGTAAGAGATCATTGATTTCCGAATAAGTCAGGTAACCTTGCTCTTTTCCAATTGTTATTAGACTATTAAGGGCCTTTTTGTGAGCTTCAGTAGTTGTTTTCATAATTTGATTTTTTCAAAACAGAGGGGAAATTATACCTAAAAGAGTAGATTGTTTATACCATTAATTCAGCCCTATAGAGGCCTAGGATTAATCTGAATCTGCAAAAATTGTACTGATGGATTGTTCATCACTAATTCTTCGAATAACGTCTGCAAGAGTTGTGGCAATTGACAATTGCCTAATTTTATTGCATTTTTTTGCTTGATCCGTTAATGGAATTGTATTTGTAATAACCAATTCATCCAGCTTGGAGTTGGATATGTTTTCAATAGCACCTCCAGAAAGAACTGCATGAGTTGCATATGCAACAACTTTCTTTGCGCCCTTTTCTTTTAATATTTCAGCTGCTTGGCAGAGCGTTCCAGCGGTATCCACCATGTCATCAATCATAATGCAGGTACGTCCTTCTACATCACCAATTACATTCATGACTTTAACTAAGTTTGGCGCTGGCCTCCTCTTATCAATAATTGCAAGGTCTGCGTCATTAATTCTTTTTGCTGCTGCTCTTGCTCTAGCTACACCGCCAACATCAGGAGATACTACGACTACATCTTGATAGTTATGATCCAAAATATCTTGGACAAGGACAGGTTGAGCATATATGTTATCAATTGGAATATTGAAGAATCCTTGGATTTGATCTGCATGTAAGTCCATTGTCAATATGCGGTCAACACCTGACGTTTCTATCAATTGAGCGACAAGTTTTGCAGTTATTGGAACGCGAGTTAGTCTCGAGCGCCTATCTTGCCTAGAGTAGCCAAGATATGGAACGACAGCTGTAATTTTTCCCGCAGAAGAGCGCCTTAGAGCATCAACCATTATTAATAACTCCATTAAAGTTTCAGCTGATGAAGGACCACAGGTTGGCTGAATAACGAATACATCACATCCACGCACATTATCAAGAATTTCAACTTGAGCTTCGCCATCACTAAATTGACCTACAAAGGCTTTACTTTGGGTGATGTTGAGGTTAGTAATAATTTCGGATGAGAGATCAGGGTTTGCATTTCCGCTAAAGATCTTTATTCTTTCTAGAGACATCCAATTAGACTTTTATTGATGTAGTATGCAATTATACAAACAAATTACGTGGCTAAGCGCAATAGTTTGGTAATTGAATCAAGATTTATAGGATTTCATCTATTGATGCTGAAATATCTTCAGGTTCAGTAGTAGAACTGAAGCGCTTAAAAGGGATACCATCACGATTAATTAGAAACTTAGTAAAATTCCATTTGACGCTATCAGTTAGCTTTCCTTTTAGCTCACTTTTTAAATACTTAAACAGGGGATGAGCATTTTTACCATTGACATCAACTTTTGTTGACATTAGAAACGTAACGTCATAATTTAGGTTACAAAAATCTTTGATTTCTTCAGAGGTGCCGGGCTCTTGTTTGCCAAATTGATTGCAAGGAAAGCCAATTATTACTAAACCTCTTTCTTTGTACTTTTGGTAGAGTTTTTCGAGTCCAGAATAGTGATAGGTTAGACCACAGAAGCTTGCAGTATTTACAATTAAAATTGCTTTGCCTTTAAATTGACTCAAAGAGATTTCTTCTCCATCAAGCTGACTAAAGTTGAATTGATATATATTTTCATTCATGATTCTTACCTCGAGCTGATTAATTTTAACAATATGGCTGGGGCGGATGGATTCGAACCATCGGTACACGGGATCAAAACCCGATGCCTTACCACTTGGCTACACCCCAATTGTATAATGGCGATTTATCAATCGCTTTTGCGATAAAACCAGTCCATTTTGATGGCAATTTATTGATTGCTATCGATGCATCTTTTTCTTTTTCAAAGGCTACAAAAACACAACATCCACTTCCAGTCATTCTTGCAATTCCGAGGTGGTTTTCAGTTGAGTCTAGATGGGCTATAGCCTTTTCTATATCAGCTTCCAAATGAATTGCAGCATCTAAGCAGTCGTTATGAGGATTAGATACCATTGAAAAGTTTGCTATTTTCCTTTGTACTGGAGACATTGTCAATGCTTTGTGTGTGAAAATTTCTTTNGTGGATATATGTTTGCCAATTGTAACAATTAAATAAAAGTATTTTGGTAGGCTTATTGGTGTAAGTATTTCACCTATACCTTCGCCCCAAGAGCTATGACCATTAATAAATACAGGAACGTCTGCACCAAGATTTTGACCAATATCCACTAATTCTTCTTTAGGTAAATTAAGATTCCAAAGCTTATTAAGAGCAATTAAAACAGTCGCTGCATTTGAGCTACCACCTCCTAAGCCACCTCCTATCGGTATTTTTTTAACTATAGCTATATCTGCCCCACCCTTTGACCCAGTGATTTTTTTTAGAAGAGTGGCGCTGCGTATAATTAAATCTTGATTTTTTGGAATATGTTCATTGCCACTAATTCGATCAATTACTCCATCACTTCTATAATTGATATTTATCTCATCGCAGTAATCTACAAGTTGAAAAATGGTCTGAAGGTTATGATAACCATCCGACCTTTTTGAGGTTACGTGTAAAAATAAATTAATTTTAGCGGGCGATAAGTAAGTCAATTTAAGCTTTAATGAAATACTCTCTATAGTGTTTTAACTCATCTATTGAGTCGTAAACATCTGATAATGCTAAATGTCTGGATTTTTTATATGTGGAAGAAATAATGCTTGGCTTCCATCGAACAGCTAATTCTTTTAATGTGGAGACGTCAATATGTCGATAGTGAAAAAACTTTTCTAGTTTTGGCATGTAGTTATTCAAGAACCTTCTATCCTGACAAATCGAATTACCACACATTGGTGATGCGCCTTGGTCAACATATTTAATAAGAAAATCTAGGGTTTGGGATTCTGCCTCAGCAGTGGAAACTTTGCTTTCTATTACCCTTTGGACAAGTCCAGATCTATTGTGTTGGTTTGTATTCCAGTCGTCCATTCCATNAAGAAGATCACTATTTTGNTGGATAGCTAACGAAGGGCCTTCTTCTATTACATTTAGATTGGCATCGGTAACTACTGTTGCTATCTCAATAATGACATCACTTTCAGGAATTAAACCTGTCATTTCAAGGTCTATCCAAATAAGATTAGTTTTTTTATTCATAATTAATTTAATTATTGCTAGCAAAAATATATTCTTCAAGTTTTTCTTTTGCACTTCCATCTGATAATATTTTNAAAGCTTTTTCAATCCCTGAATTTAGTGTTTCTTCGAGGCCNCTTACATAAATAGCAGCTCCAGCATTTAAAGCAATGATATTTTTTGCAGTACCATTATGCCCAGAAAAGGCTTCATAAATTAGAGAGAGTGACTCATCAGCATTTTCTGCTTTAATATCATCAAGGTTACCTAGCTTTAAACCAAAGTCATCTGGATGAACGCTATAGGTTGAAACTTCATCATTATATAATTCAGCTACAAAGGTTTTATCAGCTATAGAAAATTCATCAAGTCCATCTGCAGAATGAACTACCATAACATGTCGAGAATTAAGGCTTTTTAAGACGTTAGCGATTGGCTCAACTAGGTTTCTGTCATAAACTCCAATAACTTGGTTAGGGGCTTTAGCTGGATTAGTCAGGGGGCCTAAAACATTAAATATAGTTCTGACTGCCAGTTCTTTTCGCGGACCAATTGCGTGCTTCATTGCACTATGATGTGCTGGCGCAAACATAAATCCAACGCCTATTTTTTCAATACATTCGCTGATGACTTCGGGGCTTAAGTTAAGATTTATTCCAGCTGCCTCCAGAACATCTGCGCTTCCAGATTTTGATGAAATGGATCGATTGCCATGCTTTGCAACTTTGCCACCTGCAGCTGCAACAACAAAGGCAGAGGCAGTCGATATATTAAATAACCCTAGACCATCCCCACCCGTTCCGCAAGTATCTACAAGGTACTCAGCGCTACTTAATTTAACCGAAGTTGCCAGTGAGCGCATTACTTTGGCACTGGCAGTAATTTCTTCAATTGTTTCGCCTTTCATAGATAGACCAATTAAAAAAGCACCAATCTGTGCATCCGTTGTTTGGCCAGTCATAATGCTATTCATGACATCAAGCATTTCACTTTCATTTAGATTTTTTTTTGAAATAACAGCTTTGATGGCTTGATTTATATTCATGGTTAGCGTTGGCTCATAAGATGTTCAATATCATCTACATTTTTAATAGCTACTTCAGATAAAACATGGTTTCCATCAATAGTTACTAGCACATCGTCTTCAATCCTGATTCCAATGTTCCAGTATTTTGGATCAATTTTATCATCCTTGCGGATGTAGATTCCTGGCTCCACTGTCGTTACCATACCTACTTCAAATTTTCGAAAAGAATTGTCAATTTCTTTAACTCCAACATCATGAACATCCAAACCTAACCAATGACCTGTTCCATGCATATAGAATTCTTTTAAATTACTTATATCATCCATTATCCCTAGCTTCATAAGCCCCCTTGTAATAATTTCACATGCTATTTCATGAGGTTTACTTACATCTTCACCTGGCATAATTGAAGCAATAGCCTGAATTTGGGCATTTAAAACAATTTCGTATATTTCTTTTTGAGGGACACTAAACTTTCCATTAACTGGAAAGGTTCTAGTAATATCAGATGCATAACCAAGTACTTCACAGCCAGCGTCTATGAGAAGAAGGTCACCATCATTTAATAATTTATTGTTTTCATTGTAATGAAGTATGCACGCATTTTCTCCACCTGCAACAATTGGAGGGTAAGAATGCTCTGAGTTCTCGTTTTTGAAGATGGAGTCAAATTCAGCGGCAATATTGTACTCATAAAGTCCAGGCTGAGTTTTGACCATAGCCTTCATATGTGCTTTTGAAGCAAGATTTGCTGCAGTTTGCATATTTTTTACTTCGGAAGCATCTTTAATAATCCTCATTTCCGATAAATATGGGTTTAAAGGTTGAATGCTGCTATTAAAAATTGAAGCAATAGTTTTATTAAGGGTATTAGTACTTGCTCTATTTTTCCAGCCATCAGAAGTTGGCTGATCAAAATATAAAGGCGATTCGTTACTTATGAGTTTCTTAATTTCATCTGTAAAAGTATTAATATCATAAGCATTGTCGACTAATAAGGTTTCAGGTGCGAGATCAACTCCAAGTCTCACCCCATTCCATATTTCCTGAGTTTTATCTTTGGGCCTTAAAAAAATGCTGTAATTGTTTTTAGAGAAAACTGCAATTGCATCAGGCTCTATAAAACCAGTAAGATACCAAAAATTGCTATCTGGTCGAAAGGGGTAGTTGACATCACTATTTCTTTTTTGTTCACTATTTGTAGACACAATTACTACTGCATCATCTCCTAGTATGCTTAACAACTCATCTCTTCTTTTTTTATGTATCATTTTGTTAGGTGCATTAATTCATTGATAAATAACCCAAGAAAGATACCATGAAAAAGATACGACTTTATCAAAATACTGCTCTATCTCTGGGCAATAGTATTGAGTTAAGTAAAGATAATAGCCATCATCTTAACAAAGTTTTGCGTTTCCCAGACGGTAAAAATATCACTATATTTAATGGCGATGGTTTTGATTACGACGCAAAAGTTCAAAGTTTAAAAAAAATAACCAGCATTAGTATTGTTTCAAAGTTAAAAAATGATTCTGAGTCTAAGCTAAATTTAACGCTAGCGCAGGGAATTGCTAAAGGCGAAAAAATGGATTTTTTAATCCAAAAAGCCATAGAATTAGGCGTATCAAGTATTATCCCAATGCAGCTAGAGCGCTGCGTAGTTAGGCTAAAAGGTGANCGAGCTCAAAAAAAAATAGAGCATTGGCAAAAGATAGCAAACCATGCATGTGAGCAATCCGGACGAGCCGTAATTGTTAATATCTGCCAACCTACTTTACTTAGTGATTTGCTTAGTGATCAAAATCATAATGGCTTTGTTCTGCATCATCGTGCAAATATAAGTCTTACTCAAATGCCTGAGCACTCAAGTGCAACAATTCTCATTGGGCCAGAGGGGGGATTAACGAATCAAGAAGTTGCTGACTCAACAAACGCTGGATTTAAGCCACTCTTGTTAGGGAAACGAGTTTTAAGGACTGAAACTGCATCACTAGTTGCTATAGCTAATATGCAGCTTTTATGGGGTAGCTGAAAATATTTTTAATTTTCTTTTTTACTCAACATCACCTAGGTCATTACTAAGCTCCCGGGCTCGGTCATAAGCAGCCCTTGTCGCTGCTGCAACTATTCCCTCAAAGTTTTGATCTTGAAAGCTTTCAATAGCNGCTTGGGTTGTTCCATTAGGNGAAGTAACTTCTTTCCTAAGTGTCTTTGAATCTTTACCACTTTTAGTTGCCATTAGGCTTGCACCTAAACTAGTTTGAATGCTTAAAGAGTTTGCAGTTTTCTCATCTAAACCAAGAGCAGTAGCTGCTTGCGTAATTGATTGCATCAATAGAAAAAAATAAGCTGGTCCACTTCCAGATATGGCAGTAATTGCATCTATTAATTTCTCATCATCTACCCAGAAACATTCGCCCACAGACGATAAGATTGAGGTTACTAATTCTTTTTGTTGGTTGCTGACTAAATCATTTGCAAAAAGACCTGTAACACCACTTTGAAAAAGTGCAGGTGTATTAGGCATTGTTCTTACGAGGGCAAAATTACCTCCTAACCAACGATTAATATCATTACCTCTAATTCCGGCTACGATAGAGACAAAGAGGTGGTTTGATTTAACTTTATTTTTTAATTGAAGGCAAACTATCGAGAGTACTTGAGGCTTTACTGCAAAAACAACAATATCACTATTATCTAGTAAAGAGTTATTATCAGAATATGTTGTAATTTTAAGTTCAGATTGACGATTGATAAGAAGCTCTTTATTAGAGTCGCTTACATTTATATTTTTAGCATCAAAGCCATTACTGAGGAGGCCTTTAATCAGTGCATACGCCATATTTCCGGCTCCAATAAATCCAATGACTGTTTTGTTTTCCATATAAAATATATTAGTTATAAATGCTTAACTCAATTCTACCAAACTTGTAATAAATAAAGAACATTAATGAAAAAATTTCACCCAAAACTAATATTGATTGATGTCGATGGAACTCTAGTTGACAGTGTCCCTGACCTTGCCTACTGTGTTGACGAGATGATGATTCAGCTTGGTATGCCGACAAGAGGAGAGTCAAGGGTTAGACATTGGGTTGGAAATGGTGTTCCCAGATTAGTAGAGCGAGCTTTGACTGGAGATTTAGATCTCAAGCCAAGTCGAGAAGTATTCGACACCGCGTATCCAATTTTTTTAGACCTGTATGCTGAAAATTCAGCAATAAGGTCAAGCCTATATGATGGAGTTAAAGAGGGATTAGATTATTTACAATCTAAGAATTATCTTTTAGGCTGTGTTACTAATAAAGCAGAGCAATTTACTCATCCATTACTAAAATCATTAAATATCTTTGATTACTTTAAGATAGTCATTTCTGGTGATACTCTGGAAAAGAAAAAACCAGACCCTTTACCGCTTCTTCATGGCGCTAGATTTTTTAATATAGATCCAAAAGAATGCCTTATGTTGGGAGACTCTGTAAGTGATGTAAAGGCTGCTAGAGCAGCTGGATTTGATATAATTTGTATGTCATATGGCTACAATCATGGTAATAATATATTAGAAGAAAATCCTGATCTTGTAATCGATTCTATGACGCAGTTAAGAGAGTGTCTTTAATGAGTATTGATGATAATCATATTTGGCATCCTTATGCTACGATACCAAATAAGGTGCCTACTTATTTGGTTGATACTGCAGATGGGGTTTATCTAAACTTTAAAAATGGAGCTCGTGTTATTGATGGCATGAGTTCCTGGTGGTCAATGATTCATGGTTACAATAATTCTTTCATAAATAGGGCAATGAAGGCTCAGATCGATGCTGTATCGCACGTAATGTTTGGAGGGCTTACTCACCAACCTGCTATTGACTTATGTGAAAAACTCATAAAAATAACTCCTCAAGGGCTTGATAAAGTTTTTTTTGCCGACTCTGGCTCTGTTTCTGTAGAAGTTTCTCTTAAGATGGCTTTGCAGTATTGGCAAAATAAAGGAAAAAAAGAAAAGTCACATTTTGTAACCCCTAGAGGTGGTTACCATGGAGATACTTTTGGGGCGATGAGTGTGTGTGATCCAAATAATGGCATGCACCATTTGTTTAGTGGCGTACTCCCAAAGCATTACTTTGTAACTCAGCCCAAGTCAGGGAAAAGTGATGAAGCTCTTTTAGATTTAGAGTCAAGGCTTAAAGAAAGTCATAATAAGATTGCAGCAATTATTCTTGAGCCTATTGTTCAAGGGGCTGGCGGAATGAATATATATGATGCTGATTACCTCAAAGGCGTTAGATCTTTATGTGATGATTATGAGGTCTTATTGATTGTAGATGAAATAGCGACAGGTTTTGGCCGAACAGGAGAACTCTTTGGATGCAATCATGCAAATATTTCTCCTGATATTCTTTGTATTGGTAAGGCTTTAACGGGTGGCTATATGACCATGGCAGCCGCAATAACTTCCGAAAAAGTTTCAAGTACAGTTGGAGTATTAATGCATGGGCCTACTTTTATGGCAAATCCTTTATCCTGTTCAGCGGCGAATGCTAGTATTGATTTACTTCTTAATAGCAACTGGAAAAAAAGAATCTCAGAGATTCAAGACATTCTTTCATCTCAATTGCTAGCTTTAAAGAAACATAAATCTATATTTGATGTTAGAGTAATTGGGGCAATAGGCGTTGTTGAGTTTAAAGAGCCTCTTGATATGAAAAAAACCCAAGAGCAGTTAATTGACTGTGGAATTTGGCTTAGACCCTATGGCAAACTACTCTACACGATGCCACCCTTCATAATTACTGATCAAGAGTTACTTCAAATTACTGATGCAATGAAAGATGTGGCTGAAAGCCTTTAGGAAATTTTTTACAGACTATTCAATTGGATCAATATCAATAAACCAGCGAAGTGATGAGTTCACTTTGATTGTCGCAATATGCTTATAAAAAGTTTTAATTAACCTATGAAGCTGAACTCTATCTTTAGATTGTAAATATAAATTGAAATAATAATAATTTGACTTCTTCTCAATTACCCCAGGCACAGGACCCCAAATTTCAATTGATTCTATATCAATACTATTAATTAATTGAGCCACTTCAGTTAAAAAATTTTCAGCATCATTTTTATTTTTAGAATTTGCGCAAATTAGTGCTTGATGAGCATATGGAGGGAGTTGTGCCTCTTCTCGCTCTAGTAACAAGGTTTTTGCGTACTCAATATATTGTGAATCTCTTACAAACTTAAAGATAGGATGATGGGGATAACGAGTTTGAATATTAACCTCTCCTCTATAGTCTCCTCTTCCACATCTGCCTGAAACTTGAATAAGTAATTGTGCTAATTGTTCTGTCGCTCTATAGTCTAGTGACATGAGGCCAACATCTACATCCAAAATACCAACAAATGCTAAATTAGAGAAGTCATGGCCTTTTGCTAACATTTGAGTGCCAACAATAATGCAAGGCTTCCCAGAGTTTATTTTTTCTAAATGCAATGTAAATGCTTTTTTCTTTCTTGTCGTATCTCTATCAATTCTAATTACATCAGAATTGGGAAAATACGACTCAAGATTTTCTTCCAACCTTTCTGTTCCATAACCTAGTATTTTCAGGCTTTGACTATTGCAAGAGGGGCAAGAGGTTTCTGGGGGCTTTTCAAGACCACAATGGTGACACTTAAGTCGATTAATATTGCGATGATAGACAAGTTTTGAGTCACAATTGGTGCATTCAGACTGCCAGTCGCATTCGGTGCAATAGTAAACTGGCGCATAGCCCCGACGATTAATAAAGAGCATGACCTGTTTATCGTCTTCTAGGTATTTTTTTATTTTAGAAACTAGAGGTATTGATAGAGCTTCTGAAGGCTGACTCCTCATATCAATTAGGTTAACAATTGGCATAATTGCTTCACCAGGACGAGTGGTCAAAGTAAGTCGTGTCAGTTTTTTGTCAGCAACATTTTTCATGGTCTCAAGCGACGGTGTTGCAGTTCCTAAAATCAGAGGAATATTTTCAAATTTGGCGCGCATAAAGCTTAGATCTCGAGCAGAATAGCGGAAGCTCGATTGCTGTTTAAAGGAGCCATCATGCTCCTCATCGACAATAACTAGTCCAAGTTTAGGGATTGGAGTAAAGATAGCGGAGCGAGTTCCTAAGATTACTTTTGCTTCTCCATCTTTAGCCAATAAATAGGCATCTTGTTTTTGGGTTTCATTTAGCTGTGAGTGAACAGCAACAACTCTTTCATTTATCCTTTCTTCAAAGCGCGCAATCATTTGAGGTGTTAATCCAATTTCAGGGACGAGAACAAGAACCTGCTTCCCATCTTTTATAAGCTGTTCAGTAAGATTGAGATAAACTTCAGTTTTTCCGCTTCCTGTGACCCCTTGAAGTAGAAATCCATGAAAGCTACTTTCATATTTAAGAACTTCATTAACTGCATTTTGTTGTTCAGATGTTGGCTTAAAGGATCTCGGTGTGACTGCATTATTTATTTCAGTTGGTTTCTTAATAATTGCAGGCTTTCCAAGTCTCAGGTTTTTTGGAAGGGCACTGGCAAGAACTTCACCCACTGGATGATGGTAATAGTTGGCTGACCAGAATAAAAAACCAAGAATTTCTTTGGATAATAATGCTTCAGTATCAATTACTTCTTCGATAGCTCGAAGTTTACCAAACTCACTTCTATCTTTTAAAGAAAGGACAATTCCTATAACTTTTTTTGGACCAAATGGAACTTTAACTCTGGCTCCTACACTGACCTCTTGATTACAAATGTAATCAAATGTATTGTATAAGGGCACTGGAATGGCAACTTCTATGATTTGACTCAAAGTAAAATGTTTTAGGGATAAAATAAGTATTTTAGCAATATAAATTAGCCATGGTAGTTATTCAAAACATCATTAACGATATAAATATAGATGAAGACAAGCTTGGGCTAGATTGCCAAAAATTTATGAGTGAATCAGGGGTTAAAGAAAGTGAGTTACTCATTCGCATAGTATCTCCTGTTGAGATTCAAGTTCTCAATAAAGAGTACCGAGATAAAAACCAAGTAACTAATGTGTTATCTTTTCAAAGCGATATTCCTGAGGAAATTGGAGAGTCAATATTAGGCGATGTTGTTATTTGTGCTGACGTGGTAAGAGAAGAGGCACTATTAGGAGGTAAAACGTTTTCAGATCATTTGACTCATATGGCGATACATGGCATTCTTCACTTGGTAGGACATGACCATACAGATCTTGAATCTGCTAATAAAATGGAGTCTATTGAAATTGATTTTTTAAAGACTCTGGGGATTAGCAACCCATACCATTAGGCAAAACTAAGAATTGATTAGAAGTCCTGCGAGTTTTTTGATGCTTTCTTCTTGCTGATTATTTTTTCTATAGATAACTCCAATATCTCGTTTTGCCTTGGTTGAATTCATATCAATGGATATATTGGGGTAATGCCTAAGTATGCCAAAATCGATTGCCATTTTGGGTAGAAAACTCACACCAATATCGGTATCGACCATAGCAACAAGGGTTGAAATACTGGTACAAGAAAAATCAGAAATATGCTGATTTGAAATTTTATTATTTTGTAATATGTGTGACCTCAAGCAGTGGCCCTGCTCGAGCATTAGTAGTGACCCATTATCAATTACTTTAGATTTGCGTTTTTTATGTTGAATAAAGTAAATTGGGTCAGAAAAGACTTGAAAGCTTTCAATAAAGTTGGGCAATTCATATGGAAAAGCAAATATGGCAAAGTCAATCTTAGCTTGCTCTAGTTGCTTAAGTAAATTTTCACTGGTATCTTCCTTAAAAGAAACCTTAAGTTTTGGATAAAGCTTGCTTAAGTTTGACAAGAAATTTGGCAGAATATAGGTAGAAATCGTAGGAATTACTCCAATGGTAACTTCAGAATCAAAAAAATCTAACTTTGCAGTACTTAATAAGACATTAATCTCAGCCATCACTAATAGAGCTTGTTTTACAACTCGGTTTCCAGTGGCTGTAAAGTGAACGTTTTTATTGTCCCTCTCAACCAGCAGAACTCCTAAGTCGCTTTCAAGTTTTGATATTCCTGCGCTGAATGTGGAAGCGCTAACAAAGCAATCATCTGCAGCCTTGGAAAAGTGATTCGTTTTTTTTAGTGCAACTAAATACTGTAAGTTTTTTAGCGAGGGGGTCATTTTATATTCGTTTTTTACGGATATTATATACATATTTATTCAATTTATTTATATATCAAGTACTGGTATGATGATGGCTCGTTTAACCAATCGGAGGAAGTTATGTCATTAAGCGGAAGTAAAACAGAACAAAGTTTAAAGGATGCATTTGCTGGAGAGTCACAGGCAAATAGACGCTACTTATATTTTGCAAACCAATGTGATGTTCTTGGTGAGCCAGATATGGCTGCTTTATTTAGATCAACTGCAGAAGGTGAAACTGGCCATGCTCATGGTCATATGGAGCATCTCATTGAAGGTGGTGTTGGTGACCCAGGTACAGATATGCCTGCTAAGGAAGTAAGAGAGATGCTTGAAAGTGCTGTTCATGGAGAAACTCATGAATACACTGATATGTATCCAGGTATGGCGAAAACAGCAAGAGATGAGGGTTTTGATGAGATTGCTGAATGGTTTGAGACTTTAGCTAAAGCTGAACGTTCTCATGCAAATCGTTACCAAAAAGCACTAGATAGTTTATAAAAACTTCGTTACCATAGGCTTAGCCTATGGTAACAAATCCTAGGAAAATATGTCTAAATTTAAAGAAGGTAATTTAGAAGCACCAACTCGCCACCCTCTAAATTGGAAAGATGAAGATTTTTATAATGAAGAGTCTCTCAACACAGAATTAGAAAGAGTATTTGATATCTGCCATGGTTGTAGACGTTGTGTGAGCCTTTGCAAGTCTTTCCCAACTCTCTTTGATTTGATTGATGAGTCCCAAACATTTGAGGTTGATGGCGTTGATAAGGCAGACTACAAGAAAGTGGTTGACCAATGCTATTTGTGTGATTTATGTTTCGTAGCAAAATGCCCTTATGTTCCGCCGCACGACTTTAATGTTGATTTCCCACATTTAATGCTTCGAGCAAAAGCAATTCAATTTAAAAAGGGCGAAACAAAACTGTCTCATAAAATCTTAACGTCACCACAAAAAGTAGGTTCTGTCGCATCTTTGCCAGTAATCTCGCCAATTGTTAATTGGTCTAATAGCAACAAAACAATGAGAAAGGTAACAGAAAAAGTTTTAGGTGTTCATGTTGATGCTGTTGTTCCAAAATACCATACCAAAAAACTTTCAAAAATTTTTGTAGAAGATAATTCTTCAAGTAAATTTAAGGTAGCAATTTTTGGAACTTGTTATGGTGAATATAATGATCCTCAAACAGTTATCGATTTAGTGGATGTTCTTAGGCATAACGGTGTAGAAGTAAAACTCATTAAAAAAACGCAGTGTTGCGGTATGCCCAAGATGGAGCTTGGTGATCTTGAGGCGGTGGTTAAGTATGCGAATGAAAATATAACGCCACTTATAAAGTTAGTGAATGATGGTTATAAACTAATTGCGCCAATACCCTCATGTGTCTTAATGTTTAAAAATGAATTGCCAATGATAATTTCTGAAAATGAAGATATTATGGCCATATCTAAAGCGTTTTATGATCCCTTCGAATATCTATCATTTTTAAAAGAAAGTAACCAGTTTGATAGTAATTTCAAGCCAATTGATAAAGAAGTGCTTTATCAAATTGCTTGTCACCAAAGAGTACAAAACATTGGCTCACACACTAAAAGAATTCTGGGCTTAATCCCAGACCTAGATGTAAATATTGCGGAAAGATGTTCTGGGCATGACGGTACATATGGAGTCAGAAAAGATACGCATACTTACTCTGTGCAAATTGGAATGCCAGTTGCTAAAAAAATAACTGACACAACCGATTTAGTTGTTAGTGACTGCGTTATGGCTGGAAACCATGTCGCCCATATTGCTNCGCAAGATATAGAATCCATTCATCCAATTAGCTTGGTGAAAATGGCTTATGATTTATAACATAAATGAGGTTAATTAAATGCTAACAAGACAAGACTTATTGTCTCTTGAAGAATACGCAGAACAACGTTCAGCTATTCGTTCAGATACTATTCAAACAAAAAAGCTCAGAGAGGTTAATCTTGGAGAGCATCTAAGGATCTTGTTTGAAAACAAGAAAACAGTCCAGTTTCAGATTCAAGAGATGCTTCGTATAGAGAAAATTTTTGAGGCTGACGGTATTCAAGAGGAGCTCGATGTGTACAACTCACTTGTGCCTGAGGGGTCAAATTTGAAGGCCACTATGATGATTGAGTATACTAATGTTGAGGAGCGAACGGCTGCATTATCTAAATTAATCGGCGTTGAAAGAAGCATCTATTTTCAAGTTGGTAATCATGACAAAGTGTTCGCTATTTGTAATGAGGACATGGATAGAGAAACAGAGGTTAAGACCTCAGCTGTTCACTTTATGCGTTTTGAGTTTGATCAAAATATGATGGTTGATTTTGGATCAAAAGCACCAGTCAAGGTTGGCGTTTCCCACCCCCATTATGATTATGAAATTATTTTGAATTCGGATACGCAAGAAGCCCTTAATAAAGACTTTAACAATAGCTACTTTAATTAATAGTATTTAAACTTCAGTAATTTCACCGAGGACTTCCATGGCTCGTAAAGAGCCATCTACATAATACATTCTTAATTTATCTCTGTCCCATGGAGGGATGCTTGATTCCTGAAGTACTTTTTTAAGAGATTGGGAGTGGCTTTTCCCTTTAACTTTTATTCGTTGACCATCTAAACGAAAACGTATTTCAAAATTAGGAAGGTTTTTTAATCCTTCGTAATAGGGGCATGGTAGGTTTGACGACTCAATATGCTCATCAAAAAAATACAACTTATCATTGTATCGCCTAACTTCATAGTGATGCCATCTTAAGATTACATTAGCATCAGTTTTTGCACTCAATGAAGAGATAAGCTCATTGAGAACTTTATTAGAAGGTAATAGAAAGCCTAGATTGGCAATATAATAACGAAGCACGTTAACCATTCTTCGTTTCGGTAGTTGAATTAATGAACTAACTTGAATTTTGTTATTGATCAGTAATTCAAAATTTTTAATATCAAGTTCGGCCAAGTCTTGCATCAGCTTCAATGCTTCTGCCTGATGCGCCGCACTTCTTGATACATTCTTAATAAGTCCATTAAATGCGCTTGATAGCTTTGGTAGAAATTCAATTCTTAATAGGTTTCTTTTGAAATTAGTATCTNGGTTGCTATCATCCTCTATCCATTCGAGATGATTTTTTGAAGCATAGTCTATGATTTTTTGTTTTGAAATATTTAGAAATGGACGATAAAGCTCTGAGTCACCAATACTTTTTATTTTTGGCATTGAGGCAAGTCCAGCAACTCCACTGCCTCTAAACAATTGCAGTAAAAAAGTTTCAGCCTGGTCCTCTTGGTGATGNGCGGTACAAAGANTCTCATCCACTNTTAATTCAGANTTTAATGAAAGATAGCGTTTTTTACGTGCATTTTCTTCGATATTAGAAGAATTTTCAAGATTTATATCTATATCTTTATACTCAATTTTTTGATCGTTACATAGGGCTGAACAGAAAGTACACCACTCTTTGCTGAATTTAGACAGGTTGTGATTTATATGAACAGCTCGAACATTGCCGGGGTAGTGTTTATTTAAAAAATGAAGGAGTACAACTGAGTCAATACCACCACTTAAGGCAACGACAATTTTCTTGCCAGTTAAGTATTCATCTTTATTCGCTAAATCTTCCAAAGCCTAGTAGTTTTTCATGTCTATTCTCAATAAGTTTATCAATAGGCAAGTCAATTAGATTAGTTAGCTCTTTAATCAGGGCTTTTTTAAGAAATACAGAAGCCTTTTCAGGGTCTCTATGAATTCCGCCAAGAGGTTCCGGTATTATTTTTTCAATTAGTTTATGTTTTTTTAAATGCTTACTTGTTAGTTTAAGTGACTCTGCGGCAATTGGCGCCTTAGAGGCGTCTTTATAAAGTATTGAGGCACAACCTTCTGGAGAGATAACAGAATAAATGCTGTATTCAAACATCATCATAGTGTCGCAAAGACCAATTGCAAGGGCACCACCTGAGCCACCTTCACCGATGACTACAGATAAGATTGGTGTTTTCAAGGTAGACATTTCAAATAAGTTTCTAGCAATCGCTTCACTTTGTCCCCGCTCTTCAGCACCAATTCCAGGATAGGCCCCAGGGGTGTCTATAAAAGTAATTACTGGAAGTGAGAATTTTTCAGCCATCTTCATGAGTCTAAGGGCTTTGCGATAACCTTCAGGCCTTGTCATGCCGAAGTTATGGAAAATCTTTTCTTTTGTTGAGCGGCCTTTTTGCTGCCCAATAAACATAAATGTGAGGTCATCAATTTTTGCAATTCCACCAATCAATGAATGATCATTTGCATAGGCTCGATCCCCACAAAGCTCAGTGAACTCATCAAAGATTTTATCAATATAGTCTAAAGTGTAAAGCCTTTGAGGATGCCTTGCTAGCTGCGAAACCTGCCAATCAGTTAGCGATGAAAAAATTTTCTTTGTTAACAGTTCACTTTTTGCTTTTAGTGACTCCATTTCTTTAGCAATATCGGCATCATCTTTGATGCTCTCTAGGGCGTCAATTTTTTCTTCAAGTTCAGCTATTGGTTGTTCAAAATCAAGATAGTTTAAGTTCATTTAATACGCTTAATGGTCGTTTAAAATTTATTGATAATTATAGCAGATGCAATGTTTATAATCTTGCAATGGATTTACTTACCCTGCTTTCTCTAACGTTTGCTACATTTGTTTATGCAATTTCGCCAGGACCTGGCCTATTTGCAGTGCTGGCAATTTCTACAAGATATGGCCCTATTCCTGCTGTGTGGCTTTCAATTGGACATACTGTTGGTGATATCATTTATGTCGCACTTGCAATGTTAGCACTCAATGCCATAGCAGGTCTAATTAGTGATAGCATGCTCTACGTTAAAATTTTAGGCGCATCCTATTTGGTATATATTGGCTACCAGCAGTATAGGTCAAGAGGTATTAGCTTCGAACAAACAAGTAACAAAAGTTCAACACTAAAGCTTTTATTAGCAGGATTTATTGTTGGGGTTACTAACCCTAAGACCATTATTTTTTATTTATCTTTTCTACCAGTTTTTATAGATTTAAATAATTTGACCGTTGCAACCGAAATTAAAGTAATTTCAGTTATTGGAATTACAGTATTCTTCGTACTCACTCTAGCAAACATCCTAGGTCTTCGACTAAGAAAACATATTGAAAATCCAGTGATTATCAAACGTGTAAATAAGATTACTGGTATTACGATGATTTTGGTTGGTTGTTTTGTCGGTCTGTACTAATATTACCTAGGAAAATAATGTTTCAATCTGAAAAAAATATGACATTTATAATGATTCTTGTTCCATTTGTGTGGGCATTATCAGGTATCTCAGCAAAATATCTTTCCTTTTATATCGGTGAAGATGAGATTGTCGTCTATAGGTTTTTCTTATCTGTTCTTTCAACCATCCCACTTTTGATATGGATGAAAATACCTATCAAAATTAGTTTGTTTAATCTTGTGTTATCAATCGTCATTGCAATCTTTATGATTAGTAACTATCGGTTTTATTTTATGGGCATGCAAAGGGGCGCTGCGGGCTTAGGGGCTGCATTAGTTACTGTTTTGATTCCAATATTTGTCTATATTTTTATGATATTTTCAAAGAAATCTAAGCCACTTATTAAGGACTGGGCTGCACTACTGGTGGGCACAATTGGTGTCCTTTTGATGATGAATTTTGATCAATCTAACTTGGCACAATTAATCAGTGGAGGCAATCTCTATTTTGTTTTGGCAGCTTTGGCTTATGCAGCTGTAACTATTGTTGGAGCCTATATGAAAAATATGCATGTACTGGCCTTTAACTTTTACATAAGCCTATTTGGCTTTATGATCGATTGGGTTTATTCTTATGATACAAGTCTTCTTGTAACTTTAATGGATATGGATTATATTTTCTGGATTAACATTCTTTTTGTTTCAGTTATAGCTGGTACCGCTATTACCGCATTGTACTATACTGGTATAAGAGTTATAGGATCTAAAAAAACCTCGGTGTTTAGTTTGCTGTCACCATTTTTTGCAATTGCCTTTGGGGCAATTTTTTTTCAAGAAGCACTAAACTTACAAAATATTATAGGAATTATTATGGCAGTATCTGCCTTATTTGTTTTAATTGATTTGAAGCTTAAGGCTTTCTTGCCCTCTAGGTAGCTGATTATGGAAATAAATATTTTTTTAGTCCTTGGATTTACTCTATTTGTTTTTGCAGTAACCCCTGGTCCAGGAACTCTGGCACTTCTTTCTATTTCTACTTCGAGAGGACTCGCCTCAGCAATATTTTTTTCAGTTGGAATGACACTTGGTGATCTGACATATTTAACTATTGTCATTTTTTCTTTAAATGCTCTAGCCGATTTGATTACACCTGTTACAAACGCGGTCCAATATTTTGGAGCCTGTTATTTATTTTATTTGGGCTACTGTCAATGGACTGCTGGAAAATTCAGTATGGATAATGAAGTTTCAGCCCAATCCCATTTGAAAGAATTACTGACTGGTTTCCTCTTAGCTGGAACTAATCCAAAGGTAATGATTTTCTATTTATCAGTCCTTCCTTCTCTGATTGATCTCAATCAAGTAAGTTTAGCTTATGGACTGAAAATCGTAGCTACTGTTGCCACTTCATTGTTGCTTGGTTTGGTATTTATTGGTGTTCTAGGAAAAAAATTAAGGCAACTAATAAGTAGTCAAAAAATTGCCTTGAAAGTGAATAGGGTTTTTGGAGTAATAATGATTGGTGTTGGTTTTAGCCTTTTTTATTTCTAATTATTTTTTACTCAGGAGTTGCGGTAATATCACGAGTCAATAAATCCTTCATAATTGCAGTGCGCATTTCATCTGTAAAGTCAAACCAATCAAATATTTCATTCATATGACGATTGCAGCCAACACAAAAATTATTTTCATTGTATTTGCAAATACTCACGCATGGACTTTTAATCTGCCTTAGTCTGCTTTGCTCACTCATTGGATAGCTTGGTATCTCACTATTGATTTGAAAGGTATTTTAATCGAGTTATTAATTTATGAGCGAAGTTTTTCATTGTTATCATCATAAGCCGCACTCGTTGAGACATGACAACTTCGATTACCTAGAGAGGTTGCAACATTAAGTTTAACTCCCTCCTTACATAGGTTTGGCTCTAAATAAGCAAAGGCCACACTATGGCCCACTCTGAAGCCATAAGCGCCACTAGTTATAATTCCACTAAGCTTATCTCCATTAAAAACCGCTTCATTCCCAAAGCACTCAGCTGGAATATCATCATCAAATACGAGGTATGCTAGCTTAGTCTTAATTCCATCAATTTGTCTTTGACGGATATTTTTAGAGCCAATGAACTCACGGCTCAAGTCAAGAAACCGATCCATTCCAGCTTCTAAAGCTGAAATTTCTTCGGTGAATTCTGCGCCATAAGCCCTGTACATTTTTTCTAAGCGCATGCTATTAAAGGCCTGTCCTCCAAAATCTTTTAAGCCATGGGAGCTTCCCATTTCCATTAAGGATTCATAGATAGAAATGATTTGCCAGCTCGGCATATGGAGCTCCCAGCCAAGTTCACCAGCATAAGAAACTCTCATTGCAAAAACAGCTGCAGAGTCTATTTTGATTGTTTTACAACTCAACCAAGAAAAAGAATTATTGCTAAGGTCTTCCTGAGTGCATTGACTTAAAATTTCTCTAGAATTTGGCCCAGTTAGTAAAAGCCCACCCCAGCTTTCAGTTAGATTTTCTATTGTTATATCAAAGTCATCTGAGTGCCATTCAAGCCATTGATAATCTTTAACTTCGGAGCCTATAGCTCCCATAAGAAGGAATTCCTCCTTATTGATACGGCTAATTGTTTGTTCTGCCCTAATTCCACCCTTCGGCGCATGAAAAAGGGTTAGCCCAATTCTCCCATCTTTTGAAGGTAACTTATTACAGGATAAATTATCTAGAAATTTAAAAGCATCCTTACCAGTAATTCTAAATTTTGCAGTGCCACTAATATCAGTTATTCCACAAGCATTTTGAACAGCACTACACTCTTGTAATACTGCATCATGAGCCTCACTATGGGCCCACGTTAAAGTTTCTTTTCTGATTTCATCAGTAGTAAACCAAGAAGGCTTTTCATAGCCAGTATTGACAGTATGAATAGCTCCCTTTTGACTCAATAAAGTGTGCAGAGGGCTGACTCTTATAGGCCTTCCATGAGGGCGATTTTCATTTGGAGAGGCAAATGAGTACATCCTCTCATATGACTCTATCGCCCTAGTGGTGCAGTATGTTTTATCAGCCCACTTGTCAAAGCGACGACTATCAAGCGAAGCCATATTGAGTTCCGTCTGGCCGTGAACCATCCACTGAGCTAGATATTTACCAATACCGCCCTGTGCAATTCCAATGCTTGCGCCACAAAGATTCCAAAAATTTTTCAATCCTTTGGCAGGGCCAACCAGTAAATTATCATCAGGCGTGTGGGTTATCAGTCCATTAATTACTGTGCTAATCCCAACTTCTTTAAATAATGGAACTATATCCATGCATCGTTCTAACCAAGGCATCAATCTTTCAAGGTCACCTTCAAAAAGCTCTCTGTCAAATGACCAATCTACTCCATCAAGCGCCCATGGTTTAGAGCCTCTTGTCTCATATGGGCCAATTAAAAAACCACTGCCCTCTTGTCTAATATAGGAGGCTGCAATAGAGTCACGGGTTACGGGCAATTCCTTAGAGAGTGCTGCAATATCTGGNTGATTATCAGTAATTAAATACTGATGTTGCAAGTTAACTAATGGCACATAAGAGCCAACCATGGCNCCAACCTGNGGTGAGAAACAGCCNCCGGCATTAACTACATGCTGGGCAATAATTTTTCCTAACTCAGTAACAACTTCATACTCACCACTTGGTAGGATGTTGATATCAATCACCCGGTTAAAGTTACTAACTTCAGCACCTGCTTTTTTTGCAAGCTGCGCTAATTGAGTGACTACCGTTGTAGGGTCTACATGGCCATCATTTGGAGTGTATAAAATACTGCGTGCCTTGTCAAAGTTCATCATTGGGTTGATAATTGAGGCCTCATCCTTCGAGACAAAATGCATTTCACAGCCAATATGATTTGCCTTACTCAAAATATTATTAAACCACTGCTCTTCAACCTTGTCATGCCCAACCCGTAGTGAGCCAGTTTTATGAAATGATGAATCTAACCCAGTTTTTTCCGGAAGAATCTCATCGTAAAGTTTTATAGTGTACTCATGAATGCTCGATAGAGTATGGTTGCCATTAAAGTTTGGGCATAGGCCAGCAGCATGCCAGGTTGAGCCACTTGTGAGTTCACCCTTTTCTACCAGGACAACATCAGTCCAACCTTCCTGTGTAAGATGGTACATAAGGTTAACACCTAGTGATCCACCTCCAATGATTACTACTTGAGCATGTGACTTCATATTAATTATCTATTTTTTAAATGGCTTACGACCAATATCTTTTCTGCTTAATTTGATATTAAACTTTGCCCGTATTTTTTGATCCACATCATCACTTATATGGCTTGGAAAGTGTTCTGATAGGATTTCTTTTTTTTGTTTTATAGCCTTTTCAAGTAGAACAGGCTTGCCCATATCAGCCCAATCATTTGGGCTATCCCTATCACTTAAATCAGGAAAGATGTATTCACTTTGCATAACGCTAATTGTTAATTCTGAGCCGAGATAGTGAGCTTTATCGTTCAAGCAAACATCTTTAATCGTTTCAAAACAAAGTGACTCTTCGCTATCATCACTAAACCCTTTGGTCATTCTCATTGATGCTCCCAACAAGTCATTATCCATCAACAAGCTTTCAGGACAAGTTCCTAAAAGACTTGCATACATTCCAGCAGATTCATAAATTATATTGGCTCCAGCAATTGCCGTAACTGTATGAGTAGAAGCTCTCTCTGATCCTGCTTGAAAATCTGGGAATTTAGAGTCTGTCATTCCTGCAGGGGTTCCAGTTGGCAGATCTAAGAAGTTGCCCATCTGTGCGCAAGCTGCAGAAATTAATCCTTGTTCTGGAGAGCCTCCACACATTGATCCAGTTCTTAAGTCAGACACAAAAGGCCAAGTTCCAAGAATTGCCGGTGCGCCTGGTTTGATAGCATTCACATATACCAGTCCGCCAAGACATTCAGCCCAAGCCTGGGACACAACACCTGGAAGGAGAGGAGGAGCAGTTGCTCCAGCTTGACCTGCCGATAAAAGCAGTATTGGCATGCCACCTTCAACGCCAACACGAACACATTCTAAAGACTCTTCTGCAAATTTCATTGGAGGCACTACATGGCAATTACTCATACTTAAAAACGGCCTTTCACGCCATTTTTCTTCACTTCCAGCAATAATATGAAGCATTTCAAGAGCATCAGTTACGTGCTGCGATTCTGTAAAACTTGCGCCTAAATGCTTCTCAGTNCCCATTGCCACACAATAAACTGAGTTTTGATCCATCTCACGTGGACTAGTAATATCTCTCAGGACGCAAGTTCGTTGAAACATATGAATATGTTCGCACTGATCTGCAATTCTAGCCATATCGTATAGATCTTGACTTTCAGATTCGCGGTACTCGTTGTTCTCAGGGTCGGCAATAAGAACTGCAGCGCCAGCAGTTGAGAAGTGAACTCTTGAGCCACTTAAATCTAAATCATGCTTTGGCGATTGTCCATGCAGAGTGAGGTTGCGCTGTGAAAGATTCATAGCTTTCTTAACCACTTCTTTTGGCATTCTTAATCTACCATCATCTCCAAGAATAGCGCCAAAAGCAACACAAGTTTCAATGCAGTGTGGAGTGGCATCAGCAAAGCCAATTTCTTCTAGAATTCGAAAAATATTAGCTTCAATTGCAACAACTTGTTTATCGCTAAGTGGTTTGTACCTTCCGCCAATTTCGCCTGGCAAAACAGGTTTTTCTTCTTTTGTTAGTGGCGCACTCCTTAGTGCAATTCTTGCATCTCTTCCACCTGATTTTCTTCTAGTCATAACAGTATTTGAGTTGAACGATAAATCACATTTTGATACTAAATCAAAGCACTGTCAATTGTTTTTTTATGGCAGGGTGAAAGTGCTTATATGAAGGTAAATTTATAATTATTAATTAGATGCCTTTGCCACTGTCAAAGTGAAATTAAGCNCCTTTTCTAATGCCTGAAAGCTACCATGAGGTAATGGTCTTNAGTTGAGTGAATTTTTTTATATATTTTTAGCTAGATTTTTAATCAAATTTTGAGTTTCTTCCCAATCTATACAACCATCTGTAACAGATATACCGTAATCCATTTCAGCTTGGTTATCTAATATTTTTTGTTTCCCAGAAAATAAATTACTCTCAAGCATTAAGCCAAAAATTGATTTATTTCCAGCAGATATTTGGTTAGTTATGTCTTCAATTACCTTACCCTGATTTCTATAATCTTGATTTGAGTTGTCATGTGAGCAGTCAATCATAATCCTTGCGGCTAATCCATTTTCTTTAAGGAGATTTTCGCATTCAATAACGTCATCCTTATAATAATTAGGCTTAATGCCACCTCTAAGAATAATGTGAGATGATTTATTTCCCATTGCCTTAAAAGTTGAAATTTGACCTTCATCATTAATACCTAGAAAGCTTTGAGGGGAAGAGCACGCTTTAATAGCATTGATTGCCATGTTTAGGTTTCCATCAGTACCATTTTTAAAACCAACAGTCATAGAGAGCCCACTTGACATTTCACGATGAGTTTGAGATTCAGTTGTTCTTGCTCCAATCGCACACCAAGAAATAAGATCACCTAAATATTGAGGAGTAATTGGATTGAGGGCTTCCGTTGCCGAAGCAATCCCTTGATCTGCAAGCCATGCAAGAAACTCACGTCCTTGGTGGAGGCCTTTTTCAACATCAAGTGAATTGTCCATATCTGGGTCACTAATTAATCCTTTCCAGCCAACCGTTGTTCTTGGTTTTTCAAAATATACCCGCATGACTAAGTAGACTGATTCTTTAACTTCCTCTTGAAGGGATTTGAGTTTAAGGGCGTACTCCTTGGCAGCGCCAATGTCATGAATCGAGCAAGGGCCAACAATTACCATCAGTCTTTCATCTTTTCCTGAAAAAATGTTGTCCACAGTTTTTCTGCTAGTTAAAATGTTCTCTTTACCCTTGCCACTTACTGGAATAGTTTTCTTTAATTCAATAGGCGAGGTTATGACAGTTTCGCTTTCAATATTTTTATTGTGAATTTTATTGCTCATTTAAATGGGGATTTATTTATTATTAAGCAGTGATTTAAGCATAGATCTATATTTTTTTTAAATAGATAGGAAAAATTAGGTTAATTATATTTTTTTGGTAATTAGGAAAACTAGTATAAATAATGAAAAATACACTTAAAAAAGCTGCATTAATTTTGGTACTCTTTTTAGGAGGGTGCAGTTCAATTACGTTTATTTATAATCAGTTTGATAATCTTTTTCCATGGTATCTACAAAGTTATGTTGACCTTGATCGTGATCAAAAAAAATACTTAGATGAGCTTTTGACGCCTTTCTTTCAGTGGCATAGAGTGGAAGAAATGCCTCAATATGCACAAATTATTGGCGACTTAGAGCTGGCTATAAATGATGAAGTAGATATAGAAAGCATTGCCCTGATTACTCAGAATGTTGAAGAGTCTTGGTTTCGTCTGGAGGATCAAATGATCATGTGGGCAATTCCTCTTGCTAGAGACTTATCCGATGAGCAAATCACAAAATTTATTCAAGTTTTAAAAACTAAAACTACTCAGAGTGAAAAAAAATTGCTAGTTCGTAACGATCAGGTGTATCAAAGTGACAGTTACAAAAGCCTACGAAAGAACTTAAGGCGCTTTATGGGCTCACTGACTAAAGATCAGCTTGACTTAGTAAAAATTACAAGTAAGGAAATGAGGAGGGTTGATGCTGAACGCATTCAGAGTCGGAAAGCATTCAATGAAAAGCTTAGCTTCATCCTTCAAAGAGAACAAGGCTGGGAAGACAGGCTGAAAAAGATAACTCATAGTGATGACTTGGTTGCTGAGAATTACCAGTCGACATATGCCTTCAATACTGATTTAATTCAGCATCTATTAGTGGCAATATTAAATTCTAGAAACGATAAGCAAGACCAAAAGTTACGCACACAACTTGCAAGGTACAAGGCTGATATTAACGGTCTAGTTAACTAAATGAATATAGCTACTACCAGCGCCTTCTCATTCGTCCTTTGAAGATTGCAGATCCCCAGCTGAGGGCAATACCGATTAAAGCTGCACTTAATAGCCACATGAGTGGTAAGCTTGCATCTGAGCCAAAAATGATAGCTCTATAGGCTGCGCCGATAGCATCAAACGGTACCGCTGTTCCAATGCGTTCAAGCCATTCAGGCGCTGCGCTTACGGGCGCAACCGATCCACTTAGTACAGATTGATACTGAACTAAAGGAAGAATAATTAGTAAGGCTGAAAGCCCAATAATTTCGAAGACCCCAAGAAATAACCAAGTTAAACAAACACTAACAAGCCATACACTTAACCAGGCCATCAAGAATACTTCCCATTGAAGAGTTGTTAATGTAACAACTATTGCTAGAGTAAAGCTGGCAAATCCCATCGTCATAACTGGAACAATAGTTCGTACATAAGCCCTGTTAAGAAATGCCATTTGACGCGTTCCAAGAAACAAAAGAATTGCCCCGACCATTGAAGCCATCCAAGTGGTAAAACTCATTACAAAGGGCGCAGGGAGAGAAGCTAAACTTTTGGCTTTAAACATTGTTTCTACATTTGTAGCTACGAGAACGCCTGAATCAGGTGGTTGGTTATTTAGCTTTGAGGCACGCAGATTTGAAATAAAAGTTGACAGCGCTATTTGGAGCATCGATGGGAGCTGGCTAGCTATTTGCGTTTCAGCAATCGTTAAATGCTGGGAGTTTAATACTCCGATTGATAGGTTTTTATTGCTNAGAGCAAGCTGAGAAAAATTTTCAGGAAAAGTAATCACTGAAGACACGTTGCCTTTTAAGAGAGCATTTTTAGCAGCATCAGAATCTTTAAGAAGAGTCACTCTAAAAGGGAGACTTTTAGAAAGCCCTTTAATGGCTTGAATTGAGACTAGCGGGAGTGTAGGGCCGACATCTTCATTAACAATACCTAGTTCGAAGGATGATGTAATTCGAGCTGGATCTGAGGGCGCTGTCAGATTAAATATTGAAAAAACCAGCATGATTACAGTTGGAACAATAACTGCTGGTTTAAATAATTCGCTTCTACGAAAATCGGAAAGTGAGGAAGGCATTATATTGAATTTAAAATAGGGTTAACAATACACAAATGCACCTACTTAGTCAAACTGACTTTGTTATCACTAAGTATCATTTCAGCTGCTTTTTCTGCAATCATCATAGTGGGTGCGTTAGTGTTTCCTGAAACAAGCTCTGGCATGATTGAGGCATCTACAACTCTTAATCCAGTNACTCCATGAACTTTGAGACGATCATCAACTACGCTTTCTTCATCATGTCCCATCCTACAGGTGCCGACAGGATGATAAATACTTTGACTATGGTTTTTAGCCACTTCTAATAACTCCTCGTCCGATTCAAAGGAATAGCCAGGGACATATTCATCAAGAATATTATTTTTAATCGAATTTGCTTTCGCAATCTTTCTTGCAACTTTAATAGAGTCAATTGCAATTTGTNTATCAGATTCTGTTGATAGATAGTTTGGAATGATTGTTGGAAGATCNTAAGGGTTTGAAGAATTAATTGAAACTTCTCCTCTACTTTCGGGTCTTAAGTTACAAATAGACATTGTAAATGCGGAAAATGGATGGACACCATCTCCTGGTTTATCAGCACTTAATGGCTGCATATGAAATTGTATATTTGGCCTTGAGCCATTGAGGGAAGTATTGGTAAAGGCAAAGACTTGACTTGCACTGAGGGTTAATGGACCCGTTCTAAAAAGCATATACTGAAGACCAATTAGCCCTTTCTTCCACCATGTGTTGAGTTCATCATTCAAGGTCCTTGTGTTAGTTTTATAAACCATCCTAACCTGAAGATGGTCTTGCAAGTTTTTTCCAACTGACGGATTGTTATGAATTGTTTTGATACCCAGTTCGCTTAAGTGTTTACCATCTCCAATTCCAGAAAGTTGTAATATTTGTGGAGAACTAATCGCACCTGCAGACAGAATGACCTCTTTGTTTGCATGAATTACCTGATTAGATTGACCTTTATTTTGCGAGCATTCAACACCTATCGCCCTTGATCCTTTAAAAATTACCTTGCCCAATTGTGTATTTGTAACAATGGTTAAATTTTTCCTAGATCTAATTTTTCTGTTTAAAAATGAACGGTATGAGCTTTTTCTGAAACCCTTGTGCGTTGTTTGTTGAAAATAGCCAACCCCTTCTTGCTTTTCTCCATTGCAATCTGAGTTGAAAGGAATGCCTACTTCTTCAGAGGCTTGGATAAAAAGATCAGCTATTTCTCTTCGAAGTCTTAGGTTAGAAACTTTAAGTTCTCCATCAATACCATGGTATTCATTTGCACCATTTTCTTGACACTCAAACTTTTTAAAATAAGGAAGGACATCTTTATATGACCAGCCTTTATTTCCAAGCCTTTCCCAGTTATCATAGTCCTCTCTGTCGCCTCGGATATACAGAAGCCCGTTGAGGGCACTTGAGCCTCCAAGTACTTTTCCTCTTGGCCAGTCAATCCTTCTATTATTTAATCCTTTGTCTTTTTCTAGTTTGTACATCCAATCAAACTTTGGATTATTCATGGTTTTAAAATAACCAACGGGCACATGAAGCCAAAGATTGTNATCCTTGCGACCAGCTTCAATCAATAAGACACTGTTATCAGGACTAGCTGAAAGCCTATTTGCTAATAGGCAGCCAGCCGAGCCAGCTCCTACAATAATGTAATCGTAATTCTCTTGCATATATTTCTAGTTGTAAATTATTTTATTAATCAAGAATAATATAGATTGAAATATTAAATATTTAAATGATATATAGTGAAATTACTATTGTAAGTATATATTTAGTGAATCAATTTATTTCTAACAAAATTATATAGCTTAACTAGAAGTTTTATTTAAGAAATAGATAATACATATATATCAATTCATGTATACTAAAATTTGATTTAGTGCCTTAAGTTATCTTTTATCTTATCGCTAATCAAAGTACTTTTTATATTTATTTAGATTAATTAGGAGATTTTATGTTTAAAAATAAAGTTGTTCTTTTGACATCTGTAGCATTGCTTACTGCTAGTTCAAGCGCTATGGCGGTCAATTTAAAAATTCAATCTGTATTAAACTCTACAGGTAGTGAAGTTGGTTACGTTAGAGACTTTGCAGAGGATGTTGCTGCATTAACTGATGGTAGGGTAACAATAGAAGTTCTTCCAGGTGGCTCTGTTGTTCCTAATGCTGACCTTATCGATGCTGTAGACGCTGGTCTAATTGATGGTGGTTTTGCATGGACTCACTACTGGTCTGGTAAGCACCCTGCAGCAATGCTGTTTGGCTCACCAATTGCTGGAGCTGGCCTCGGTATTGATAATATCGCATGGCTTTCTTGGTTCCACAGTGCGGGTGGTAAAGAGTTGTANGATCGACTATGGGACGAGATGGACCTAAATGTTGTTGGNTTGATGCTTCAACCGGTTGGTCCTGAAGCGCTGGGTTGGTTTAAAGAGCCAATCAATAGTATGGATGACTTCCGTAAATTAAGATTCCGTGCACCTCCAGGGCTCCCAGGCCAAGTTTATAAAGATATTGGTGTTGCAGCTGTAGCGATGGGTGGTGGTGATATTCTGCCTGCACTTGAGAAAGGCGTAATTGACGCAGCAGAATGGTGCTGCCCAGAGCCGGATAGAGACTTTGGTTTCCAAAAAGTTCTTAAATATTACTACTTACAAGGACTTCACCAGAATGTTGTGAATGCAGATATGTATATTAATGGCGATGTGTGGGATAAGATCTCTGATCGTGACCAACATGCTATTCATGTTGCTGCAAGAGCAGCAAGACTTGACTCTATGTCAAATCGTATCTACGCAAACGGTATTGCAATGGCAGACTTGCTAGAGCAAGGTGTTCAGCTAATGGATACGCCTGAAGACTACTTCGTAGAGTTTATGGCTGCTGCGCAAGCACAACTTCAAAAGAATGCTAATGAAAATGCATTCTTTGCTGAAGTATGGGCATCACAGAGAGATTTTGCTGAAAAAGCTGTACCTTTCTGGTCAGGAGCTCAGTCTTCTAACGCTAAGTTAGGTTTAGCTTTTACGAAGACTTTACAGTAAAGATCTTTTGTAAAACTTAAAAATTAAGTTGCCAATAGTGAAAACTGTTGGCAACTTTTTTTGAAAGTAAGACGGCTTAGCTGGCTTAGGTTACCCTTTTTCCTGAAGCCAGCAAATGCCTTAATTAATTAGTTCTTATTTTTTAAACTATTTTGTTTTGTTACAATAGTTTAATATTTTTTATAAAACTATTAGGTGCACACTATGTCGAAAGAGGATGATATTGGGCAATTAGATATTACTGATGAAATGATCGCTGAAGGCAGAGCATATACCGGGGTCATGCCGGATGATATGCCTAAGTTAATGGCACAAATAATTCTCAGTATTGATCTCTTCAGTCTCAGAGTTGGTCAGATAACATGCTGGTTGACTGTTCCAGTATTCACTGCCATGTTTATTGAGGTTGTGGGAAGACACTTCTTTGGCTCCCCAACAATGTGGGCCTACGATATTAGTAGAATGGGGGCGGGGGCAATGTTTATGCTCGGCGCTGGGTATGCACTCTCAAAAGGCGTTCATATACGAGCGGACTTTATGTATCGAGATTGGTCGGTCAAGACTCAAGCAATCATTGACTTAACTTTATATATATTATTTTATTTTCCTGGATTGATAGGCGCTGCATGGGCATGCTATAAGTACGCTTATAAATCTTGGTCAATCATGGAAAGGGGTATGGAAACTGCCTGGATGCCTTANATGTATCCAATTAAGTTTGCCTTATTTGTTGGATTTATTTTCCTTTTAATTCAAGGCGTTTCAGANGTGCTTAAGTGCGTGTATGCAATCAAAAATAGGAGATGGCCATGAGTCCAGAGGTTCTCGGCATTGTCCTAATATTAACCATGTTGTTTGCCATATTTATTGGCTTTCCAATCTCATTTACGTTAATTTTCTTAGGAGTCTTCTTTGGCTATATAGGTTTTGGAGATCTTGTTTTTTACTTAATGACCTTTCAGTTTTCTGGGAGTATGCTTGAGCAAACCCTCGCAGCAATTCCACTGTTCACCTTTATGGGTATTCTCATGGAGAAGGCTAATCTCATGGAGAGGTTATTCACCTCCGTTCAGATGGCACTTGCCAGAACCAAAGGCTCTTTATTTGTAGCCGTTCTTTTTGTTTCAGTAATTTTTGGAGCTGCAACAGGTATTGTGGGTGCATCAGTCACGATTTTAGGAATTATGTCAGCTAAGACAATGAACAGAGCGGGCTATGATGTTCAGTTGGCTGCAGGAACAATTACTGCTGGCGGTACTTTGGGAATCTTGATACCTCCAAGCATTATGTTGGTTGTTATGGGCCCTATTCTAAATGTTCCAGTAACGGATTTATTTGCTGCGGCGATTATGCCTGGACTAATGTTAGCAGCACTTTACACAGGTTATACACTTATTAGATGCCACTTAAATCCATCATTGGGTCCTGTTGTTCCTGAGGATCTTATTCCTGACTCTATGAGAGAGGTGTGGGTTGAGTTTTTTAAAGGCCTTGTNCCGCCCGTTCTATTGGTAGGATCGTCCTTAGGTAGTATTTTAGCTGGGCTTGCAACGCCTACAGAAGGAGCAGCAATGGGAGCTGTGGGCTCAATATTTTTAACGCTTGCGTACCGAAAGTTAAATTTTAAAGTTTTTCAAGAGGCCTTATTAAAAACCCTGGAAATTACTACATTAATTATGGTTTTAGTTTGTGCCTCAAACTTTTTTGGCTCAGTTTTTTCTAGATTGGGAACACCAACGATGATTACTGAGGCATTAATGCTTCTAGATCTTCCACCAACAGCTATATTGCTAATAGTTATGGCATTTATTTTCTTGTTGGCCTGGCCATTAGAGTGGGTGCCAATTGTACTAATCATTATTCCAATCGTTTTGCCTCTAATTGAGCAATTAGGTTTTAACTTAATTTGGTTTGGAATCCTTGTGGCTGTTAATTTGCAAACTGCTTGGCTTTCGCCGCCTGTTGCATTGTCTGCATACTTTCTCAAGGGGGTTGCCCCAGACTGGGATTTATCAGATATCTATAAAGGTATGATGCAATTTATGGCTATTCAAGTTGTTGGATTAGCGTTAATTATTATCTTCCCGCAAATTGTTCTATGGCTGCCAGAATATCTCTATGGCTAAACAAGGCTTGATTTACTTGAAGGAATTTTAGCTTTACATAAATCTTTGACGCAGGAAAAATCTCAGTGTTGAGTGTTGTCTAATCCTTAGAATGTATCGCCAAAAGTGCTGTTTTGGGTATTGACGTAGTCGATATCATTGGTATGAACGAATGATGTTCTTAGCTCAATAGTCTCGTTGTGGTATGTTTGACCGATACGCTCTATCCGAAGAATGGGTGAATCCAATTTAATATTGAGGAGAGCGGATACTGTTTTATCTGCAGACATTGCTTTTAATTTCTCTGAGCAGTTTGTTATAAATATGTTGAATTTATTTTGATACAGGTTGTATATTGTATTAGTTCGGTTTATAAAAATTTCTTCAGTTAGCGTTGGAAATTTAGCTTGTGATATGATTATTTTATCAACAATATAATTTTTTTTATTAATGCCTAGCTTATTAAATATTTCATAAACATTGCTCCCAGNAGGGATATTTAATATTTTTGCTTCATACTTAGTGGCTTTTTTTGTTTCAAAAGAAATGAACTCTACTTCTGGGTAGGATATCTCATCAGTTCCATTTAATGCAAAATGAAAATACGCAAAATGGAAAGTGCTTTTATCATGCTGAAAGACAAAAGTTCCTAAACCCTGTTTTCGAATAAGGAAACCTTCTTTTTCTAACGCACCTACTGCCTTTCTAACCGTTCCAATTGAGACTCTGAAGAGGTCAACAAGTGTTTTCTCATTTGGAATTAGTTGGCCTGGCCTTAACTCATCACGGTAAAGGCAATTAAATAATTCATTCCTTATTTGGAGCCACATAGGAGTCTTACTGTCCCTGTCTATGTTAAATTGGAGATCAGTAATGCTCATATATTGCGTAAGTGATTAAAAATGTGGCTTAAGTATAACCTTGGCTGAAGCCATTGTACCATTGTGAAGGCTTTTAAATGCTAAATCCGTTTCAGACAGGGGCATCTCCTCTATCCATGACAAGTCACCAAAATCTCCATTTTCAATAGACTTCAAGGCAGACTTAAAGTCCTCCATGTTGTAGGTATAACAACCAACTAGCTTCACCTCTTGAAGTGTAATTTTTCGGATGTCAATATTCGTAGTCCAGCTAAGAAGACCTACATTAACTACTGTACCTCCTGCATTGACTGAGGCAATAGAAAGAGCATTTGTCTTTTCACTTCCAACACAGTCAATTACAACATCGAATGTGCTGTCTTTGACAGAATCTGTTAATGGGTTCATGGCGATAACGCCAACATGTTCTTTAACGCAAGGGTGCCTAGCCATGTTGGTTTCAAGTACCTGCATTTTAACGCCGTGGGATTTAAGTAATAGAGCTGTTAACAGGCCAATAGCGCCAGCACCTATAACTAAGACATGGCAATCACTTATAGGCTTGAATGAATTTTCTATGGCAAGATTTACAGCATGAACCACAGTTGCCGCGGGCTCAGTTAAGGCTACATGGTTAGAATTCATAGTGCTAGGTGCATGAACTAGACATTGGTTTGGTATGGTCATATATTGAGCAAAAGCCCCCTGCCTACTCATTCCAATCATATCCCTATCACTGCAAAGATTGTCTCTACCCTGAAGGCAGTATTCACATTTTCCGCAAGTAATCAAAGGATTACCTGTTACTTTTTGACCCTTATGAATGCCTTCAACTATTTCGCCACAAAATTCATGGCCCAGTATTAAGCCAGGGTTTCTTCTTGGGTCTTTGCCATGATAGGCGTGCATATCAGACCCACAAATTCCAACGGACTCAATGCGCAATAAAACATCATCATCACGTCAATTTGCGTTGGCTTGTATTCACTATAAAAAGTCATTTCATTCGGCGCTGTGTATACTACGGCCTCCATTTTATTAATCATGCTGCTGAAAACCCTCCATCTAAAAATATTGTCTGACCGGTGACATATGAGTTTGCACCACTGCACAAGAAAACACTAATTCCAAAAATGTCTTTTTCTTCTCCGTTGCGATCCATCATTGTTTTTGCTGCTAAATTCTTTAATTTCTCAGGATCTTGAAATAATGACTCCGTGAGATTTGTTCTAAAAAATCCTGGAGCAATTGCATTGACTAATACTCCATTCTTTGAATAGGCCTGAGCTAAGGCTCGAGTAAGCTGCATAATGCCGCCTTTGCTNGCNCCATATGGAATGCTGTTATCAAATGCCCTAAGGGATTGAAGAGAGGCGATATTTATAATTCGTCCCCAATTATTTTTAGNCATTGATTCNGCAACAAGCTTGCTTAAGTAGAAAGGGGCAGTTAAATTAATGTCAATAGTCTTCTGCCATTCTTCGAGTGTTAACTCTTCAGCAGATGTTCTAAGATTTATTCCAGCAGCATTTACTAAAATGTCTATTTTTCCAGACTCTTTAGAGATTTGAGTTACCATATTTTTAAGGTCAGCAGTTGATGTGACATCCGCTTGGATGAAGGCACCTTTGCAGCCCTGATCTTTTAACTCTTCGAGCGTTTCATCTGCATTATCTCGACTACTCGCAATCCAGACAAATGCGCCTGCTTTTGCAAGCGCAAGTGCCATCATTTTTCCCACCCCACTTGTACCACCCGTTATTAGTGCTACTTTATTTTCTAGTGAGAAATCTGCTAAGTTCATAAAGCTATTCTAATACAGGTGCGCCTAGGTCAAACGTTTCATCTGGAAAATATTTACTTAGCCTAACATCCGAGGCTCTTGCGTGTCCTTCCATTCCCTCTAATCGAGAGATTCTAGATGATGCCTGGGCAATTTGACGTGTAGATTCTTTGTCCATACGCTGCCAAGTTAAAACCTTTAAGAATTTATGAGCAGAAAGACCTCCAGAATAACGACCAGCTGCCTTTGTAGGAAGAATATGGTTCGGGCCAGAAGCTTTATCTCCGAAAGTCACTGTTGTCTCTTCACCTAGAAATAGAGATCCATAGCATGTTAAGTTGGCCAGCCACCAATCAAGGTCTTCACACTGAACTTCAAGGTGCTCTGCTGCGTATTCATCTGATATTTTTACAACCTCTTCACGAGACTCACATAGCATAACTTCACCATAGTCTCTCCATGCACAGAATGCTGCATCTTTTGCAGTTGGTGGAAGTTTTTCAATATACTCTGGCACCAACTCCATTACTTTTTCAGCTAATTCTTTAGACGTTGTAAATAGCCAGCCAGGTGATTCGTGACCATGTTCCATTTGACCCACAAGATCAATAGCAACAACGTCAGCATCGGCGTGCTCATCGGCAATCACTGCAACTTCTGATGGACCAGCAAATACATCAATACCAACTTGTCCAAAGAGCGTTCTTTTTGCCTCTGCTACAAATTTATTTCCAGGACCCACAATGATATCCGCTTTTTTTCCAGTAAATAGTCCATGAGCCATACTTGCTATTGCTTGGACACCACCTAAAGTCATAATGTGATCAGCTCCAGCAGTCTTCATTGCATACAGAACATACGGATGAATACTTTTACCTTGATAGGGCGTTGAGCATGCAATGATGCAAGGCACGCCAGCAGCTTTAGCTGTAGCAATACTCATATATGCAGAAGCAATATGTGCGTAGCGCCCGGTTGGAACATAACATCCAGCAACATTTACTGGAAGCAGTCTTTGACCAGCCTCAACGCCATTATTTTTGGTATGAAACTCTTCAATAGAGTCACGCTGAGCCTTTGCAAACTCATAAACTTGCTGACATGCAAAATCTATATCATCCTTAACATTTTGAGGGACGTCAGAGATAATATTATCAATTTCAGAATCTGAGAGCAGAATCTCACCAGACCATCCATCTAGTTTTTCTGCATAGTTTCTAACTGCTTGTTCCCCATCTTTATCTATATTGGCAAGCATGTCATGAACCACTTTTTGTGCTTCTAGTACATTTGATGCTGCTGATTTATCAGCTTTTTTTAAGTAGATCATATTCTTCTCGTTTATTAATAGTTAGGCGCTTTCATATAAACGCGTTAATACAAACTCTTGATGCCCTAATATTTCTGCAGCAGTCATTCTTCCATTTGAAGTGTGAATAAGACTCTCAAGAAGCATATCACCAGCCTGATCCATATTGATATCACGCTTTAATAAACCAGTTACATCTACATCCACATGCTCGGACATCGTTCTAACTGTTCTTGGATTTGCACAAACTTTAATAACAGGGAGGATTGGATTACCAATAATATTTCCTTGCCCAGTAGGGAATAGGTGAGCTACATATCCAGAGGCTGCGCATAATGTAACCATCTCTGCAGCTGCAGAAGAAGAGTCCATAAACCATAGGCCCTTACCTGTAGGCATTTCTGCNTTATCTAAAACGCCGTCAACGACACATTTTTTCCCAATCTTTTGTATGTTGCCTAATGCCTTTTCTTCAATCGTCGTTAAGCCGCCTTCAATATTACCCTTAGTCGGCTGTGAATCAGATAGGTCATCGGTCTTAAAGCGCTCAATCATATCTTGATAGCGATTAAACATAAACATAAATTTTTCAGCAACAGCATCATTAGCACATCTAGCTTTAACTAAATGTTCTCCACCTGTAATTTCAGATGTCTCACCAAAAAGTAACGTACTGTCCATTTCATATAACTTATCGAACGCATTACCAACTGTTGGGTTTGATCCAAAGCCTGAAGTAGTGTCAGATTCCCCGCATTTAGTTGATACCCAGATTTCACTTAGGTCACATGGCTCTCTTTGAAGTCCCGTTGCGAAATGAACCATATCATAAGCCGCTTTTGAAGCGTCAGCGATAGTTTGTATGTCACCTTTTTTCTCAATAGAAAAACCTTGAACTGGCTTACCCGTTGCAGCAATTCCGTCAACGATTTTTTGCGTCCAGTCTGGCTCAATTCCAATAACCACTACTGCAGCAACATTCGGATTTGATCCCGTACCAATCATTGTTCTAAAGTGTAGATCTAGATCTTCACCAAACTGAAGTCTACCGTAGGGATGAGGAAGGGCTATCGTGCCTTTAATATTGTTAGAAACTGCTTCACAAGCAGCATTTGAGATATCATCTACTGGCAAGATAATAACGTGGTTGCGAATTCCTACTCTATTGTTTTCGCGACGATATCCATAGATTTTTTGATTTAAATTTATCATTACCACCTCTTAGTTTTTACGTTATGAACATGTAGATGATCACCTACAGCAATCTTTGAAATTGTTCTACCAATATCTACACCATACTTGATGACAGTGTCATCCTCATTTAAATCTTTAATAGCTAACTTATGCCCAATTGGAATATCTTGATTAATTTTGATATCTATCAAGACATCCTGGTCCATTATCCAACCACTTAGAGTGTCGTTTGCTTTTAATCCTTCGACGGTAACAACGCCAACGGAATCATCTTCATCATGAACTATAAACTGAATCATTCTTGCTCCTTGAAATTACGTATGAAAAAACTTTTAATTAATTTTAGTGAAAAAAATTAATAAGAAATATATTATATCATATATATGAATTTCCACTTTATATATTGCTTAAAAAATTATTTACTTTCGATATAAAACTAAATATACAATATCACGTTAAGGTTTTTAGTCGCTAGACTCAACGCTAAAAAATATATATCTGTAAAGTGTAAAAATGAAAAAAATTATCCTGTTTTTGATTATTAATTGCTTATCTTTTCCTGCTTTATCAGCAGCTGGTGATCTATACTACTGTGAGATGATTCAAGCAGTTGAGTTAAAGGAGGACGGCCTTGTTAACTATATTCCTCAGAAATTTAAATTTAGAATTACTGAGAAGAGTTCTATACAATTTGGATTGGATGAAAACTATTTCAAAGGCCTCGAATTGGTTGTTATAGATTTTTCAAATAATGGTGAGCAATTCTATGGCGAAAGCTTTGAGTACTCATACGGAAGTTTTTACTTTGCCGATGTTATAAGGTGGCCATCAAAAGGAGTTGATAAATTAACAGCTACTGCGGTAAGTGCACAATGCTCAATTGTTGATGACTACACAGTATAAATAGGAAAAGTTAATACAANTATGATTTCAAGAGCACTTAAAACAAATCGATTAATACGCTTATTTGGGATAACTAAAGTACCAATGATTTGGTATTGTCGCCCAAAGGTTATTGAGCATACGGATGAAAAGATTGAAATTAGAATCCCTNTTAAGCGAAGAACTAAAAACCACTTAGGAAGTATGTATTTTGGTGTTTTAGCAGTCGGCGCTGATATTACTGGCGGCTTTTTAGCAATGGATCCAATTCAACAAAGTGGACGAAAAATAACTTTAATATTTAAAGATTTTAAGGCTGATTTTCTAAAGCGTCCTGAGGGCGATGTCCACTTTATTTGCAGAGATGGGCTGGCAATTAAGGAGCTGGTAAAAACAGCTGCAAACTCTGGCGAGAGGCATAATTACAAATTGAATATTGAAGCTACTGTTCCTTCGTTATCTCTTGATGTGGTTGCTAAATTTGAACTTACGCTCTCTTTAAAGGATAAAACATAATGTGAGTAATAGTCTATTTTCATAATGCTGGGGTCGGTGGTTCAAGTCTACCTTTTAATAACCCTCTTTACTTTTCTTATATGTTTTTCAAAGTTATTTTTTTTAACCTTAGTGGTTTAAAATCTTAGAGAGAAATTCCTGAGCTCGATCGCTTCGGGGGGAGCCAAAAAAATCCTGCGAAGGTGCATCTTCAATAATTTTTCCATAATCCATAAAAACCACACGATCAGCAACTTTTCTAGCAAAACCCATTTCATGAGTGACAACCATCATTGTCATTCCATCTTTTGCTAGTTTAACCATAACATCTAATACTTCGTTAATCATCTCTGGATCTAGGGCAGAAGTTGGCTCATCAAAAAGCATTGCCATTGGCTCCATTGCAAGTCCACGAGCAATAGCTACTCGTTGTTGTTGGCCACCTGACAGTTGTGATGGATATTTATGAGCATGATCTGTAAGTCCAACACGCTCAAGCAAAATCTTTGTTTTTTGTTCAGCGTTTTCATCAGTTCGACCTAATACTTTCATTTGGCCTAGTTTTATGTTTTCAGTTACACTCATGTGTGGGAACAGTTCAAAGTTCTGAAATACCATTCCAATTTTAGACCTCATTTGATCTAGGTCTGTTGACTTATCAGTAACATTTATCCCGGATACTATAATCTCGCCACTATTAACTGGAACCAATCCATTAATAGTTTTAATCAAAGTACTTTTTCCAGAACCAGAAGGCCCACAAACAACAATTACTTCACCTTTTGAGACATCCAGTGAACATTCATTCAAAACTTGAATTTTGCCATACCACTTATTTACAGATCTCATCCTAATCATTTTGTGATTCTTTTTATAATTCATTATCTATCCTTTTTTGAAGGTATTTAACACCTATAGATGCAGCAAAACATATTACAAAATACACAAGCGCAACAAAGAGAAACATTTCAACAAGTCTTTGGTCCCGGTTTGCAACTATCTCAGCACTAACAAGAAAATCACGTAATCCAACTACATAAACTAATGATGTATCCTGAAATAGAATAATCGCTTGAGTTAGAAGTATTGGTGTCATTGCTCTGAAAGCTTGAGGGAGTATAATATAACGCATACTTTGAAAATAGGTAAGGCCAANTGCTCGAGCTGCAGCCAGTTGACCAAGTCGAACCGAATTAATACCTGCTCTTATAATTTCTGAATAATATGCTGCCTCAAAAAGAATAAAGGCTACCAATACTGATGAAAAAGCACCTACTGGTTTTCCAACAATAAGTGGCACGAGAAAAAACAACCAAAAGATAACTAAAATAAGAGGCAAGGATCGAAAGAAGTTTACATATGCTGCAGAAAATTGAGATAAGACTGGTATTTTTGCAATACGCAAAAGTGCTAAAAATGTACCTAAAATAATTCCTCCAATAATAGCGAGACTCGCTAAAAGGAATGTCATTTTTATGCCTTCCCATAATAAGGAACTATTTGCAGGAATAACTGAAAAGTCAAGTTCAAACATTAAGATGCTCCTTTTGAAAATGATCCAGGTAGCATTGTTCGTTTATCAACTTGTTGCATCAATGCCATAACAGTAAAGGTAACAAGAGAATAAATGATAGTTGCAGCAGTAAAAGCCTCAAAGCCTTGAAAGGTGTACTCTTCAATTTGACGAGTCATAGCAGTAAGTTCAATTACGCCAATTGTAAGCGCTAAAGAAGAATTTTTAAATATTGTTAGAAATTCACTTGTAAGTGGTGGAAGTATTATCCTATATGCATTAGGCAATAGGACATATCGGTAAACTTGTACTTCAGTCATGCCGATTGCTTGAGCAGCTTGGCGTTGGTCTTCACCAACCGCCTTTATTCCAGAGCGAACTTGTTCACAAACTCTAGAAGCTGTATAAAGGCCAATTGAAATAATTGCGGTAGTTAGAGCTGGATAAGGCATATCTCTTTTTACCCATCGCGACCATTCATCTGTTAGAAGCTCAGGAAAAACAAAATACCAAAGAAAAATCTGAACTAATAGAGGTATATTTCGAAAAAATTCAACATAACATGTGGCAAAAAATCGTAAGGATTTTTTACTTGAGGTTCGAAATATTCCTAATATAGAGCCTAGAGAAAATGCAATAATCCAGGCCAAAATAGATATTAGAATAGTCCAGCCTAATGCTCCAATCATCCAGTCTAGATATGGATCACGAAATAAAATGCCCCAATCCCAGTTATAGTTCATATTTCTCCTAGATTTCTAATATGACAAGGCGTGTGAAAACACACGCCTTGTTTTTGTTACTTTTTAAAGTTTAATTTAATTAGGTAACGCTTGAACCTCAAATGCAACACGCAATGTTGAAGACATCGGCATATTTATAGCAGTTGGTCCTGGCTCAAACCATTTAGCATAAATTTCATGCATTTCACCTGATCTCATTAAACCAGCTATTGTCGCACGACCAAGGCGCTCAAAGGTTGAATCATTTCGCTGTACCATTAACGCATAAGGGTCAAAGGAAAGGAAGCGACCTGTAACTTGATAGTTTGAAGGGTTATCAGACTTAGAAATCAAGCCATATAAAAGTACATCATCTGATCCATAAGCATCAATACGATCAGTCTTAAGTGCTAACCACCCTTGACTATGGTCCTTAACCGTAACAACTTTAATGTCTAAGCCACCAGCTGCAATTGCTGCCTTGATAGCTTTTTCATTTGTTGTACCTGCAGACATTCCAATAACCATTCCATTCATATCTTCAAGTTCACTAATACCTGAGCCCATTTTTGAGGCGATTTTTGTGCCGGTTATGAATGTAGTAGGCAAGTATTCAACTTGCTTTTGTCGAGTCAGATTATTAGTTGTAGAACCGCACTCCATGTCAATAGTTCCATTGGCAATTAAAGGTATACGAGTTTGCCCAGTAACTGGAACATAATTAATATCTAGACTACTGACACCAAGCTCTTCTTTAATCGCATCGACAATTTTATGGCAAAGATCTATAGAATAACCTTCTGGCTCATTATTTGCTCCAATATACGAAAATGGTATTGAGGTCTCACGGTGTCCTATATTGACTGTACCGCTATCTTGAATACGTTTAAGCGTTGGGCTATCCCCAGCATCGGCAACTGCAGGTAGCGAAAAGCTAAGTGCAGAAATAACAGCCGCAAAAAGTATCATATTTTTTTTCATATTTTTTACTCCTTTTAGTTAGTATTGTACGTTCGTTTCTATAATTTAGAAAAAAGTACAAATTAAGTATATCATTATATTTATAGGAAAAAAATGAAATATATTGTTAATCATTTAGGCTATATTTACCACCCCTTACACATCAAACGAAATTTGGATTCTTATCCTTTCTAGATTTATACTAGGTTTAAATTGATATACAATCCTAGCATGAAAAAACTATTATGATGAGAAAATACAAGGTTTATTAACAGTATTTAATCGTTTTTTGTTTTGAAGAAAGGAATTATCTATTAATCTTCTGGCAAAGAATCAAACTCTTTTCTTTTACCATCAAACCAGTTTTGCATCGCTTCAGGATTTTGCATTATCTCGCTAATCTTACCCATCGCCTTGAGATGTTCTTCGTCACCTTTTTCAAACATCTTTTTGCCGTGGTTTTGGCTCATCATTGCGATTTCATCAAAGGTGTCAGCAGAGAATAACTTGTCACATGCTCCACCCAGTTGTTTACAACTCATGGTTTTCATAATGTTTTTACTCCTGAAGTTGACAATAATTGATTGCAATTATAAGGAACTTTAACAGTGACCTGTTGTTCGTGGAAAGTTATCATTATGGGAGTTTCGTAGCTATAATGCAAGCTAAGTCGCTTAGTATCGAGCTTGCGCTTTTTTTGATTTCATATTGGTTAATATAGAAAATGAGAATTGGTTGTTTGCATAATTTGCCGCGTGTGTCACTTGGACACAGCCCCACACCTATTGATGAAATGCTAAATCTGAGTCGTGCTTTGTCGCAAGATGGAAAAGATTTACATCTACTCATTAAACGTGATGATTGCACTGGACTCGCTTTTGGTGGTAATAAGGTTCGACAATTGGAATTTTACTTGGGAGAGGCTGTTGCCAACGGCGCCGACACCATTTTAATTACTGGTGCTGTACAATCCAACTTTGTGCGTCTAGCTGCTGCTGCAGCGCGCAACACTGGCATGGAATGCCATATTCAATTAGAAGAGCGGGTTAACAACCCATCGCCACAGTATAAAAATTCCGGTAATGTTTTGGTGGATAAATTACTTGGCGCAGCTCTCCACTCCTTTCCAGAAGGTGAGGACGAACAGGGGGCGGACCGCAATCTGGAAGAGATAGCACAAACATTACGAGCGGATGGCAAAAATCCTTACATCATTCATCTTGGCGCTGGGCACCCACCGCTAGGTGCGTTGGGCTATGTTGTAGCGGCTGAAGAAATTATGACTCAGATGGCCGAGTCAAATTTAAGCATTGACGAGGTTGTTGTCCCCTCCGGAAGTGGTGCAACACATGCAGGATTACTTTTCGGTTTACGGGCGCTTGGATCTTCCATCCCTGTTAAAGGCATTTGTGTGCGTCGCACAAAAAACCTGCAACACCAACGCATTATTAATCACTGTCAAGCAATTGCAGATTTGTTACAAATGGATAATCCGGTTAGTGATGATGATGTTGAGACTAGTGATGCTCAGCTGGCACCAGGCTACGGTCAATTAAACGATTCGGTTTTTGAAGCGATGCAATTGTCTGCTCACCACGAAGGGTTGATTTTGGATCCTGTTTATACTGGGCGCTCCATGGCTGGTTTTATTCAGCGAGCTCGCGAAGTTAATCAGCAGAAAACTCTGCTGTTTATCCACACCGGTGGACAGCCGGCAATATTTGCCTACGAAGCTGACTTAGGACCGTTGCTAGAAAATTAATTATGCCAATTTTCGAGACTTCTAAAGGATAAATCATAAAATTAGCAAGAGTCTATTTTTATAATGCTAGGGTCAGTAATTAACCTCCCTCCAACATTAGAGAAGATTTGGACTTATAGGAGAGACTTAGAAGGTGCGATTTGTTAAATAGCAAACAAAAACCACTTAAACTTATATTACTTACTACCAAAAGCTAAGCAA
>JGI26247J51722_1000050_pt1 | contig 46489 bp, 43 predicted proteins | sample SaaInlV_100m_DNA_2_FD_51722 | JGI IMG/M metagenome (IMG submission 51722)
GTTTTCTAGATTTAATGTGTTGTTTATTTCGCTGTGTATATGACCTCGCATACCTCAATTGTTTCCGAGACTATCTCATCGACATATTGCTGCGCTTCAATCCAAATAGACGAGAAGGAGGCGCCAGCATAGAACTGATCTAGCACCTTGCCTGCTTCTGAACCCGATTTAAAAATCGCTCTGAAGTGATGCATTCCAGTTTCGTGAATGCCGCCACCAACAGGAGCGAATACGGCTAAGTTCACCTTGTTGCCGGCAGCTCGAATAGCAGCTTCTAGCTCAGTCATTTTGTTTGTAAATGCCATTTCATCATTTAGTTTAATTCTCCAAAGGCGTTCAAAACCTGGTTCGAGATCAAACTCTTTCAATGGCTTGAACACGGCTGCATATTTGACAGACCTTAACCGATCAAAGGCAGGCGCTGGATTAGCTGGATCGTAGGCTTCAATCATCCCTAANGCTTTTTCAAGACTTGGGAATNCATTCCAAACGAACATTTCTCCTGGGTAATTATTGCCGGCTCGAGTTACGCAAACTCCTGCTACATCTGAGCCAATGGCTTTAAAAGTTTCAGGGTTTTTTTTCATGTATTGAACATATTTGTTAATGTCGTCAGCTTGAACTGTTAGTGTGGTGATAGCGCCTTCTGGAGCGGCCATAGCTAGACTTGAAAATACCAGTGAGATCAGAATAGTGAATGTAAATTTTAAGTGGTTCATTTTTGTTTCCCCAGCTGAAAAGATTAGTGTTGTATTTGATTGCAAGTAATCGAAAGTTAGATTTCATGATTATGTGAAAAACATTACTTCGATTTATTAAGCATAGCTGAATAGCTCATCCAGTCAAATTATGGTGAGGTGGTAAAGAAGTTCTTGAGGCTTAGTCCTTACGCTTGTTCCAGTTATCTCCGCAATCGATTCAATCCTTAATTCTGGGTAGTCATCAGAACACCGCTGCATGATCATCAGGACTATCGTATAGCCCCAAGATGGTATACTGACTTAGGTCGATGCCTAGTCTCTCTTTTAATTGTAATGTCAGGGTGTCCAATAGATCATCTTGGTATTGCCCCATCTCTTTATAGTTCAGTGCAATATTAAATTTCCTGCAAGTGGATTCTCGTGTACGGTGTGTATCAGGTTTCCATTGTCCTGCTCCACGCTCCTCATGAGTGGAAGTCCAGTCCGCTTGGAATTCACCAGGGAACGCCTTACGTCTGACAGTAATGCCTTGTACCCTGCTCACGATGCGAACAACAAGGGGTCGTATAAGCAAGTACCTATACATGCGGACTTAGCCGTGGGTGCACTCCCTCTTCTCACTCCCAGAGGTTTCCATAGTATCGCCGCCATCAACCCCGCTCCCGCCATTTGAATCTCCTTGATTTTTATTTTATTACTTAATCATAGCTGAACAACCCACCCAGTCAAATTAGGTGGTAGAAAAGTTCTTGAGGCTTATAAAAAAGGGTTTTTGTACACTACAATGCACGAATACTTCCACAGATTAGGCACGAGCTTTTTGGACGAGTTTTAATAAAACACACCATCGAGAAATTTGATCATAACGTCCAGCGCCAGTGGAGCATCCTTTTCAAAACTCTGCCCCATCAAGCTATTTGAACCAGAGTCCAAAAACGCATGCCCCCTGCCATCATGTTCCCAGTATTGAACGTCGTGCCCGGCATTTTGCAACTTGGCCATATAGGTTCTGACGGACGCAGGCGAAATCAGCTTATCTTCGCTCCCAGCAGTCAGCAGTTGCGCAGGCAGTTGGCGTTCGCTGGCCTGGGGAATCAGGTAAGACGGCGAGACGCCTTTATACAGGCTCGGGTTGTCAGTGGCATTAAATTTATCGCCGAAAAGACCTCTGGCCAAGGAGCCGGCCATTAGCCAAAAAGGATTCTTCCAGCTTTCAACCCCCTCCAGTCCCGAGGCGTAAATGTCATAGGCTCCGTAACTCAAAATGGCCGCTTGCACCGATATGCCTCCTTGTTCGTCAACCTGCTCTGCCGTCATGCCGGTGGGCAGATAGGACGGAGTGAATCGGAGTGACTGCTCAGAGTAGCCATCGGAACCTAGAAGATGGCCAGAGTTTACGATCATAGCAGCGAGGTGTCCGCCGGCACTGTCGCCGGTTACCGCGATATTATTAACATCACCACCATAGTGACCAATATGCTCCTGTACCCATAGCACTGAGCCAAAAACATCCTCTACGATCTGATCAATCGTGACCGTATTTTGTTCATCAACCAGCAGGCGGTAGTCAACATTGCAAATCACGTATTCACTGTTGGATGCCAGGTACTTTGACGCCTGAGTCATAATCCCCTTGTGATTAATAAGCCAGCCACCACCATGAAAAATCAGCAGCACTGGATAGGCCTCTTTACCTGAGGTTGGCGTGTAAATGTCCATAGTCAGATCAAANTCATCTGGCGATGCCCACAATACATCTTTCGCTACGGTGTATTTATCGGGATTATTGTTTTTCAATAATTCCGGTGTTTCCGCACACGATAATAAACACAATATTGAAATCACACTGAGCCATCTTTTTATAACAGTCATGGATTACTCTTCTGTGAGGGCTAGTTAATTTGGAGGGCTTCACCGTAGACTTTTTGTGTAGCGGGCCGCAACAACACTTTTTCAGCAATTCTTGCGACGCTAGGAAACTCCTGTACCGATGGGTGACCTCTAGGATCCTTCAACCAGGTGGTCAGCATAAATAAGTAAATATCAACCGCACTGAACTTGTCACCCAGCACCCATTGATTTGCCCCTATTTGAGTATCGATCACTTGCCATGTTTCACGTAACCGGCGAATACCTCGTTGCATCGCGCCGGAATAACCATCGCTCGTCTCAGTAAATCGATCAGGATAATAGTTAAGTTGAAACGCATTCTGAACAGAACTGGAAAAATAGACTAAGGTTTGCAAGAACAAACCTCTGGTCATCTGAGCAGGTCTGGGCGCTAAATCTGCTGAGGGATATTGATCGCACAAGTAAATGGTTATGGCAGCAGCTTCATAAATAGCCACGTCGCCAATAAGCACGGGGATCCAACCATTTGGATTGATTGCCAGTTGCTCGGGAGGACGAGGTTCATTCATATCAATAGTCGATTGAACTAAGTCATAGGGAACACCTATTTCTTCAAGTAAAACCTGGATACCCATGGAGGCACTGCCATCTGCATAAAATAGCTTATACAACATTTATATATACCACTTTATATACCACTTAGACATAGTATTCTACAGGTGTAGTTGGACTATGGTAGTATTTTGAGCTTGCACATGAATATACTTTTTCCAAGGTGTTATTCAAATAGGCCAATTCTATGAAANACATGTTGATTATTTCTCTTGTATTACTACTATTCTCTCTTCATGTTATTGGAAATCCTGTGGAAGTTAAAAATATCGCCAATAAAAATAATGACTGGAGTCTATCGTCCCCGGAAGAGAGGGGCGCAGATGTTGCTGTATTAGAGACGCTGAATCAAGAATTTCAAGACGGAAAACACGGATATGTAGATAGNTTCTTGGTCATAAAAGGAGGCGATATAATTTTTGAAAAATATTATGACATTGACTATTTTACTCTGACTAAGTCCAGTAAGTTTGAACAAGCTAAGATCATGCAAAAAAATTATGGTGACTTTGCTACGGCTCAATATAATTATCATGACACAGATTGGCATCCTTTCTATAGAGACACAGAGCTGCACACCATTCAGTCGGTCACTAAAAGTGTCACTTCAGCACTTTATGGAATTGCCATTAATCGAGGCGAAATAACGGGTCTAGATGCAAAAATCGTAGGATATTTCCCAGAATACAGCTCACTTTTTAGTGATCCAATCAAGCAGTCGATTACGATTCGTGACTTGCTGACAATGACTGCAGGCATCAAGTGGGATGAATTTACTCATGCTTACACTGACCCATTAAATGACGCTGCAAGTATGGAGAGCAGTGATGATTGGTTAAGATTCATCTTATCCCCACCAATGGAAGACGAGCCAGGAAAGAAATTTGTTTATAACAGTGGTATAACTATTTTACTGTCCCATATTCTTCAGGTATCTGTAAATATGTCGGTAGATGAATACGCTAAAAAATATCTATTTGAACCTATGGGAATTAAAAATTTCTATTGGAAAAAAACACCAAGAGGTTTAACAGATACTGAAGGTGGCTTGTATCTGTCTTCAAGAGACTTTGCAAAGATTGGGCTTTTATACCTCAACAATGGCAGATGGCAACAGAACCAGATACTGCCAAAAGGATGGGTCACTTCGACTATGACACCAGCTGTGGATACTGGATATAGCGGTAATAAGTATGGGTTCCAATGGTGGCTTATACCTTATGAAGATGGAAAAGGAGAATGGATGTATAGTGGTAGCGGCTATGGTGGTCAATATTTATTGATTATTCCCGAACATGACCTTGTCATGGTATTTAATGGATGGAATATATTCGATATATCCAGACCAACAAAAGAGTACTTGTCATCAAGGGTTCTAAAAGCTCTAGATAGAGATGTGAGAGATTAATAGAAAGTAATTAGTATCAAACCTAATTTAGAATCTCATATATATTTAATACCAAGGCGATGAGGCTCTATCCCACCGCCACATAAGATCACTGGAGCCCCTGCAAATGCTGGGGCTTTTCATTTCCGGGATAGAATAACTTCAACTAACCTAAGCCACTTGGCAATTAAATAGGGGTGACCGATGGGTTCTTGGGGCACTAACAATCACCTCAATCTATTGGTAGCTCTGCTGGCGATAGATTTCTGCGCCGAGATGATTTCCCGGGGGGATAGTTAGCGGCGAGATAACTCAAAATGGTATCTTCCGTCTTTTTATCAAATAACCATAAGCCTTGGGTTTTTTGCATCCACCGAATCATCGATTCCCAGGTGTCTCGGTCGCCCCGTTGAAACGTGATAAATTTTGCAGAATGGCAAGCAGTACAATTCGCTCGTACAGTCTCCCAGCCGTCGGCCACAGTTAACCCGCTATCTGGGTCAATTTCGGCGGAACTTGCCGAGGTCGAAATAACCAGTGACACCAATAACACTGCTGCTGAAGCGCGGGCCACAAGCCCATCATTATTGCCTGTGTGCATCGTTACACCACTTGCACGGCAATACGGTGACAGGCATTGTTAAGGTATCCCTTGGGGTTCCAACCGGGGACTATCGTCGGTTGTGACCTCCCTTGAGAATCAGTTGCTTTCACCCAAACCTCATAATAGCCGGGTTGCGGAAAACTCAGCTCTGCGCGCCATCGCTGCCATGCCAGCCGATTGATGGGNTTTTTGAGGTCAGCCAACTGCCAGGTTGCACCAAAGTCAATTGACACCTTAACTCTCTCCACACTGAGATCACCGGCCCAGGCGTGCCCTCTGCAGGAGAAACTCTCTTTTAAAGGGTGAGTAACGCCACTTTTAGGGGAAGTAACTAATGATTTAACCGGCATAGATTCGATAGTGTGCATGTCTTCATTAGCAACCTTGGCTCCTGGTGCGACAGGCCTATTAGGCACACTGTATGACGGAGCCGCCATTTTCGCACCGTTATGAACCTGATTTCTTATCACTATTTTTTTTAGCCACTTACCGCAGGTTGAGGCGGGCCAGCCACCGGTTACCAGACGCAAGGGGTAGCCATTTTGAAAGGGTATCTCCTCATCGTTAAATCCCCAGGCGATCAAACTTTCATCCTCTAGAGCTTTGGACATTGGCACGCCCCGTGAAATGGATTGCTTACTAGGATTACCGGTGAGATGCGCGTCGGCGCCATAATAGCCGATATAAACCGCGTCATCGCTAATACCACAATCTTCCAATACATCCTTGAGCCTGACACCCGTCCACTGGGCACATCCGACAGCACCGGTAGACCACTGATTACCTTTGGCTGGCGGATCAAACTCGCTACGGCCATTGCCTCCGCATTCCAGAGTCAATGCATAGCTATAGTGTTTGAATTTTCGCTTTAGTTCAGCGAGGGTATACTTTTTTGGTTTAAGGCAGGATTCACCCGCCACCTCTAGCACCCACTTCCCGGGGTCTCCAATTGACTCAAGATCCGGAGGAATACCATTGTTCCGCACAAAAAAATGTTTTGCTGGGGTCAAATCATCATCGAGTAAATGTGGCGGCGTCTCGGCATTGATCGGACGGTCATTGAGTATTCTCAAGCCCTCCTTACCATCGATACCAAAAGCCACTGAGGCATCAGCCATAGCAGCCGGAATTAGCCCCCCTGGCATTTTACTGGCAAAGGGGATGCTCGACCCTATAAAGGCCACCATGGCCGCGAGCCCGCTTTTCTTCAGAAATCCCCGCCGTGTACCAGAGTCGACCTCCCTGCCCCACAACAGCTTGTCAGCCTCTCGTGGGTTCTTGCGATACAACTCGTGGATACCTACTGTTTTTTGCTTTCTTTCAGACACCTTCGCCTCCATTGGCGATATCAATAAAAATTTGACTCTAGCTCATACATCGAGAGTCCAATATGGTTAAGATAAATATACTACAAAGGTGTATTTGTTCCTAACCACCTCGATCTAGCCCGATTTGACTGAATAGGCTATTCAGCTATGGTTAAGTAATCAATAAAGGAGTTTTGTAAAGGTTGAGGATGAGACAGGTAGTACTAGTAATTATTATATTTTTCGCGGAATCTTCTTTTTCTAGCGANAATGATCAACTGCTGGGCGGAAAGTTATCAGATAACATTATTATAAAAAGCGAAATGTTAGGCTACAACCTCCAATACCGTGTTTACACGCCCGAAGGAATGAATCCAGATATGTTGTTGCCTACGATTTATATAACGGATGGTGAGGCCTATATTAAATCTGGAAAGTTACCGGAGCTTTTAGATAAAGAAATTAGGGCCAACAGAATTGAGCCTGTTATTGCAGTTTTTGTCGATGCACGAAATCCTGATAAAATTTCTGATAATAGACGTGATAGTCAATTTATTTGCAATGAGAATTATGCAAAGTTTTATGCTTATGAACTTCTCCCGGCGATAGAGGCATCCTACCCTGCAAGCCCGAATCGAGAAGCACGAGTCATTATGGGGCTTTCCTATGGAGCTTATAATGCAGCCTGTTTTGGATTGTTTCTACCGGACTATTTTGCGGGGCTTGCCATGCAATCACCCGGCAAAAGTTATCTAGTAAGACGGCTTACAGATATTTACAAAAAAGGTCCCAAGCTACCCCTCAAAATATTTTTAAGCCATGGGCGCAAAGGTGATAGCACTCGCGATAATAGAGACTTTAAAAACGCTTTAACAGAAAAAGGCTATGATCTTACGTATAAACAGTCGCACCAGGGGCATAATTGGTCAAATTGGAGGCCTCTGTTAGATGATGTTCTCCTAACATTTTTTGGAACTAACAATTAAAGGTTAAGTTCTCGTTGCTATAGAGTCGACAACAATCTGCATGGGTGGAATCCGATGCTAACTTTCTTCTTTACTGCCTTCCACTTTTTCAGAACTATCTTCAGGCTTATCTTCACTCTCATAGATTTTCATAAAGTCTGTGTAAAGTTTTTTAAACATCTCCCCTGCTTCCTCCAATCCTTCAGTTAGTGGGTCTTTCATCAGAATGACTCCTTTGACTATGTGTATCAGGTAACTTCTTGTTTAAAGTTTGGACAAAACTCTTCAGATAAGCAATTAACCACTCACAGCCCTAGAGTACACAACAATCTGCATAGGTGGAATCTCAATCTAGCCCAGCTTTAACTGGATGGGCTATTCAGCTATGATCGGTTAATTAACATTTAATTGAGTGAGGGTAAAAAGTAACCTTAGGGTGTCCATTAAACTCCTTAATAAAGGGATCAAAATGAAAAAAGAAAACATACCCGCTTATATAATTAAGACCTGTGTAGTAATCTGGGTTTTACTGTTGATTTACAGATACGCTAACGGAATGTCTCCTTTTTAGCCTGGAGGATTTATGAATCGGATTAATCGAACCATTAGTTTGTGTACAGCACTAGTTTACATTATCTCGCTTGGCGTATTTGGTACTGCAATAGCGCAGGCGAATATAAGTGGCACATGGATGCTCAATGGACCTGGCACAGAGAGTGAAATATTACTGAGAGAAGAGGGTCAACGCCTGCAGAGTGACTACGATCTCTTTGCAGATGACCCCAGCCTTTACTGCACGCCGGCCAGTTCATCGAGGATCTGGGCGAATCCAGGCGCACCTATCAAGATTGAACAAACAGGGACAAGCATATTAATCAGTTACGAACTCTTTGATCTCAGGCGTGAGATACCCTTGGGCGACGAATCGGCACTAACGGACCAACCCAGCACCCAAAACTTAGAGGGCACGTTCTTTCCAGAAATGGGCTCGTCGTTTGCTAGTTACGAAGGCAACCGTCTAATTATTGAGTCTAGGAACCATGCCTATGGATATATTCGAACGTCGCGCGGGATACCCCAGGTGCCTGGCACAGTTGCTATCGAAGTGTTAGAGGTAGAGGGTGAAACACTGCATATCACCCATACCTATATCGACGAATCGATCTTCGAAAAACCTCTGGTGCTTGAATATTTTTTCAGGCGGGCAGACGAAACCGAACTTAACGTGTATGACTGCACTGAAGCAAACTATAATTGGTTCGATGAACTCAATGCGAATTAGAGTAGAAGAATGAAGATGAAAAAAATCTTATTGATTGCGACATTACTAAGTATTCCATTTTGCGTGAGCGCACATCATTCGACGAATGCGAATTTCACGCAAGAAATAATTTCAGTCGAGGGTATTATCGAGCGAGTTCGTTTTCAGAACCCTCATGCCTCCGTGCTTATCAAAAANACCAACGAACAAGGCGATAAAACTTTCTGGTTAATAGAGTCCAAGTCGAGAAACACCTTAGAAAGGCAAGGCGTCTCATTAGATCTTTTGAAGGTGGGTTCGAAAATTAAGGCGACCGGAAGGAAAGGACGCCGAGAGTTTACGATGTACCTACGCGAGATTGAGTTTGAAGATGGAACGGTCTTCGTTAGCGAATGATAAAAAAACAGCGCGGGAGGATTTATGGATAGGGTTCGAACCATTAGTTTATGTACAGCACTTTTATTTTGTGCTCCCTACTCATTGGCAGCATCATCAGGTCAGAGAGAAGTTGTACTTAATAACGCAGACGTTGAAGTTGTGCGCCTCACCTACCCGGTTGGCACGGAATCTGGCATGCATACTCATACCTATGACAATCGAGTGGTCTATTTTATTAAAGGCGGGACGCTAATTTTGATACCCGAAGATAACCGGAAACCCAGCACCACATTAGTAGCCACTGATGGACAAACCCTTTTTTTACCGGCGACCACACACAACGTTAGGAATATTGGCGAAACAGCGGTTGTGATTCTAGAAACAGAGCTAAAATAAACGGCTTACTTAATACTTAAAAGAGAACCCCATGTTTATACAACCTATAGCAAGCCACTTTATTGATGGCGCATATGTCGAAGATGATAATGGTACGCCCATTGAGGTCATCTATCCCGCCACTGGGACCATAATTGGACGTGTATATTCTGCAACGCCTGCGATTATTGAAAGAGCGGTCGAGAGTGCTAAAAGAGCGCAAATAGGTTGGGCGAAACTATCGGGAACTGAACGTGGCCGTGTCTTACGCCGGGCAGCTGACATTATTCGTGAGCGTAATTACGATTTATCTGTTCTGGAAACCTATGACACAGGAAAACCCCTATCCGAGACCCTCTGTGCTGATGCAACAAGCGCAGCGGATGCCTTGGAATATTTTGGTGGTTTGGCGGGGTCCTTAACCGGAGAGTACATCCCCTTGGCGGATGGAAACTGGGCCTACACTCGCCGCGAAGCGCTAGGTTTGTGTGTCGGGATTGGTGCGTGGAATTATCCAATGCAAATTGCTTGTTGGAAAGGCGCGCCTGCGCTTGCTTGCGGTAATGCCATGATATTCAAGCCATCTGAAACAACACCAATGTGCGCATTAAAAGTGGCTGAGATTTTGGTCGAAGCCGGCCTTCCTCCAGGCCTCTATAATGTAGTCCAAGGTGCGGGAGACGTCGGCGCCGCCTTAGTGTCTGATCCTCGTGTGGACAAAGTGTCGTTAACGGGGTCGGTGCCTACTGGTCGCAAGGTATATGCCTCCGCAGCCGCCGGAATGAAGCATGTCACTATGGAATTAGGCGGGAAATCGCCTCTAATTATCTTTGATGACGCCGATCTAGACAATTGCGTGAGCGGCGCTATTTTGGCCAATTTCTATTCTACCGGACAAATCTGCTCAAATGGTACCCGAGTTTTCGTTCAGTCGGGCATTAAGGATGCCTTCTTAAAAAGATTATGTGAGCGGCTCGATCTCGCTGTTATTGGTGATCCTCAGGATGAGGCAACAAACTTTGGCCCTATGGCGAGTGAGCGGCAATTAGAGTTGGTGCTAGGATTTATTAAAAAGGGCAAAGAAGAAGGTGCTCGACTGGTCACTGGTGGCAATCGTATCTCCGGAGAAGGCTATTACATACAACCGACCGTTTTTGCTGATGTAAGCGACAACATGACCATTGCTCGTGAGGAAATATTCGGCCCAGTGATGTCCGTTTTAGACTTTGAAGATGAAGCAGAGGTTATAATCAGAGCAAACGCCACAGAATTCGGTTTAGCTGCAGGTATCTTTACCGCTGATATTAGCCGTGCCCACCGAGTGATTGATGAACTTCAGTCTGGGACTTGCTTTATCAACTCGTACAATGACGCTCCAGTTGAAGTCCCTTTTGGAGGTGTCAAAATGTCAGGGGTTGGTCGTGAAAACTCTAAAGAAGCTATTTCTCACTACTCACAATTAAAGTCTGTTTTTGTGCGTATGAATGATATGGAGTCTCCTTTTTAAGGACTACGCCAAACGTCAGGATACTCAGGAGGACATGGCCGCTTAGTGATTTTAAACTGACTAACGTAGGCTGGCATTGATGTTTTGCAACACCGAATTACCAGGACAGAGCTCGCGCTCTGTTAGCTGATTCAAGGGCCGCTTAACCGTCCCTATCGCCTCGTGAAGTTCTTTCGAATCTGGGTCCATATACAACAGGCCAGTGAGAATTCGCCCTTCCTGCTTACATTCCTCCAAAGCATTAAGCGCTGAGACTCTATTTAGAGGATCTATGCCCTTCCCCATTTTGTAAAGGTGGATAACCGAGCCATCGTGGAGAGTCACTTCATGTGAACTTCCAGGCGCATATCGCGCTGTTATTTCCTCCCTCATTGGCACGAAGTCCATGGTACCCGTCGATTTTAAGTGTTCTCTTGTAAAATCGTACGATTTAGTAGAGTCTGCATTATTGTTAAAGGTTACGCAGGGAGAAACTACATCAATTAAAGCAAATCCACGGTGAGAAATGGCAGCCTTAATCAGGGGAACCAGCTGATCTCTATCACCAGAGAAACTGCGAGCGACAAAAGTGGCACCTACCTGCAAGGATAACGCGCACAGATCAATCGATTCAAAGGGGCTGGGATCACCCTTCTTACTCCTGGAACCTTCATCGGCAGTGGCTGAATCTTGGCCTTTTGTCAGGCCATAACAACCATTGTTCATTACGATATAAACCATATTCAGGTTTCTGCGAGCAGCATGCACAAACTGCCCCATCCCTATGGATGCAGTATCACCGTCGCCTGACACTCCAAGGTAGATTAAATCACGATTAGCCATGGCGGCACCTGTAACCACTGAAGGCATTCGGCCATGTACTGAATTAAACCCATGCGAATTGCCAAGGAAATACGTCGGAGCCTTCGATGAGCAACCAATCCCAGATAGCTTAGCTAGCCTATAAGGCTCAATAGAAAGCTCATGACAGGCCCGTACAATGGCTCCCGAAATTGAGTCGTGGCCACAGCCGGCGCATAGCGTGGATAGTGCGCCTTCATAATCTTGGCGGGCGTATCCCAAGTCATTAATTTCAGTATTCGGATGACGAAATTTGGGCCGTTCATAGCTCATATTAAACTGTTTCCTTAGCATTACCGCGGATAGGCGTCACATTGTCGCCAGGTAGTTTTTTCAAGATCTGCTTACGAATATTGCGAGCGCTGATAGGATCACCATCAAAACTTAATACTGATTTGATTTTGTCATGCCCAAATTCAAACTCGGCCATTAACAAACTACGCATCTGAGAATCTCGATTTTGTTCCACCACAAAAACCATGTCATGCTTTTCAATAAAGACTTCTACGTCATCATTAAAGGGGAAGGCTCTAATTCGCATGTAGTCTAGACGGATTCCCTGTTTAGCTAAGTAGTCCCTAGCTTCCAAGGTGGATGGCTCACTCGTACCAAAACAGATTACACCATAGTCCCGCTTAGGAGACGCCTGCTGGATGATAGGCTCGGGCACATACTCTTTGGCGGTTTCCCACTTACGTAATAAGCGGATCATATTAGCGGCATATTCATTGCCGTCCTCAGTATAGACAGCAAACTCGTTTCGGGAGGTACCGCGCGTAAAGAAAGAGCCTTTCGTTGGATGGGTACCTGGGTACGTCCGATAACATATACCATCGCCATCAACGTCCAGATAACGACCAAATTCCTCGGTATTGTCGAGTTCCTCGGCTGATAACACTTTGCCCCGGTCGTAGTTACGCCCTTTATCCCACTCTAAAGGTTCTGACATATGATCATTCATTCCAAGATCTAGGTCAGAAACAACAATTACAGGCGTCTGCAAGCATTCAGCAAGGTCAAAAGCATCTGCTGTGAAGTCAAAACATTCCTTCGGTGTTGCAGGGAATGTCAGTACTTGTTTGGTGTCTCCGTGAGAGGCATATGCACACGCCACGATATCGCCCTGTTGTGTACGAGTCGGCATACCCGTAGACGGTCCCGTTCTCTGCACATTAATCAACACAACAGGGATTTCTGCAAAATAGGCCAACCCTAGAAATTCACTCATCAGCGAAACCCCCGGACCACTAGTACAGGTAAAAGATCGCGCGCCATTCCAGTTAGCACCAATAGCCATACCAATGGCAGCTAACTCATCCTCAGCTTGAACAATCGCATAATTTTTCCGCCCAGACCCGGGGTCAACACGCAGACGCGTACAATACTTTTCAAACGCTTCAACCATTGAGGTTGAGGGCGTTATTGGGTACCACGCGGCCACCGTAGCACCTCCGTAAACCGCTCCCAAACCCATGGCTGTATTTCCATCAATCAAAATACTATCACCGACTTTATTGATCCGTGACACTTTGATAGAAATAGGACAACTATAGGTTTCCTTGGCATATTGATAACCAAGTTCAAGAGCATGGACATTAGGGGCAATCAGTTTTTCTTTGCCTCGAAACTGGTCAGCCAAAAGATCTGTTAACACCGCAAAATCGATGTCGAGTAACGCTGCCAGAGCCCCGACGTAAATCACATTTTTAAACAGCTGCTGCTGGCGAGGATCTTTATACTCTGCCAGGCACATTTTGGTCAGAGGCACACCGATGATGGTAATGTCACTGCGGTCTAAGCGAAGGTCCAGTGGCTTGGTGTTGTCATGAATGAAGTATCCTCCAGGCAGTACTTCCTTGATATCACTAGCTATGCTTTGAGGGTTGACACTTAGCATGATATCAACGCCTCCTCGCCTTCCCAGATAACCTTTTGCGCTAGCGCGAATTACATACCAAGTAGGCAATCCTTGTATGTTTGATGGGAAAATATTTTTGGGACTAACCGGTATACCCATTCTGAATAAAGCCTTGGCAAACAAATTGTTTGCACTGGCTGAACCTGTTCCATTGACGTTAGCAAATTTAATGACGAACTCATTGACACTTTTAATGTTTTTCAATGTTATTGCCCCGCCTTGGTTACGGTATATAAAAATTTCTTCATATCCCAAGCCGTCGTGGGGCAACGTTCTGCACACAACCCACAGTGCAGGCACATATCTTCATCTTTTACCATGACACGATGAGTGGGTAATTCTTCAGAGACATAAAGATCCTGGGACAGATTGGTCGCAGTAGCGCTGAGCTTTTTCCTCAGTAGCTTTTCCTCCGCATTTGGCGTAAACGTTATGCAATCTGTAGGACAAATATCGATACAGGCATCACACTCGATGCAGCGAATCTCTTCAAAAACCGTCTGTACGTCGCAGTTCAAGCAGCGCTCGGCCTCTGCATAAGCTGTTTTCAGATCATACCCAAGCTCCACTTCGACCTTACGGTCTTTTAAGGTTAACGCCTTATCAGCCTGCGGCACAACATAGCGAAGATCAATCGGCACTGCGTTATCATAGCTCCACTCATGAATTCCCATCTTCTGGCTTATAAGAGTAACTCCTGGTGCGAGCCGCTCAGTAACATTCTTGCCGTTGCAGAAATGATCAATAGAAACGGCTGCCTGATGACCATGAGCAACCGCCGTAATAACATTCTTGGGTCCAAAAGCGGCATCGCCACCAAAAAACACGTGTTTGATTGCTGACTGGAAAGTCGTTTCATCAACCTTAGGCATTCCCCATTCGTCAAACTTAATACCTGTATCACGTTCAATCCAAGGAAAGCTATTCTCTTGGCCAATAGCCATGAGGACATCATCGCACTCAAACAAAACAGGATCTTCACCCGTAGAAACCAACTGACGACGACCATCATCGTCATAAACGGCATCAACACGATCAAAAGTAACCCCAATAAACTTTCCATCCTCGACCACAAATGCTAGGGGAACATGGTTATCGATAATGGGAATGTCTTCGTGCATAGCATCTTCTTTTTCCCAAGGCGACGCTTTCATGTCGGCAAAAGGACTACGGACAATCACCTTGACGTCCTCACCACCTAGCCGGCGAGCTGTTCGACAACAATCCATAGCGGTGTTACCGCCACCAAGGACCACAACACGCTTGCCTATATTATTGCTATGTTCAAAGGCAACACTAGATAACCAGTCTATCCCAATATGTATGTGCGCTCCGGCATCAGCTTGACCCGCAAGGTTTAAATCCTTGCCTCGCGGTGCCCCCGTGCCTATAAAGACCGCGTCGTACTTTTTATCCAATATTTCTTTGAGGCTATCAACGGTTGTGTTGAAGTGAGTAACCACTCCCATATCGAGAATATAATCGACCTCTTCATTAAGAACAGATTCTGGTAGTCGGAACGAGGGAATCTGACTCTTCATCATGCCTCCACCACCAGTTTGATCATCATACAGGTCAATACTGTAGCCCAAAGGCATCAAATCTCTGGCCACCGTCAGTGAGGCTGGGCCACCGCCAATCAAGGCCACACGTTTGCCGTTCTTTTTATCTGGAATATTTGGTAGGCGATCTTGAATATCGTCTTTATTGTCAGCAGCCACCCGTTTCAAACGGCATATGGCAACCGGTTCATCCTCTACCCGACCGCGTCGACAGGCCGGTTCGCATGGACGATCACAGGTGCGCCCCAAAATACCGGGAAAAACATTAGACTCCCAATTAACCATATAGGCGTCGGTATAGCGTTCCCTAGCTATCAAGCGGATATACTCGGGAACCGGCGTATGCGCTGGACACGCGTACTGGCAATCAACCACTTTATGGAAGTATTCGGGGTTTTTTATATTTGTTGCTTTCAAGTTCTAGTCTCGTGAAATAAATATTTATTAATGAAATTTATTGCTCGAACGAACGAGATAAAAAACTCAATCCCACTCAAAAATCACCACCGTAAGTAAACCACAGTCGAACCGAAATTATAACCGTTCAGACCCTGGTATTTGATAAAAAATAACTGGTGGGCTCGGCAGGAATCGAACCTGCATCTAAGACTTAGGAGGTCCCTATTCTATCCATTGAACTACGAGCCCAGGGTCGCCATTATATTGAATGCAACGCTAATTGATACAGGCGATAATTAACGATTCCGTCCTAAGGCGTCATGACTGGTAACCCAATCCCCAGCCAGGACAGTTGCCCCAATGATCTCAACCAACTTATTGAGTCTTGTTGTCGACACCGCGCTTTAACGACCGATTGCTGACCTATGCTGCTCAATATCGATTACAATCCCCATCCATGAATATGCTACTTCTAACGTCCAACATATCTGACAATGCCTGTAATGTTCGTGATCGCCAGCTAAGGCATTTACTAGACGTGCATAAGGCAAAGGTTGGTGATTCGTTTAAGGTAGGACACATCAACGGCTTAATGGGCACTGGCACCATTGTCCAACTAGACAAAGAACAGGCAACATTAACACTAGACCTCAGTCAGGATCCGCCTCCCCCGATACCACTAACCATGCTGCTGGCTCTGCCGCGACCAAAAATGTTACGCAGAACATTGCAAACGATTGCGACCATGGGCGTAAAAACCCTATATCTTATAAACTCAAGCCGCGTCGAGAAAAGCTTCTGGCAGTCGCCTTTTCTGTCACCCGAAGCAATAGAACACCAACTCATTCTTGGGCTAGAGCAAGCAAGAGACACTCTCTTACCGGAAGTGCATCTACGTAAACTATTTAAACCTTTTGTCGAAGATGAGCTAAGTGACCTTATTAGAGGAACCATTCCGTTGGTGGCTCACCCTAATACCGATAAGAACTGTCCTGTGGATATCTCAGAAAAGATTACATTAGCCATTGGCCCAGAGGGTGGATTTATACCCTATGAGATCGACAAACTTAAAGAGATCGGATTTCAAGCCGTGCACGTCGGCCCTCGAATATTGAGAGTAGAAAATGCCGTACCCTCAATTATTAGCCGACTTTTTCCAAGCTAAGCGGTCGCTTCCTCAAACATAACGTATTCGCACACATGCATGCCGCTAGCGACATAGGTCGCATGAGCACCAATATTCTCAGTTTCAGCATACAACCTAAAGCCACAAACGGACTCTGCTTGCTGTGTGGCCATTGACTTAAGGTGTTCGTACATGCCGCGATAGAGCCCCTGACGCCGGAACTGAGGCTTAACGTAGACGGATTGAATCCACCAGAACAATCCATTGCGCCAATCAGACCATTCATAAGTCACCATCAAGGTCGCAGCAACAGTGGCATTAACCTCGGCAACCAAATAAAAGCCAAACTCCGAACGCTCAAATAAGCCATTGACTCCAAGAATAGCAATCTCGAGGTCTAACAACTTTGCTTCTGTCTCAAGCGCCATGGCGCAGTTATGTTCAGCTAGTATTAGCGCGTCTGACTCGGCATTAGCAACACGTATATCAAGCATCTTATTTTCCTTTATTTTAAAAAAAATAGTTAGCTGTGGATTAAAACACCACCGGACTAAATCTGCCATTGCCTATTTTAAACTTAGCCCTTAGAGTAGCGGTCTTGGAACCGAACCCCTCTGGCAACTCTCTTGTTACTGCGAGACGTCTAAAATAGCAATGAAATCAATTTTTCGCCATGAAATACCCTATGGTGACAGTAGCGTTCTACTGTTTGAGTCTATCCGTGACATGCCTGAAGCGATCTGGCTAGACAGTGGTAAACCCGTCAGCGATAAAGGTTGCTTGGATATCATCACGAGCTCCCCCGATGTGATCATAGAGACACACGGCAAAGATTCCACCATTATCAGCGAGCATAGCTCTCGAACAAGCCAGGAAGATCCATTTTCTCTCGCTAGCGAATTATTAGAACCCCTCCTGCCCATCGATCCTGATTGCCGAGACCTGCCTTTTACCGGGGGGTTGTTAGGCTACTTTGGTTATGATTTGGGGCGTAGGCTCATCGATATACCTAGCACCGCGTCCTCGGTTACCGAGTTGCCAGACATGCGCATTGGTCGATTTTTATGGGCACTAATAGTTAACCATGATCTTAAGAAAAGTCATATTATTTTCCACCAAAACTGCTCTGATGAGCTGAGGGCGGACATCATTAATCGCCTAACGGCCTCAAGCACGAAGACAAGCGCTGATCCTAAGTCTCTTTTCAAGCTTAACCAAGCGTTTATACCGACATTGACTCGATCTAAATACGCTGAAGCTGTTGGTAAGATCAAAGATTACATTACTAGTGGAGACTGCTATCAAACCAATTTTACACAGCATTTTTCTACTTCTTATAAAGGCGATCCTTGGCAGGCTTATCTTGCTTTGAGAGAGGCGCTACCCTCTCCTTTCTCAGCCTATTGGAAGTGGCAAGATCAGGCTGTACTTTGCATGTCGCCAGAGCGCTTTTTAAAGGTATCAAACAGTCCGTCATCAGACCGATTGCTGGCTGAGACAAAGCCTATTAAAGGAACAGTCCCACGAGGTAAATCGACTTTAGAAGATCAAGCAAGTGCTACTGCCCTGCTTAATAGCGCCAAAAACCGAGCTGAGAATCTGATGATTGTAGATCTATTGCGAAATGATCTTAGCAAGAACTGTATCCCAGGCAGCGTTAAAGTGCCTCAGCTATTTGCCATCGAAAGCTTTGCCAATGTGCACCATTTAGTCAGTACCGTTACAGGCGATTTGTCTGATAGCAGCAGTCCAATTGACTTGCTGCGTGACTCTTTTCCCGGGGGCTCAATAACTGGGGCGCCAAAACGGCGTGCCATGGAAATAATAGAGCAATTAGAACCGGTCCGGCGCTCAGTCTATTGCGGTAGTATAGGTTATGTCAGTGCGAACAATAAGATGGACACTAACATAGCTATCAGGACCATACTAGCGTCAAAGGCAATTATGCACTGCTGGGGCGGGGGTGGAATTGTGGCAGATTCCGAAGCGGAGAGTGAGTTCGAAGAATCGATGGACAAAATCAAACTTTTATTAAAAACGCTCGAAGACTTCACAGGCGCATAAATCAGGACGCTACCGGTAATTTCTTCGCGGCATTGCCCATCCCTTGACTCTCCTATATTTCAGCTCTTCCGCCAATCTAAGTCAACAATATCGCCGGCTTCGTTCANAGCTGGGTAAGGCAGGTCATGCTTTTGGCAGTATTTCGCTACCAGTGGCTGCGTCCACTCGAACAAGGTCCTGTTGTATGCCTCATCAGACATCTGACGCTCCTTATAGAAACCTGCCGCTTCTCGTTGACCTCTAGCTTCAGAGAGAATAATCGCGCAGGCCACACCCACATTAAATGATTCAACCATACCGAGCATGGGTACAGTCACGCACTGATCTATATAGGGGTATGCTGCATCACTAATGCCATATTTTTCTGCGCCTAATAACACCGCTGTAGGCTTGGTATAATCAACCTCTCTATAATCCTTCGTGTCACCTGACGTATCTGCAGCAATGATCTGATAATGTTGGTTTTTAAGCTCTATTAGAGGTTCATCAATATTTTTATAAATGTGAGTATCAACCCATTTGTGGGTACCCATTGTCGTACCTGTATGCGCCCTGAAGGTTGCTGCGTCGTACACTGAATACAAGGCCTCGATCCCTACCGCATCGCAGGTACGGATAATTGCTGATAGGTTTTGCCCTTTGTGCACCTGGTCTGTGACCACGGTTAGGTCTGGTTGGCGATGATTAAGAACAGCAATGGCCCTGGCAAATCGCTCTGGAGTCATTCTTTATAGGCCTTAGCGACTTCCTCGGCAATTAAGGCAATACCCTTACGGACGGTGTCCCCGTCTTGAGCATAGGATACTCGAATGCATTCTTGCTGATGCCGCCACGCCTGATCCATACCTGGAAAGAAATTATGCCCTGGCACTACTAGCACACCTCTTCTTTTGAGCCTCTCATAAAGTTCTTGGCTGCTGATGGGTATACCATCGAACCATAACCATAAAAAGATGGCCCCTTCAGGCTTATGAATACGATATGGCACATCACCAAACGATTCTTTAAACCATTTGACCGCCTGCGTGGCAGCCTGATCATAGAATGGCTTGATCAATTGCCGGCTTAACGACAGTATTTCTCCCGTCCTAAACAGCTCTCGAGCAATCGTCGGGCCAAAGTTTCCACAGGCAAGGCTGACCACTGTATTTGCATTACTAAAGGCCTGAATAAGCTCCTCGCTAGCCACAACAATACCAGTCCTGACACCAGGCAGACCAAGCTTTGATAGGCTCAGAACCAATATCGTATTCTGATTCCAGTGGGGCTTAGCATCATTAAACAAGATCCCCGGGAACGGCAAGCCATAAGCCCCATCAATGATTAAGGGAATATCTGCTGCCTGAGCGATATCATCAAGATGCTCGACCTCATTGTCGGTAAGCACATTGCCGGTAGGGTTAGTGGGCCTAGAAACACACATAGCTGCCGTCTGCTCTGTAATCTCTAGCTTTGAAAAATCAACGTGGTACTTAAACATACGCTCATCAAGCAACTCTATTTCAGGTCGAGTAGCCGTGAAGAACTGTTCCGACAACCCGATATCAGTGTATCCAATATATTCTGGGGCCAGAGGTAAATGTATAGAGCGGTGTGTCCCATCAGTCATCGTCCCCGCTAGCATATTGTAGAGAATAAAAAATGCCGGTTGGCTACCATTGGAAATCGCAATATTTCGCTCAGATACATCCCAGCCAAACTCATTGCGAAGTAAGCCGGCAATCTGATTGAGAAACAATTTTTCGCCTTGGGGTGACTGATAGATACCCATTAGACTATGCAACTGCTGGGGGTCCTGAAGCACAGCTTCGAGCCGCTTCTTAAAAATAGCCTCCGCCTCTGGAATACGACCGGGATTACCGCCACCCATAAAAATCATATCCGGATTTCCATTCAGCGCTGTACCGAGGTCGTCCATCAGCTCAACAATACCCGTAGACGCTGAAAACTTGTCCCCAAATGCAGATAACTTCAATGTTTACTCCTTAACACCGCCTATTCCAGCGATTATCTTAATCCATGTTACGAAACGTAAAATTTATTCTCGACTTAACGACATTTTTATCTTTGGCGATACTATGGAGCCAATACTTTTGAATCCCTGGGCCCATCACCATAAGGGAGCCATGCGGCAGGTTTATCTTTAGTCGTTGTTTGGTCGTCTTGTGTCTAAGCAAGAAAGTACGCTCCTGCCCTAAGCTGACTGACGCTATGATTGGCTCTAACCCTAACTCAACCTCGTCATCAGCATGCCAATCGACGCTATCTCGACCATCTCTGTAGTAATTAACTAAGGTCCCATTAAAACTGCAGCCAGTCTGGCGTTCTACCCTAGTTCTGAGCTCTTCCATCCAAGGCGGAAAAGCTAAAGCTTGCAACTTAATACGTGAATAAGTATAGCTGGTTGCAGGATCACCAAACCAATTCTGTAATCTTGGGATAGGGATTGATTTGCCCGCTATATTAATATTGTGGTGTTGCCAAGTGACCTTGTTTATAGCAGTAACCAGCAAGTCATCAGCTTCAGTCTGTTCCAGCCAATTAGGCCAAAAAGTGATTTCACTCTGGCGGTCTGGACTTAGCTGAAGTGGAATAACCTGCTGCTCAAAAAGCTCCATAGATCCTAGGCTCCACCTCTAACTCGATGCCGAATCTTACCTTTACCGCTGCTTGAATCTCTTTCGCTAGGGCTAGAACCTCTTTGGCACTGTCGTTATTAATCTCGTTACTGTAATTCACCAACACTAGCGCCTGTCTGTCATGTACCCCGACACCACCTCGGCGCACACCGCGGAATTTACACTGATCAATCAACCACGCCGCCGGCACTTTCACTGACTCATCTGCCTGAGGATAAAAAGGAACCTCGACGTCACCGCCAACTGCCTGCACATGGACCAACGTCGAACGCTCAATGACCGGATTCTTAAAAAAACTACCAACATTCGCTAATTCACTAGGATAAGGGAGTTTTTCACGACGTATTTCACACACTGCATCTGCGACCAACTGGGGTGTAGGCTCTTTTTCTAGTGCAGCAAAATAAGCATTCAGAGCAGGATAATCAATATTTATATTAGCCTCAGTTGATAATCGCAACGTCACTTGAGTAATAATGCACTTATCTTTCAAAGATTGCTTAAAAACGCTATCTCTATAGGAAAACTGGCACGCTTCTGCGGGCAACTCAGTGCATTTGCCGGACTGAATATCAATAATTTGCAGTGACACGAGAAGGCTAGAGAGTTCTACGCCATAGGCACCAATATTCTGGATAGCCGCTGCACCCATATTACCCGGAATTAAAGACAGATTCTCTAGACCGAACCAGCCTTTATCAAGGCACATAACTACCATGTCATGCCAATTCTCGCCGGCAGCAAAGGTCACATCAACAAATCCGCTAGCAATACCCAGGGGCACTGTAGACTCCCACCCTTTTAACGCTAAATGCACGACTAGTCCACTTAGGTTACTGGCGAGAACGACATTACTACCAGCCCCTAAGGGCGTGACTGATAAATCATGCTCTCTGGCAAAAGACAGCGCTTTTTTCACCTCATTAATCGTTGATACAGAACAAAAATACTCAGCTGACGAAGCCAAAGCCATGGTATTCATGGTCAGCAACGACTTGTTTGTTTCAACCTGCAGATCACCCATCTAAAGAATCATCCCATGACCCTATCTGATTGCTGCAACTGAGCCTTGATGCGACCCAAAAGCCCTAGCGACGCATCCTCGATCAAGTCCAGCACTAACTCAAACCCATCGGCACCCCCCAAGTAGGGATCTGGCACTTCGGTATAGTCTGAATATCGCTCTTTGCCGGTATAATCTAGAAAAAGCTTAAGTTCTCCAGAAAATCCGCCAGGACACATAACCTGTAAGTTGTCCAAATTACTGTTATCCATAGCGATAATATAGTCAAAATGTGCAAAGTCAGAGGGCGTTACTGGCCGCGCGCGCAAATCTGATAGGTCATAACCTCTTTCGGCGGCGGTTGCCGTCGAGCGGGCATCTGGAGCGTACCCTAGGTGCCAATCGCCTGTTCCAGCACTATCGACCTGTATTTTGCTATCAAGCCCCTGAGCGCTCACCATCTGCCTAAATACCGCATGCGCTGTAGGAGACCGACAAATATTACCAAGACATACAAATAAAACTGATAGTTTGCTCATACTCTGAAATCTGCCTTTATCTTTTATGTAATGTCTATTATAAGGTATTAACTACAAGTAACTGTTTAATATCAATTTATATTAGGATAAAAGCAATGAGGCGGCCTCTATATCTTCTTCAGTATCAATGCCACCCGGCACCTCTTCAATGGCATCTGCGACATGAATAGCAACGCTATTCCACAAGAATCGCAGCTGCTCCAAGGACTCAGATTGCTCGACTGGAGCAACAGCCCAGCCAACAAACGCATTCAATTGCCTCACCCGATAGGCATAGATGCCAATATGCCGCCTAGGAGACATGCCAGACGGCATGGTGCTACTATCGGCTTGAAAATCGCCTCTAGGCCAAGGAATGGGCGCCCGACTAAAGTAATTAGCCATCCCCTGCGCGTTAACGACTACTTTAACGACATTAGGGTCTTTGAGCGCCTTAACATCATTAATGGGTTCTGAGAGCGTCGATACCCCCGCTGAAGGGTTGCTGGCGAGATTATTGGCCACTTGATCGATCACAGCCGGTGGTATAAGTGGCTCATCACCCTGCACGTTAACCACCACCTGATCGCCCTTAAGCTGTAGTATATTCGCCACTTCTTGCAATCTATCGGTGCCCGACACATGATCATCTCTAGTCATACATACCTCAGCACCAAACCCGCTAGCGGCCTGTTTAATACGCTCATCGTCAGTCGCAATAATCACCCGGGATGCACCGCTTTTATTCGCCTGTTGCCAAACACGCTGAATCATAGTCGTACCAGCAATATCTTTTAGCGGCTTGCCGGGCAAGCGCGTGGACTCGTAGCGGGCAGGAATTATGACGATAAAGGACATACAAAGTACTCTTAGGGTTATAGCTTCATTATATGACTATCTTATGTGGCCNTGATAGTCAGACCTGCTTGTTCGGCCAGACTATGGACAAAATCCTCTGAAATAGACATTTCTACTTCCAGCACCCACAAATTATCAGGGATGACACCACGGTATTTAACCGCATCTTTCGAGGTAATAATCATAGGTAAGTCATCACCAAACTCGAGGTCATCATCACTTAGGTGCTGATGGTCATTGACCGAGCTCAAAATAACCTCAAACCCCAGCTCTTTAAGGGTCTGAGCAAATCTCTCGGGGTGTCCAATACCGCAAACAGCNTGTACTTTTACACCGCCCTCCCAGGCATTAACTGGGACTATTAGATTACTGGCNATATTNCGCAAACCTAAAGCCTGTAATTCAANCTGATGAGCCCCAACCAGGCCTATTTCTGCTGCAATGTCAGCCCCAGAGCCATTAAGCACCACAAAATCTACCTGACTTAAGCGGCTAGGACTCTCACGCAAAGCGCCCGACGGCAACATGCGTCCATTACCTAGACCTCGCGTAGCATCTACGACTGCGATCTCAATGTCTCTATGTAAACGGTAATGCTGTAAGCCATCATCACTAAGAACGATGTCACAGGAGGTCTCATGTAACAAAAACTCAACCGCTCTCACACGATCAGGGTCTACCACCACTGGNCATCCGCACGATTGTGCTATNAAAAGGGGTTCGTCACCGCTTTGGTCTACGGGTGTTCCCGTTGTGACCCGCAATGGGTAGGCACTAGCCGCGCCGCCATAACCACGGCTGATAACACCAGCTGTATAGCCTAGCTTATTGAGCGCCTTAACTAACGCTATAATCAACGGTGTCTTACCGCTGCCACCAACAGAGATGTTACCCACCACCGCGACAGGCACCGAAAAAGGCCTACCTTGATACAAGCGCTGCAGAATCAGCCTTCTAACAGCCGATATAAGGCTAAACAACCAAGAGAGTGGTGCTAACAACAATAGCCAAGAGCTATTACTGTAGCAGGCATTTAGCCATCTCTTTTCAGCCGACAAAGCTATCCCCCAGACTCATCAAACTGATTCCGATAAAGCTTAGCGTAGCGACCCTTGTTACTCAGCAACTCCTTATGGGTGCCCTGCTCAACGATGAGTCCTTTTTCTAATACTAAGATACGATCGGCTTTTTCAACAGTACTCAGCCGGTGAGCGATAACAAAGGTTGTGCGCCCCTTCATAAGTTGCTCTAAAGCCGCCTGAATATGGCGTTCTGAATCAGTATCCAGAGCGGAGGTTGCTTCATCTAGTATGAGGATTGGCGCGTTCTTAAGCACTGCACGCGCTATAGCGATACGCTGCCTCTGACCACCGGAGAGCATGACACCATCATCACCTATATGTGTATCAAAACCATCGGACAGATCTTCAATAAACGCATCGGCATTAGCTATTTTAGCCGCCGCTCGTACCCGATCCTCAGAACGATCCTTTAATTCGCCATAGGCGATATTATTAAAAATAGTATCGTTAAATAAAGTGACGTTTTGACTCACGATACCAATATGTTTTCTCAAGTTAGTGAGTGAGAAGTCATTAACATCGACGCCATCAAGTAAAATCTGTCCTTCTTTATGGTTATAAAAACGAGGAATCAAACTTACTAGTGACGTCTTCCCGCTACCTGAAGATCCCACCAGAGCGATGGTCTCACCTGGGCTAACCTTGAGATTAATGTCTTTAAGGACCTCTTTCTTGGTTCCCTTATAGGTGAAACTGACATTAGAGAACTCAAACCCGCCGGTAACCGCTTCTGTCTCAAAAGTGCCCTCGTCCGGTTCAGCCTCTGAATCAAGGATCTCAAAGATCGACTCTGCCGATGCAATACCGCGCTGAATATCGCTATTAACCTCTGTAAGCTGCCGAATAGGCTTAATCAGTACCCCTGAAGCGACAATAAAGGCAATAAAGCTACCGGTAGTCATGGTGTTGAGAATAATCGGATTGAGCATGAAGCCTGTGACACCCGCAAAGGCAAACGAAACAATCAGGATAATTAAGGGGTTACTCAAAGCGCCGGTAAATGCCATTTTCATATTCTGCCGCCGATTATCATGACTGGCATTACTCATCCGGTTACGCTCAGTCTTTACAGCACCAAATATTCGAACCTCTTGATAGCCCTGCACAGCCTCTTGCGTCACGTGGGTCACATCACCCATCGCTGACAGAATATTTTTACTAATTAGCCTAAAGCGCTTGCTTACCTTGGTAACGATCATCCCAATAATGGGTAATACGGCTATAAAGAACAGAGTCAGTATCCAATTCACATACAACAGATACCCCATCAATAGAATCACTAAACTGCCCTGCTGTATGACAGTCTTAATCGCTTTGGTGCCTGCCTCTGTCACCTGCTGCACATTAAAGGTAACTACCGACACCAAATTCCCAGACATTGACTGGTCAAAAAATTTAAACGGCAGCAGTAAATAGCGGTTAAACAGGTCCGTTCTCAACGCATGCACTAGGTAATTGGCTACATAGGCAATGAAATAGGTGCCAATCAGATAGCCAACACCTCTCACCGCACTAATCATAATTAAAAATAGCGGTATGACTAGCCAGCTTTCATTGACTAATTCATCGCCAAATAGTCCTTGCGCAATACCGCCGATAACCCCTGACTTGGACGCAGCCGTAGAATCAGCCGCAGACCCAGTTAGAACAGCTACTGTGTCCGTGATATAGCGCAACAGGTCAATAAAGGCGATCTCGGCAAGAGAATGCAGTAGCAAACCAAATACGGCGATTAAAAACGGAAACCAGTAGCGAGCCACGTAACCTAGCAATCTTAGATAGGTTTTTGTTCCTGATGTACCTGTTGCTTCAGACATGCTGAGATGGCTCTCCCAGCCTGAGGCGACATATGGCCTTGTATTGCCCTAAAGAAGCTCGACGACGCTCTTGAGGCCTCTGAATGTTCCTTATCACAGCATTACTCGGCACTGTTGTCATTATTTAGGACTCTGTCATTAATCTTTGACTATTCGACCTATTCGGCCTATTCGGACGCATTAGCGCCAATTAAACCATAACAATGGCCCACAGGTCATACTCAAGCGCACATTTATACGGAACAACGCAAATTAGTCCTAGTCAGCAAGCATTAGACAGAACTGCTTGCGCCGTAGTATTGTTTGGTCTATAGGCTACATTAGCCCGCAATTGGTCCAACGATCTTTTACAAAAGACTAAAAACAGGAGTTCCACATGATTCCAGTTCAAAAATTAAAAGATGCAGAACGCATTGTTCGTATAACAATGATACTAATCCTGCTTACAGCAGGCACTAGCAAGTTCTTCAGCGATGGTGCTTTTTATAATTACTACTCCGAGCTGTTTCAAGGTGAGCTACGGATTAACTTAGCTGAATCCTTAGTTAATTTATTTCTTTCACTTATCCCTTTTATTGAGATAAGTCTGGGGTTGGCACTACTCAGCAATGAATATAAAGGCTATACCGTCTATGCATGGCTAGGCTTTATGCTGAGCCTTATGTTTGGGCATTACATTCTTCAGGAATGGTCTGAGGTGAATCAGATGCTTGATTATATTTTTCTTGGATTGCTCTGTCTTGTTTTACCGACACATTCATCATGGCTAGCAAGAGATAGGCAACCTGACCCCCCAGGCCCCGATCTAGTGGCAACCTAGACCTACCCCTGTTTTCAGGTAACGTTTAGACTNGTACAGTCTTACGGCACTTTATATTAAGATCCAGTGTACTCAGATTTGTAAAAAATACTTTCCAATAGTGTGGATGCAGCAATGAAAAACCTATTAATTATCTATCACAGTCAGAGCGGCGGTACTCTGCGTATGGCGGAAGCTGTGCACCAGGGTTCTCAGCGTGAGGATGAGGTTAAAACGCGCTTTATAACGGCTTTTAACGCCGATTTGAGTGACTTGCGTTGGGCTGATGGCATTCTCTTCGGGACGCCTGAGAACTTTGGCTACATGAGCGGTGCGTTAAAAGACTTTTTTGATCGTACCTTCTACCCCGCTGAATCCTATCAACTGAACCTGCCCTACGGCATTTTTGTCAGCTCAGGTAATGATGGTACAGGTGCTGTTCGAGAGGTTGACCGCATCGTTAAGGGCTATCCCTTGCGTAAAATATGTGAGCCACTGATCATTGTAGGAGGCTTCAAAAATAAGCATCAAGAGCAGTGCGAAGATTTCGGTCAAGGTATGGCTGCAGGTTTAGCCTTAGGTATTTTTTAGAAAGAACCACCAAAGAGTTTTATCGAACTTTATTGCAGACATAAAAAAACGCAAAACCGAAATTTTGCGTTTTTTTAATTGGAGCGGGAAAGGAGGCTCGAACTCCCGACCTGTTCGTTGGCAACGAACTGCTCTACCACTGAGCTATTCCCGCAGAAGCCACTAATGGCAACTTATAACATGGCGTCCCGTAGGGGAGTCGAACCCCTGTTACCGCCGTGAAAGGGCGGTGTCCTGGGCCTCTAGACGAACGGGACGAGGCTGTAACCCAGTCTTGGCAAGGACAAACGTGAGTAGCAGTCGCTAACCTATTATGCTCCCTTTTCGATACGTTCCATTAAAGTTACATATCTAGCCAAATCTGCTTGTCGTCTTTCACTACAACAAGGCGGGCATTATACCCAGAGAACGACCATTCGCAATCCCCTTTTTAATTAAAAATTAAATACATTAAAAAAAGGGACACAAGCCCCTTTTCTAATCGTTAATATTTAGTTTTACCTTATCGAGATATTAGTCCGAATAGCCATACAAGCATTGTAAAGTGCGTTGATATCATCATTGCCATAGTTTTACATCAAATACTCAGGCACGCCAATGCTGACTATAATTGGCTTTAAAGCCCGCTTTATTGAGACCTAGCAAAATCAGATATTGATGAGATCCAAAAGTGTTAGTTTTTTAGGTACAATGCGCGCCCCTAATAAAACCATCGAAAAGTGTCTAAGCAATGAAACCGTTTTTACAGTCAGATAAATTAAATAATGTTAATTATGAAATTCGCGGTCCCGTACTCGAGTATGCCAACTGGCTAGAAGATGAAGGTCAGCAAATTTTAAAACTAAACATTGGCAACCCTGGCGCCTTTGGTTTTGATGCACCCGACGAGATAATGCAGGATGTCATACATAACCTTCGCGACGCGCAAGGATACTCACATAGCAGAGGTCTATTCGCCGCCAGAAAAGCTGTTATGCAACGGTATCAATCTGAAGGCCTTGAGGGCGCCCATGTTGATGATGTTATTATGGGTAATGGCGTTAGTGAATTAATTGTAATGTCGATGCAGGGCTTGCTCAATCAGGGAGATGAAATTCTCATCCCCTCCCCTGATTATCCACTTTGGACCGCAGCTGTATCTATTGCTGGTGGAAAACCTGTTCATTATGAATGCGAAGAATCTCAAGGCTGGCAGCCTAATATTGATGATATAGAAAGCCAAATTACTCAAAATACTCGCGGCATCGTTATTATTAACCCAAACAACCCCACGGGTGCGGTTTATTCAAAAGACACGTTATGCGCATTAGTAGCGATTGCCGAACGGCATGGGCTCATTATATTTGCAGACGAAATTTATGACCGTATTTTATATGATGATGCGGTGCACTACCCGCTTTCGCTTTTAACCAAAAACACGCTGTGTTTAACCTTTAACGGGCTNTCAAAGACGTATCGCCTTGCTGGCTTTAGGTCTGGCTGGATGTTGATTAGTGGCGCGAAACAGATGGCAGCAAGTTACATTGAAGGTTTAGAGATGCTCGCTTCTATGCGCCTGTGTGCGAACGTTCCCGCCATGTTGGCCGTGCAAACCGCACTTGGCGGTCGCCAAAGTATTGAAGACTTGATACTCCCGGGTGGTCGCCTGCTTGCCCAACGTGACTTAGCGCATAAACTCTTAATATCTATTCCGGGCGTAAGCTGCATAAAGCCACTCTCTGCGATGTATTTGTTTTTTAAGTTAGACCCTAAGGTCTACCCTATTAATGACGACGAGAACTTTGTGCTCGAACTTCTGAAAAAAGAACATCTGCTTATCGTTCAGGGTTCCGCATTTACCTGTCAAGATACTCAACACTTTAGGATTGTATTTTTGCCTGACCAAGACACGCTTATTAAAGCGATAGAAAGACTATCCACCTTTCTCCTCTCTTATACCGCCAACCGCGAAAAGACACTGCAATCCTAATAGAGTGTCGTCTGAGTTCTAACATAGATTAAAACCTAGAGAGGTTAGCGTTAAGCGATCTTTCATCGAGAGGTTTAACCGCTCAGCATTAAATACCATTGAGGCCCATTCTCGGCGGACTGGATACTCTTTGCGTAACTGGTCGAAATGAGCGCCCACTCGGGGTGAGCCGGGTTCAATGCCTTCAAGTATCAATCGCATTCTATTGTCATCTGCGCTGATGTCGAAGCTCGCTAAAATAGCATCCTCAACGCTACTTATAACCACCGGACATACTGCCATATCGTCTAGTTTGACGATGTTACTCTTATTCTGCCGGGTCCCCTGCCATTCCACAAACGTATCGAAGATCATTGACGTACCGTTCACTTTCCCCTCAAGGCTATAGCCGGCAATATGAGGTGACGCCATAGATACATACTGAAGCAACTCTACGTCGACCATAGGTTCCGGTTCCCACACATCGAGGGCAACCACTAAGTCTACGCCTCCCTTTAATAGGTCCAATAATGCCTTGTTGTCGACGACAGCACCACGGCCTGCGTTGATTAAGAGAGCTCCCGGCTTGAGCTTAGATAGCGCTGTAGCATCCAGTAAGTGGAAGGTAGGATATAGTCCAGAAACTGTTAAAGGCGTATGCAGGCAAAGGATATCGCTGTCTAGCACCGACTCGAAGTCGGTGGTCATTATTCCGCTATCGCCAGCCAAATAAGGGTCATAAACTCGGCAGTCAACACCGATAGATAAAAGCGCTCTTAGCAATCTGCCGCCAACGTTACCACAGCCAACTATACCGACAGTTTTAGTCTGCCAGTCGGGCATTAATCTCGTCATTACAGAGAAATCATATTGCACCACCGATTGAGCATTACAACCAGGCGCATGAGCGAAGCAAACACCCTCAGCCTGAAGATAATCTAGATCGACATGATCTGTCCCAATCGTCGCAGAGCCAACAAATTTTACCGGTGAACCTTCCAGAAGATTAGCATCCACTTGAGTTACAGACCTCACTAGCAGAATGTCGGCGTCAACGATATCTACAGCAGATATTTCTCGACCAGACAATAGCTGAACATCACCATAGGGCCCAAATAATTCTGTTACTAGAGGTACACTTTGGTCGGCAATAATTTTCACACTAATCTCTCTTAGACGATGAGGAAGCGGAACTATAGGGGCGCGTATCTCGTTGCTTAAGATCAGCNCAGCGCCTCGAAAACGCTGAGCCAAAACCCATCTCTTCACAAAACAACTCAAAGGCATCCATATGAATACCTTTCCATTCAATTCCTTGAAGACTAGGCACTGATTCAGCGTCGCATGTAATTGTAGCCAGCTGCCTAGATAGTCGTAATTGATCTGCACATCCGGCTAGTTTATCTGCTAGCTTCTTCGCTCCACGAATCGGTAAATCTTGAAGCTGATCAAGATGATCCATAATCGCTTCTACGTCAGAAAAATGAGACAGCAGTTGCTTGGCTGTCTTCGAACCTACACCGGGGATCCCGCAAATATTGTCACTGGTATCGCCCACTAAGGCTAGGTAATCCGCCATCTGATTGCACCCTAGCTCTAGCTCAGCCTCTAGAACACGTAGGCCTTTAGCGTTCGATTTTCCAAAGTCCCAATAAAGATCTTCCCCCTCAATAAGCTGCATAAGATCCTTGTCGCGACTGACAATAACAGGTTGAACGTTATTTCGCCTGACAGCGCTGGCCATACTGCCAATTAAATCATCGGCTTCATAGACTGTTGATGCCATTTCAGTGACGCCAAGTACTCTACATAACTGCCGACAGGCCATTAGCTGAAAGGCGAGCGCATCATCAGGCAATTCACGATTGGCTTTATAGTCCCCACATAGCTGATGCCGAAAACCCGTTCCAAGGCTCTCATCAAAGGCACAAAATATATACTCCGGCTGCTGTCGACTTAATAAATCAAGTAGAAACCCAGTAAATCCATAAACAGCATGAGTCGGAAATTTTGGCTCTAGAGAATGCCAATTTTCAGGCAAGCTAAAGTAGCTACGGAAAATATAAATTGACGAGTCAATCAATAAGGCCTGCATGATAATTCCCTAGGCAATTTTTGCCATCTGATAATTCTGATCACAGCGTACATTAGAGTTGCCGAAAGCCTCGTTCAATCTCTCTAAAAATATAGCCGCTCTGGGCGGTAATTCCTCAGAGATACACCAAGACTTTGCTTGATTAACTATACCTTGCCTGAATAGATAACTTGGGCCATCGTCATCAAGGCCCTCTAAATTGTCAGCGCTTACACGGAACCCATGACCGCAGGCCACTGCAAACATCCACTCTAAAGCCTGAGGTTTGGTTTCAGCAGCCTCAAAAATGGCCTGTTCATTAACATTCCGGCCGTCCGGATGGTACCAGTACCCAAAGTCTTCCAATAGGCGTCTTTGGTTACCTGCAAGACACCAGTGGGCAATTTCATGCAGGGCACTTGAAATAAAATCCTGTCGATAAAAAATACGACAGATTCGACTTTCTTGTGTAGCAGGCAGATATAANGGCTCGTCTGCCCCTCCGATCAAAATAGTATTGAAGGATAGTTCAAACTCTGCGCTGAATAATGTCGTGATTAATTGTAGTTTTTCGCACGCCACAATAAAGTACCAATTCAGGTTTTTATTACTACTCGTTAACAGTCTAGCTGCTTGCGACCACCTTGAGAAATAAGTATTTAGGCGGCGCTCTATTATCAACCGCCCCATGCAAAAAGGCCATGCTCCACTACCAATTTTTGGCCATGAAACACTAATTGTTGTGCTTTGTATTTTTCTGGGGTACCTTATATAGTGTTAGTGTTACATCCGTCTACTGCCATAAGGAGATTTATTTATGCCCAGATCGGTGATTGATTCCTCTAATGATAATGTAATTGATATCTTCACACGCAAACCACTCTCCGAACTCGCCAACAACCGTTTAACCCGCATCTCAGCCGAGCTAGATGGACTAGAAATGCTGTACAGTAACCAAGAAAATCCAGATAAACTATTTTCCCTTAAGATTCTAGCTTGGGGGCTGCGTCTTGGCGGTGAGGTTGTCGCCCTTGTACCCTGGCTAAATAAGCTAACGCCCTGCGATGAAATTAGTGATCCTTTGAACGGTCAATGGCAAGGCTATTATGACCAAGGAATTGATGAATTATTCTTTTCCGCTCCTTTGCANAAAGTGATAGAACTAGAATCTGCCGCGGAATATTATGATTACCAATGTGACTCTGACAGCGAAATAATCCAAGAAATTCCTGATAGCATAGGCACACATAGTGTCCTCTCCGAAGATGGCTTCCAAAGTATTTGCCTAAAAGAAGTTGTCAGCTGGCGACTGCTCAACAACGGAAATGTTGAAGCAATGCTGATAGATGAAAAAAAGATGGATGCCACACCTGTCCTTCCTGGTGATGACTGCCTTTATCCTGCAGAGCAGAGCCCAGACTTTCGATATTTTTTCCAGCACAATATAGCCAACAAAATAAAATGCCAAGACCCTGAAGCCTTGGCTGCTATTTTGTTACTTCAAGAAAGTTAAGGTTGTTTAAAACCAGCTGAAAGTAGACTGGTTTAAATGCCGNATTTTTATGGATTACCATATCCCATTAAACGCTGATAACGCTTTTCCAATAGACTATCGACATCCTCAGATTGGAGTTCATCTAACTGTTTAATAAGGTGGCCCTTAAGAGTAGCACTCATCGTTTCTATATCACGATGTGCTCCGCCCATCGGTTCGGGAATAGTGGTATCGACAATGCCTAGTTTTTCTAAATCAGATGAGGTGACACCCATGGCTTCGGCAGCATCTGATGCTTTCTCACTAGTCTTCCAAATAATGTTGGCGCAGCCTTCTGGAGAAATGACAAAATAGGTACTGTATTGAAGCATATTAAGCCTATCCCCCACGCCTATACCCAATGCGCCTCCCGAACTTCCTTCACCGATAACAGTGCATATGATAGGTGTTTTTAATCGAGACATCACCGCTAGATTTCTGGCAATAGCTTCGGAAATATTTCTCTCTTCAGAATCAATGCCTGGATAAGCTCCAGGGGTATCAATTAAGGTCAGAATGGGCATATTAAACCGTTCAGCGGTTTCCATTAATCGAAGGGCCTTGCGGTATCCCTCAGCCTTAGGCATCCCAAAATTACGCATCACCTTGTCGGTAACGCCACGGCCTTTCTCCTGGCCTATGACCATAACGGGCTTACCATCTAGCCGAGCAACACCGCCAACGATGGCGGTATCATCACCAAAATGACGATCACCATGCATCTCCTCCCAATCAGTAAATATTCTCTGGATATAATCATGCGTGTAAGGCCGATGAGGGTGCCTAGCAACCTGCACGACCTGCCATGGGGTTAACTTTGAATAAATTCTTTCCGTGAGCTTTCGTGACTTATCACGTAACTTTGCCACTTCCTCTGCAATATTGAGCTCATTGTCATTGCCCACCAAATGCAGTTCTTCAATTTTAGCTTCTAATTCGGCAATCGGTTGCTCAAAAGATAGGTAATCTAAATTCATCGTTATTAATATCTCATATCGCCGTGGGCTCTGGGAACGTGCAGTTTAACATCTCTACAGNCCACGGCTAGTGCAGATTCAATGATAACGTAAAGTGACACTATTTTTCCCAAATTCCTCGCGAAGATGAGATATCAGTTCGTCTCTTGGCTGAATCTTCCATTGCTCACCCAGCTTTAAACGCCCTTTGGCATGAGATAGCGAATAATCAACTTCGACCGCACAGTTACCATCCTTATAGCCACTCACCGCCGAATGAAACTTTTCCACCCAATCATCACCTCCATCAGGAATACGCAACTCTAGACACTGTAATTTACTACAGCGTGCCTGATAGATAGATTGAATAGAATCTGCGACCATCTTTAATCCACCCGTAAAGTCATCCTCAGACACAACTCCTTTCACAACGAGCAGTGCGTCTTTAGCAATAATATCTCGATAGGCACTATATTTATCCGCCCAGACTGATAATTCAACACGCCCACTTTTATCATCTAGCGTAAGGAAAGCAAAACTTTCCTTACGCTTATTCTTCATGATCCGCATGCCGACAACCATCCCCGATACGGTAGTACTGTCTTTGCCAGGGCGTAAGTCTACGATCCTGTTCGGTAACATTTCCTTCAATTCAGGCGCATACTCGTCAATGGGATGGCCGGTCAGATAAAGACCAAGGGTCTCTTTTTCACTAGTCAGTCGCGCCCGAATCGAGAGCACGCGAACGGCTGAGTATGCGTTATAATTAATATCAGAGGCGCTATCAACGATAGATTCCCCAAATAAATCGCCCATACCACTGTTCTTATTTCGAACATGCTGCTCTGCAAGCTGCACAGCCTCATCCATGCAAGCCAGCATTACGGCGCGACGATAACCAATTTCACCCTCAGGTCCAATCCCATCTAAAGCACCACTTTTTATCATCGCATCAAGTGCTCTTTTATTAACCTTTCTACCATCTACCCTTGCGCAAAAATCAAATATATCCTTGAATGGACCTCCACTATCGCGAGCCTCTATAATGGCTTCAATCGGCCCTTCTCCTAAACCTTTAATTGCGCCCAAGCCGTAGATCACACCACCCATACCGTCAACACTAAAATGAAACTTCCCCCTGTTAACGTCTGGAGGCAATAAATTTAAATCCATTGCACGACATTCGTCTATAAACGTCACTACTTTTTCGGTCTTGTCCATGTCTGAGGATATTGTGGCCGCCATGAATTCTGCGGGATAATGCGTTTTCAGCCAGGCTGTCTGATACGCGATAAGAGCATAGGCTGCAGAATGCGACTTGTTAAAGCCGTAACCAGCAAACTTCTCCATAAGGTCAAAAATATTTGAAGCAAGATTTTCTGCAAAGCCCTTTTCAATCGCACCCTGCATAAACAAATCACGCTGTTTTGCCATTTCATCTGCGTTCTTTTTACCCATGGCCCGACGCAGTAGATCCGCTCCGCCAAGAGTATACCCTCCCATCACCTGGGCAATCTGCATCACTTGTTCTTGATACAAGATAACCCCATAAGTCGGCTCTAGAGCCTGCTTCAAACATTCATGCTGATACTGGGGATGTGGGTAGCTAACTTCCGCGCGGCCTTTTTTACGGTTGATAAAGTCGTCTACCATCCCAGACTGCAGTGGGCCCGGCCTAAAAAGTGCCACTAACGCAACGATATCTTCAAATCGATCAGGGCCAAGCTTACGAATCAGCTCTCTCATTCCACGAGATTCTAACTGGAATACCGCTGTGGTCTCCGCGCGCTGCATTAAGGCATAGGTGTCGGTGTCATCTAAAGGTATTTTCTCTATAACTAGGGGCTCTTCAGCATCGTCCTCGCGCAAACTATTGATCATTCGCAGAGTCCAGTCGATAATGGTCAACGTGCGCAAGCCGAGAAAGTCGAACTTAACCAAGCCAGCCTCTTCTACATCATTTTTATCAAACTGAGTGACAACGCCTGCGCCGGTTTCATCGCAATAGATTGGCGAAAAATCCGTTATTTGGGTCGGGGCTATCACTACTCCGCCAGCGTGTTTACCGCAGTTACGTGCTACACCCTCTAACTGTAAAGCCATTGACCAAATTTCAGCAGCTTCGTCATCGTGTTTCAAAAATTCGCTGAGTTCTTCCTCCTGACCAGCAGCCTTTTCTAGCGTCATACCAACTTCAAAGGGTATTAATTTTGATAGTTTGTCTGCCAGGCCATATGACTTTCCTTGCACTCGAGCGACATCTCGCACGACCGCCTTCGCTGCCATTGTTCCGAACGTTACAATCTGAGACACGGCATCACGACCATATTGTTCGGCAACGTACGCAATCACGCGATCCCGCCCTTCCATACAAAAGTCAATATCAAAATCTGGCATTGACACTCGCTCTGGATTGAGGAATCGTTCAAACAACAAGTCGTATTCGATTGGATCTAGATCAGTTATCCTTAAGGCATAAGCGACTAAAGAACCCGCGCCTGAACCGCGGCCTGGGCCTACCGGGATTTCGTTTGATCTTGCCCACCTAATAAAGTCCATCACGATCAAAAAATAACCAGGAAAGCCCATCTCGATAATAATATCGAGCTCAAACTTTAATCTTTCTGTATATAGTTGCTGCTTCTCTTGGAAGTCGCCTGCATTAACATCAAATAAATCAGCCAACCGCTCAGCTAGGCCCGCTTCCGACGTCTGAATGAAAAACTGATTAATGGTCATGCCTTCAGGAATCGGATAATCTGGTAAAAAGTACTCGCCTAACCTCAAATCGAGACTACAACGTTTAGCTATTTCAACGGTATTCTGCAGAGCTTCAGGAATATCAGAAAAAAGTTCTACCATTTCCTCTGGACTACGAAGATATTGCTCCTGAGAGTACCGCCTCTCCCTGCGAGGATCGTCTAACGCGCGACCTTCATATATACAAACTCGAGTTTCGTGGGCTTCAAACTCATCCGAGCTTAAGAACCGCACATCGTTAGTAGCAACCACTGGGCAGTTTCTTTCAGCAGCCAGCTCGACTACCGAATGAATATAGCTTTCCTCATCCGCACGCCCAGTACGCTGTATTTCCAAATAAAATCGGTCAGGAAAGACTGCCATCAAGGCTTTTAGGGCTTCCTCGGCCTCAGCTTTGCGACCAGAGATTAACGACACGCCAACATTCCCCAGACGACCGCCAGACAATGCTATCAAACCTTCACTATATTCTGGGAGCCAAGAATATTTGATGGTGGGCACGCCTTGACGCTGCCCCTGCCGATAAGCCCTAGACACTAAATTAGTTAGGTTTTTGTAGCCAACGTTGTTACTGACTAAAAGAACCAACTGGCTAGCACCACCCTCTCCACTTTCATCCATCACAAGGACATCAGCCCCAAGAATAGGCTTAATGCCGGAGGACTGAATGGTTTTGTAAAACTTTACCAACCCAAAGAAGTTATTAAAGTCGGTCAAAGCAACCGCTGGCATTCCCAGTTCGGCTACTTTGGCGGCGAGTGGCTTTAAACGCACTAGCCCATCGATAAGCGAATATTCAGAATGAAGTCTTAAGTGTACAAAGGTCGCTGTCATTATGGGCTTTTCGTTAATAGATGCTGAGCATCAACTCCATAATGCACAAAGCTATCCGCCATAAGATCAAAGACGGTGCCATCGTACTCAGGAATCTTACTCTCGCTAATGGTTGTTGATGTGACTCTTTCGCCCCATCTTATAATCCCCGCACCACAGGTTAGCCCTGCGCCGAACGTGGCTGTCAGAATAGTCATACCTGGCTTCACTGTGCCATCTGCGATTGCATCGCATAGAGCTAGGGGGATGGAGGCCGCAGAGGTGTTAGCATATTCATCAATCCGAACAACAACCTTTTCCATAGGAAAGTTGAGGCGTTTGGCCAAGGTTTGAATGATACGAATATTCGCCTGGTGAGGGATAAATAAATCAATATCCTCAGTAGTCAGACCTTCTTTTTCGAGCACTTGGCTAATCGAGTCAGCCATCCCTCTCACTGCACTCTTGAAGATCTCTTGACCCTCAAAGTTGAGGGATATAAAAATATCGTCCGTAAAATGTAATGGTGACATGCCCCAAGTAGGCAAATGCAAGCATTCTCGACTATCTGGAACACAGCCCATATGCGCCGACAGTAAACCAACCTTTTTATCGGACGCTTCCAACAGGACCGCTCCGGCCCCGTCACCAAACAAAAAGCATGACTCTCGCTTTTTCCAATCCATCGCTAAGGATATTCGCTCAGAACCAATGACAAGCGCTTTTTTTATAGACCCCGCTTTAATCATGTCCGTAGCGACATTAACACCATAAAACCAACTCGTGCACGCTGAATTCAAGTCAAAGGCTGCCGCTTTTGTTGCACCAAGTTCATTTTTAATAAAACTCGCAGTATTGGGACAAATCTCTTCAGGCGAAGTAGACCCTAGAATAATCAGGTCTATATCCTCAGCATCCACGCCGGCCACCGCTAGTGCACGATCGCAAGCTAACCATGCCATCTTACCCGTGGAAACATGGCTGTAGTAACGCTGTTTGATACCTGAGCGAGAAAATATCCACTCATCACTGGTATCTACTACTTTACTTATATCATCATTGGTCATAACAAGCTGTGGTACATAGCTCCCCCAACCAGTAATTTCTGCGTATTTCAAGCTTTAATCTCCAGACTTTATTATTTTTGATCGTTCATCGAATGTAATGCTTGCAGGCTTGTAACTCAAGACAAAACTATTGTTTTTAGGCTTATAGCACAAGGTTATGCTAGAACGAATTAAATAACTAGGCAGTAAGGCTTAGAACAGAGAGTTCTGCTCTGAGTCTAGTCCAAGTCTAACTGGGGCAAAAGACCGTCGATGAATGACTGTCGGGCCCATTCTTTGTAACGCTTCAAGATGCTGAGGGGTTCCATAGCCCTTGTTTGCGGCGAATCCATAACCGGGATATGTAGCATCCAATTCCTGCATTTCAGCATCCCTTACTACCTTTGCCAAAATAGATGCCGCGCTTATTACCTCAACACGACCATCGCCCTTCACTACCGCCTCTCCTTCAAATTCCCACTGCGGGAGCCGATTACCATCTACGGCAATATAATCGGGCCTTATCTTCAGCCCCATAACGGCTCTGCGCATTGCCATCATTGTCGCCTGTAAAATATTAAATCGATCGATCTCTTCAACCGAAGCCCGAGCAACGCACCAGCAGTGCGCTTGGCCAACAATATCTTCGTACAAATTCTCCCTCTGCCTCGCGGAAAGTACTTTAGAATCGGCTAAGCCTCTGATCTCATGATTCTTGGGAAGTATAACGGCAGCGGTGACGACATCACCTGCCAATGGCCCACGCCCAACCTCGTCAACACCTGCAAGCATTTTGATGCCTTTCGGCGGCTTCCAATCTTTCACTCATTAACCAACTGAGCTATAGCCTCTGCTGCTATCGCGCCTGAGTTAATGGCAAGCAACTGATGTAAATCTTTGAATTTGGCGCCTAAACTGATAGCTCTGCCAGAATCAAATGCCTTCATGACTTCTTCGGACAGCGCATTGACTGTTGCTTGATTTTGAATTAGCTCAGGAACCAACATTTCATTGGATAGTAAATTGGGTATTGAAGCAAAAGGTGTTTTGATAAAAGGCGATACCAGAGCATATGTAAGCGCGCCCAGACGATAACTGACTACCATGGGTTTTTTTAGAAGCATTGCTTCTAGCGCTGTTGTGCCAGAGGCCAAAAGAACAACATCAGAAGATTCCATGGCTATATGAGACTGCTGTCGAATCAATTTAACGCTTAACGTCTGTCGGTGTGATAATAACTTTTCCAAATACTCATACCGCGCGCCATTCGCTGCTGGAATAATTAACTGTAATCCTGGCAAAGTTTTATCGATAATTTGTGCCACATCAAGAAACAGCTCTGCCATAAGCTCTACCTCACCCGCCCGGCTGCCTGGCATTATACATAAGACAGGTCGTTCTGCGTCTAGCCCAAGGGCCGCTCTGGCGCCGGCCGTGTCAGGTTGCATTGGTAACTGCTTGGCTAAAGGGTGCCCAACATAACGAACTGGAACATCGTGCTGGCGATAAAAATCAGCCTCAAATGGGAAAAGGGACAGCATTAGATCAACAGATCTTTTGATTTTCTTGATTCTTCCCTGACGCCATGCCCAGACCGACGGACTCACATAATGAACCGTTTTCACACTTAGCGAATGTAATTTAGCTTCTATGGTCAAGTTGAAATCGGGGGAATCTATTCCAATAAATACAGCCGGTTTGTTTTCACTGTAACGCTTAACAATAGTCCTGCGGATACGCAACAATTCTGGCAAACGTTTTAACGGCTCAATAAACCCCATTACTGACAATCGATCCATGTCAAACAAAGGCTGAAAGCCCTCTGCCTGCATTTTGGGACCGCCAATACCCTCAAACACAGCATCGGGGAACTGTTCTCTTAACGCTCTTATTAAATCAGCACCGAGCAGATCGCCCGACGCTTCTCCTGCGACGATGGCAAAGACAGGCGATTGAGTGACCATAGTCTAGCGAATAATGCCGCGAGTAGAACGCTCAAGGGACTGCAGCAACATAGTAATCACAACATCGTCACCTAACTCAGCGATCAATTTTAACGCCTCATCCAGCTGCAAGCCGCGCCGATAAAGGACTTTATAGGCTTTATTGGCTAAAGCTATCTGTTCTATTGAAAAATCGCGGCGCTTAAGACCTTCACGATTTATCGTACGGGGCTCAGCGGGACTGCCAAAAGCCGTAACATAGGCTGGGACATCATGATAAACAAACGCAGCCGGACCGATAAAGGAATGGGGACCAAGACTTACAAATTGATGAATCAGCGAATAACCGGAGATAATAGCCCAATCACCAAGCTCTACATGCCCCGCTATAGCGGAGTTATTGCCCATAACTATATTAGAACCAACTATACAGTCATGGCCAACATGGGCGTAGGCCATCAATAAGTTGTTATCACCAATCCGTGTTTCGCTTTTATCTTGAATAGTCCCTCGGTGAATAGTCACGCCTTCTCTAATCGTATTGTTATCTCCGATCACTAACCGCGTAGGCTCACCCTTATACTTGAGGTCTGGCGTATCTTCACCGACCGTCGAAAATTGATAAATTCTATTATTTTTACCTAAAACTGATGGCCCCTTAATAACAACGTGCGAGGAAATATGACATCCATCACCTATGCTCACATCCGGTCCAATAGTCGTCCAAGGGCCTACCGTGACGTTCTTTCCAATCACTGCCGATGAATCAATTATCGCACTGGGGTGAATCACTTAAAGTTTTCCCTATCTCTATAGGCGCACAGCAAAGTCGCCTCACAGGCCACTTCGCCATCTACGGTTGCAGACGTCTTGAATCGCCAAATATTTCGTTTTACACCCAGCACTTCCGACGTCAACATCAGCTGATCTCCAGGAACCACAGGACGCTTAAACCGAACCTTATCAACACCAGCAAAAAGATAGAGCTTACCGTCATCTGGTGTCGTTCCTGTCGAAACAAATCCGAGTATCCCCGATATCTGAGCAAGGGCCTCTATGGTCATAACGCCTGGAAATATTGGCGCGCCGGGGAAATGTCCGTTAAACACCTCCTCATTCACGGTAATATTTTTATAGCCTACAATACTTTCATTGGGCTCGATCTCGAGCACTCGATCCACTAACAAAAGCGGATAGCGGTGCGGTAACAACGCCATAATTTCATTAATATTCATAAATTTCCGTAGTTTGTTATTAACCAACATACACCGGCAAAGTGCCATCATCTACCAAACTCAGTGCTGTGTATCTTTGTCAAAAGCCTTACTCTTCGAGTTTTTTTAACCTTCTAGCCATATCATCTAGCTGTCCCATCCGCACAGAATTCTTTCTCCAATCAGCCGTTTTCAAAACTTGCGTCCCACCTGATGAGTAAGAACCTGACTCGGTAATCGATTTCGTCACCAGCGTTCTGGCCGTAACCGTGACGTTATCACATACCGATATATGCCCAACAATAGCTACATAACCAGCTAAAATACAATTACGTCCAACCGAGGCACTACCAGCCACCCCAGAGTATGCAGCCATAGCCGTATTATCTCCCACCACTGCGTTATGCGCTATCTGGACGTGATTATCAAGGATCACACCATTTCCGACAAAGGTGTCTCCCAGAGCCCCTCTATCAATCGTTGTACAGGCTCCCACTTCAACATTATTTCCTATAGTCACTCCGCCTATCTGATATATCTTCTGCCAGCCACCTGTTGCCCGAGGGGCGAAGCCAAATCCATCTGCGCCGATCACTGAACCACTATGCACTCTGGCACTGTGCCCAATTGTAACATCATGATAAACAGCTACATTTGAGGATATATGAGAGTTTTCGCCTATTTCAGATCGAGCTCCAATAACTGTATTTGCGTCGATACGGCAACCCGAAGCAATAACGGCACCCTCTTCGATCACAGCATTAGGCCCAACATACACATTATTAGCGACCTTAGCGCTAGCATCCACGACTGCACTAGGGTGAACGAAAGAATCCCTAGACTTATCACTATCAAACCATGATGAAATCAACGCATACGCTAGGTAAGGATCAACCACAACGAGACAATCACGCGAATACCCGGCAGCGCTTTTCTCAGAGAGGATAACCGCCGATGCTTGAGAGTCAGAAAGGTATTTTGAATATTTCGTATTCGATAAGAATGCGAGCTGACCCTCTACAGAATCCTGAAGAGTGTTCAGCCCTGTTATTCTTACTTCTGGGTCACCGCGCAACTCAGCCTTGAGATACGCAGCAATTTCACCAAGAGAATAGTCGCAAGTCATAAAACGCCATTACTACTGTTGAGTTTTCTGATTCAAACGATCGACCACTTTTGCCGTTAAATTGTTTTCTGGGCTAGCAACAATCACAGATTCTGATCTTAGCAACAGCGTTATACCTTCATCTTGGACAACTTCAGCCAACGCTTCCTGAAACTGAGGAGATAGCTCCTGCATTATTTGCTGCTGTAACTGCTTTTGCTCAGCTTGAATTTTTTGTACTGCAAGGTCATAGTCAGCTTTAGCGTAGGACATCTTCTTTTGTTGCGCAGCCACCTGTTCTGCAGACCAAGTAAGACGCTTAGTTTCAGCTTCTTTACCCATAGCTTGCAAGTCAGCAGCCGAGCCTTCTGCTTTAGCTTTAAGGGCGACAAAGTCGGCGCTCTCTAGCGAGGCTTTAACACTATTTTGGGCATAATCAGAAGCAAACATAGCCTGCTGGATGTCAATGACTGCTATTTTTGTTTCCGCAACTACAGTAACAGATGCAAAACTTAGCATGCTGGCTACCACTAAAACTAACGCTTTCAAATTACTCACAATACTTCTCCAAACATAAAATTAAAATTGATTACCCAACGAAAACTGGAATACTTCAGTTTCGTCAAACTCATTTGCATTAAGAGGTTTGGCCACACTAAAGGTAATAGGGCCAAATCCACTCAACCATGTCGCACCTAATCCAACGGAATATCTAAGCTCACCAACATCAGGACTAAAACAATTTACCTGAGAATCACCACATTTGGTATTAAATACATTACCGGCATCAACAAAAAATGAGGATTGCACCGACCGCTGGTCCTTTATGAAAGGGAGTGGAAACAAAACTTCAGCACCAAACTCCACCTGCACATTGCCCCCCGTAGGCCTACCTATAGCGTATCTACCTTCGCAGGGAGGATCTTGTAATACACAGGTAGGAGTCGAGCGAGGGCCTAATCTCTGTTTCTCAAAGCCTCGGACCGAGCCAAAGCCTCCACCATAATAATTCTTAAAGAAGGGTAGCTGGCTTGTGCCGCCATAACTNTCACCATATCCCATATCGACTCTTAGCTTTAGAGTCAGAGATCGAGTGAGCCCCATAAGCCGCTCAGCCTTGTAGGATAATTTGTAGAACTCAAGACCTGAGCCAGGAAGGTAAAGTTCAAGGCCAAGACGTTGAGAGGCACCTCGAGTTGCAAAAATACCCCGATTCAATGTCGACTTACCCCAATTTAAATTAAAGGTAATAGAATCAAAATCTGTACCGTTAGCTTCAATGAAGTCATCGATCTCCTGAGAAGTCGTGTAGTCTCCTGGAGTCAACGTCAAATTTTCATAACCAAAGCCGAAACCTATTCGCTGAACTTCCGACACTGGATAACTCCAGTTTACTCGAGCCCCATAAGTATCTTGTGAGAATGGCTGCAAACGAAGCTTACTGTAATCTGTTTCGCTCATATAAATACTATAGCCCGCGGCCACACCATCAGCCGTAAAATAGGGTTCCGTATAGCTGAAATTCAACGAACTCGAATAGGTACTGCGATTGATGCCCACACCAACCTGCTTACCGCTACCGAGAAAATTATTTTCGCTAAGATTGGCGCCAAGCATTAATCCATAGCCCTGCGAATAGCCCAAGTTAGCGCCTATAGACCCAGAGGGCTGCTCTTCAACCGTATACACTACGTCTATTTGGTCATTTGTGCCGACCACAGGAAGATTTTCTACGTTAACTTCTTTGAAGAAGCCTAACCGCTCAAGACGAACTTTAGATAACTCAATCAACGCGTTGTTAGCTGAGCCCCCTTCCATCTGGCGCATTTCTCTTCGTAACACGGGATCTGCTGTTTTAGTATTACCCCGAAATTCTATTCTTCGGACATAAGCACGCATGCCGGGCTTAACTAAAAAGGTGATCTTCGCTGTCTTTTCTTCCACATCTAGATCAGGGAATCCTTCAACTTCTGCAAACGTGTAGCCTTCATTTCCAAGACGACGAGTAATGTATTCACTTGAGGTAGTCATTAACACTTGCGAAAAAGTTATCCCCTCTTCCATTAATATTAACGCTTTGATGTCATCCTCAGGAATCATCAAATCTCCTGCGAGTTCAATATCACTAACGGTATAAATATCACCCTCATCAATATTAATAGTAATAAAAACTGACTCTTTGTCCGGACTAATAGAGACTTGGGTGCTAGACACTTCAAACTGCAGATAGCCTCTGTCTAAATACCAGGTTTCCAATGTCTCCAAATCGCCAGATAGTTTTTCTCGAGAATACTTATCATTACTGGTTATCCATGACAACCAGCCTGTTTTATTTTGCTCAAATTGATCGAGTAAGTCTTCCTCAGAGAAGTCTTCATTACCCACAATATTGATATGACGAATTTTTGCCACATCGCCTTCATCAATATCAATGTTCACCGCCACGCGATTTCGCGGTAACTGTTTGACATCTGTTTTAACCAACGCACCGTAACGACCCTGAGAAACATACTGCCGCTGCAGCTCTTGAGTCATACCCTCCAGTATCACCTGACGAAAAATCTGTCCCTCAGCTAATCCATTATCACGCAAAGCGTCTAAAAGCTGATCAGTTTCAATTGCCTTATTGCCGTCGAGGTTAATCTCGGTAACTGCTGGGCGTTCAACTAGGCCAACGACTAAAATACCATTCTCCCGGGCGATAATAACATCGGCAAAGTAACCCGTTCGAAATAAAGAACGTGTCGCCTCACGCACAGAAGTCTCATCGACAATATCCCCGACACTCAAGGGTAATGAAGCAAAAACAGTGCCCGCAGACACCCTTTGAAGACCTTCAATGCGAATATCCAAAACCTGAAACTCATCCGCATATGATGCGACAGAATGGATCATTAGAGCTAGAAATAAACCTGTTAGCAGTTGCTTCATG